>Ga0307515_10005837_pt1 | contig 24853 bp, 11 predicted proteins | sample 17_EM_MG_FD_194513 | JGI IMG/M metagenome (GOLD analysis project Ga0307515, IMG submission 194513) | Populus trichocarpa ectomycorrhiza microbial communities from riparian zone in the Pacific Northwest, United States - 17_EM | ecosystem: Host-associated > Plants > Roots > Unclassified | place... | reverse complement strand
GCTTCGAGGCTTGAATGAGTAGAGTTCATATTTTGTCCATCTTCTTTTAAGTTTATTATTTTGTATTAGAACTCAATGAAGATCTTAGGATTTTGCAGTGTCCCCTCGCTTTCTCCCCTTTTAACCTATCTAGTAAATGGCCTGGATACATAGCGGATTTCAATTACAAGATGTCCACTGACGCTTTTCGAGCTCTAAAATTACGTATCTATGCGGTAGAGAAATTTCGAGACTACTTATAATATTTTATAAATTTTAAATATGAATAAAATTAACTAGATATTTCTATTTATACTAATTATAGACTTAGAATTCTTTTTTATAAGAAAGGATTTCTAATTAAAACTAAAATCCTCAATGAAAGGATTCCTAATTAAAACTTAAGTATCTAATATAATCTATTTAGCATTAGAATTCTTAAATAATACTATTTAAATTAAAAGTTCAAAACTAAATAGAAAAAAAGAATCCAAATACAATTCTAAATAATAAAATATTATTTACATTAAAATTCCAAAGCAAAATAAAAAAAATCTAAATACAATTTTAAATAATAAAATACTATTTAAATTAAAAACCTAAGCGAAATAGAAAAAAAAATCTAAATACAACAAGGTAATTAAAAACAATTCGGCACAATAAGTTCTGAGCCTTATTTGAAGGCTTTCATGATCTTTGATTGTTATGAAATTTTAACCTAGTAGAAAATAAGATTTTCAGAATTTTTTGTTAAAATTTTGGCTCGATCCAACAATTAAATTAAAAATTATACTTGATTTACCAAACTATATCTTGAACTCTTTTTAAATTCCTTAAAACCTATAAATCTTAACCACTAATGAAATAATGTAATAAATATTATTATATCAAGAATAATGAAGAAATTTCCCCATGCCAGTTTCTTTTACTTCTGAAAAACTTGTCCTCGAGCTATCTATTAAAAACTGAACTCTTCCTTTCTAAAGGAACAAAAATACAACATTGTAGCCGATATATTCACGAAGTAATATGTCTTTTATATGTGAACTCCAAAATTAATTTATGATGTGTGCATACTAAAACATAATCCATATTAATATTATACTTTATGTTTCTAAGAAATTCACTTATAGTTTCTTCCCACATTCTTTTGCTTCAAACTTGAATTCATCCATGATCTCCAATACTTTAACCAATGCATGTAAAGAAACTTCAAGATAATTTTTCATAATATCTTTAGAAGAATTGTCAGAAATTACCATGTACTCCATATTCTTTTTTGCAAGATCTTCAGAATCACTACAAGATACTAATTTAAGAGCCTTCTTGATTTCTTCTTTACCATTAATTGATGAAACATCGACAAATAGAGTAGTATTTGCAGAAGTGTTGTTGGTGTCATTATTGTGATGTTGAAACTATCTTCTTTGAAGAGACGACATCTTTTTTTATAATTTTCTACTTGTTATTTTAGAAGGTTGAATAAAAAACAAATAATAACATTCTAATTTCTTATTTACTCAATATAAAATCTCTTTATAATCATCTTGTATAAACTCTAAAATTAATGATTGTCTTAAATCTTACCAAGCTGAAATTAAAGACATACCAATACGAGATCTAAAGTCCATAAATTCAAATCACCATTCTCTAGCACCATAATAAAGTTTGTGTGCGACATGTCCTACCTTTTGATGATAAGGAACCTTGTTGAAATAAAAGTAAACTTTCAATTCTGTTAACCATTTAATAAATCCTTTCTTCGAAAATCTCCTATCATAGAATGTAATCTCATTGAATTCAAGAATAGGTATGTGGTTTGGCCTGTCTCCAGGTAAATTTTTAGGCAAGTTCCTATCCTCTTCACGATCCTTGTTTGTGAAACCCATTAGCTGAGCTAGATTTGTTATGGTTTTCTCCACGTAATCAAACTTCCGTTCCCAACGATCTAATTTTTGCTCTTAAGCCAGTATAGTGCATTAGAGGGCCTCCACTCCACCAATGATGATTGGTTCAAGTGGTTCGACGCTTGTTCCCCTTAAGCAAGGTCTAGAGTTCGAGCCTTGTGAATGGAGTACACCATCACCGGGAGAGCTTTACCCCTTAGTGGACCGACCTGGCTTGACATGATTAGTTAGGGACAATGGACTTCTAGATACCAGGGTCTAAAAAAAAAAAGGGTCTCCACTCCTGCATTGCGGAGTGGGTTACTACCATCTCTATCCATCAAAAAGACCAACCTGCTCTGATATGTATTGACGCGGTGTATAACGTTGATAAAAGCTAGAGTCCTTAAGCCCTAAGGTTACAAGCCTAAGCTGTAGAAAAATTTAGAGAAAACTCTATGGTATTTTATAAATTTTGAATAATAGTCTGAATGTGAAAAAAATAAACTAGACATCTCTATTTATACTAGTTATGAACCTAGAATCCTTTATAGGAAATGATTACTAATTAAAACTTACCTAACTAATAGAATCCATATAACATTAGGATTCCTAAATAATAAAATACTATTTAAATTAAAAGTCCTAAGATAAATAGAAAAAAAAATCCAAATATAATAAGGTAAATAAAAACAATCCTGCAAAAAAACTTTCAAGTCTTATTTAAAGGTCTTTTCAATTTCCAGTCGTCATGAATTTTTAACTTAACAAGAAACATGACCTTCAAAATCCTTTGTCAAAATTCTAATTCAATCTAACAGTTAGATTAAAAGTTATACTTGATTTACCAAACTCTATCTTGGAGTTTCCTTAATCTTCTCAAAACATGTCATCCACTCACCATTTCTCTCTAGCTTTTAGTGTGTCTTTGGCATTGTAATAGTTTTTTTTTTTTGTTGTGATTTGAAAAAATAGGTTAAGAAAAGCTACAAATTATGGTTTGAAAAAAATAAACTAGACATCTCTATTTATACTAGTTATAAACCTAAAATCCTTTATAAGAAAGGATTACTGATTAAAACTTACCTAACTAATGAAATCCATATACCACTAGGATTCCTAAATAATAAAATACTAGTTAAATTAAAAGTACTAAGATAAATAGAAAAAAAATCCAAATATAACAAGGTAAATAAAAATACCATGCACACTAACTTTCGAGTCTTATTTAAAGGTTTTTTCAATTTTCAATCATTATGAATTTTCAACTTAGTAGGAAACATGACCTTCAAAATCCTTTGTTAAAATTTCATCTCAATCCAATAATTTGATTAAAAGTTATGCTTGATTTACCAAACTCTACTCTATTTTGGAGTCTCCTTATTTTTCTCAAAACCTTAAAATTTTAACCACTAAGACATGTTTGAGAGCGTGGTTGCGATTGCTTTTCACTAGGAAATGTATTAAAATAATTTTTTTTTAATTTTTAAAAAATTATTTTTGACATCAACGCATCAAAATAATCTAAAAACACTAAAAAAATATTATTTTAAAGCAAAGAAAAAAAAAATTTTAAATTTTTTCAAAAATATTTTTAAAAAGCAAAAACAAATATGAAAAAAATTTCCGCATGTCATCCACTCACCGTATCTCTCTAGCTTTTAACAGTTTTTTGTGGTTGTGGATTTAGTTCCTTTTTCTCCATGTGTTCTTCTGGGCACCTCCGTCTCTGTGCTCTCGGTTTGTTCTTTTTCCGTTTTCTTCTCCTTTTTTTTTCCCGTCAATGTCTTTCTCTCTGTGTGTTTTTCTTTAGTCCCCTCCCCCCTGTGTGACCTTCTCTGGCTTTTATAAAACCAGAGAATGGCCACCTCCTGTTAATGTGTTCGTGCCTCACGATCGTGAGGCACGAACACCTCTGTTTCTTTGAGAAGAAACAGGGGAATGACAGTCCTGCTTTTGCAGGACTGTTCAACGTGGCTCTTGGAGGATAATGCAGCTGAGGAGACGTGGGGGACGTGGTTGAAAACGGTTTTCCTGTTGAATCAGTCTCTGGTCTGAAGATGAAGAAGGCGATGAATAGTGGTTCAAAACGGCGTTGTTTGGGATGGAACTGACAAATTGCAGTTTGGTCACTCAAGTTTTGAACTTTTGTAATCAAGCCCTTTCTTCAGTAAATTCATTCTTTTTTTTTAATTTTACCCCTGGATTAATTACAATTGAACCCCTGGATCATGGCAAAATTTACAAAACAATCCTTGGTTTCTGGATTATTCAATTTGGTCATTAATTGACTTTTCAACTTTTAATTCTTTCAAAATTACACCTGGAAAAATTAGTTACAATCCCTTAAGTACACCCACCATTTCACTATGGTCATTGGACTTTAATTTCCTAAAATTTTGTCTCTAATCAGTCCAAAACTTTGGTATTTCTTCAATTAAGCTTCTAATTTCATTAATTAAACTAATTCAGAGTTTAATTAAGTCCCCAAACGTATTAATTCTTCAATTTCTGACCAATTGACTCTCAAATTTAATAATTCCATCATCGAACTTCATATTTATGTTGTCTTAACCCATTTATCAAATATATTTTTATTCATTTATTTTTTTTCTTATTAAAAAGAATAAAAAATTGGGTTATGACAGTATAGATCATAAATAAATTATTTAGAAGTTCCATTTACTAAAAAAAACTATGTAATGTTTTGATAAATATTTTTTTTCAAGTTTTATTATGATATTTGTGTGTTTTTGACACAGACAGACAGGGCTCTAAGGATAACCAAATTTAATACAAGTCAAAACTCTCCATAATTATAGGGGAGACACCTAAAATATTCAATTTTTACTCGTTCAAGTCTTCATTTTCCAAAAAAATATTATAACCCTTTATATAGAAAAACTAAAAAATCCTATTACAGAATATGGAAAAAAAACTAGGAAAAATATTCTCTTTAAATAGAAAAAAATTAAAAAAGCATAATAATATCAAATAAAAAATTATAAAATTAACAATGAAAAATATCTATTTTTTTTATAAAAGTTCTTGCATCAATATTTTCAGGCTAGAAAGAACTGTTTAGATTTCAGTTAGAAACTGTCAAACACCACATATATCTTTTTATGTGTGGTTCACCCTATTATGGTTTCCCAATACTTTTGAGTGGGTCATCTCATCATAGATCCTTAACACTATACATTTGACACAAACACATCCTGTTATATGACCTTTTCCAGTTATGATTATTCAACAACACACATCAAGTAACTATTAGGAATTGACAAGCTCTTAACAAATAAGACCTTTCTTAATTTTTGTATTGCCATCACAAATTTTAAGGGGAAAGAGAGAAAAGAGAAGAAAAGAAAGAAAATGCTACCGATAATAAATTGTGCCATCACTGACACCACGCGCCATCCTAGAAGGAAGATGATGACACAGAGATTCTAATGACATGGATAAAAGGTATTTTTGGCCACTTAGAGGCACCACATACACATCTCGAATAGTGTGAGCGCCTCACATACACTGGTGTGTGCTTTACGTGCGCCAACTATTTTTGTTTTTTAGTTATATTTTATATTTATTAAAATACCAAATTACATCTTATCCAACATAATTATCACAAAAAAAAATCAATATGAAAAAAAAGAAAGAGCCCATGTGCACCAGCTTTAAAATTTCTGCTACAAATGATATTTTAGTTGTTTCATTATGCTTCTAAAATGTAAAAGGATTTACTTGTCCCCGAATAATATGATAATGATCATTGAACCTTATGGAAATACTATACTGTCCCTAATAGACAATTCAATAGTTTTTTACGGGAAGGGCAAAACCACAATTAAACTTTCTGGTGAACAATGATTCTAAATCTAGGTGAATAATTTTTTCCAATGCAAATTAGTTTCTTTTAATAAAGCTGACAACTATCATGTCTATGGTTGGATGACCTATGGATTTGAGAATGTTGAAACATTGCTAACAATAGACGCTAGCAGATGCTATTCTAACAATTTAACATGATATGTAGTTACAAAATCTAACCTAGTAGTTAACTTAGTTTAAATCCTGTTAATAGTTTGGGTGAGTTAATTTATAAGTTGGTGGGTTAACACAAGTTATGGTTTTCTTATATATAATAATTTAAAATAATATTGTTTTGGTAAAAAAAATGAAACTAATTCAAAGTAAAACCTAGTTCAAGCTAAGCTCTAGATGACGGGTTATTGAGTTGAGCTGTTGGACCAAGCCAAGTTTTATTAGGGTGTTATTAACTCATATTGAATTCCTACCCAGGTATGAAATTGTACTTTCAATGTTTTTGCCACCCACATTTCAGATGAGGGATGCAACTGCCACTATATAGAATACGAAGGTCATATCTGTTTACATATAAATTATTAAAAACTATTAATTGCTGATGATTTCTTGGTATGACACTGTTTACATTATAGGATATGAGCACTAACAATATCAAATTGTGACAACTTTTTTGGGCTCTTATTCCTTGGTATACCTTGCCTAGGATTCCTGCACATAATTGCAGTGGAACATGGTATACAAATGGAAGATCATTTCTTTGACACCATCTGTTCTAAAGAGAAGTTTGTTTCTTTGTAGGCAGGAAAAAAGGAAAACATAATTCCATCTTTGGAAATCTGAGTTAAAGTGACATGTGCTTAAAAAACCCAATTACAAGTAGAAGGGCCTAGAACCCTATAAAGGTCTACAACCTAAAGAAGAGCCCAATTTAAATTGGCCTCTCAATCATCATAGCAATATACAAGAGCTAAGCCAATACAAGAGCTAAGCCAATAGTAGTGACAATAAGCGTGGATGGAACACCAAACTTCAAATGGCTCCAAAAGGTGATATTGTAACTAGGCTGGGCACGAAAAGCTTGTTCACACACAATTATGTTTGCAGCAGAACCCAATAGCGAGAGGTTTCCAGCAACTGTGCTAACCCATGCCAGGATGAGCCAAGCTTTCTTCTCTTTACTAGGAGATATTGCAGCGGCACAAGCAGCTACCTTTGCTCCAAGCAAAAGAACTTGTAAGCCAAAAATAAGTACATATTAGATTGTTTAGTTTATAATTATTAAAAAATATATATATATATATATATATATATATATATATATATATAAAGACTATAACATGTATGCAATATACCTATGTTTAAATAAAAATATACTTATTTGTTGAAGCATTTTAAATAATAAAGCTTTTGTTATTGTCAATAATGAATCATTTATTCTTTAGACTTTATTGCTTCTTTCTTGGTGCAAAAGTTATTTGCAATAAGCCTCCTATAATTCAACACCATCTTAGTTTACATGCACTTCTAAACGAAATTTTTGAAACAAAGTAGATGAACTCAATAATCTCTTATTAAAATGAACCTAAGCTCTAGATTTGAAAGGAATATAGAAGTTTAAAAAATAAGGAGAAAAACCACTATGATTTGAGGAAAGGAAGCGTATCTAAAAATAAAAAAAACATTGTCGTGAACTCTTTCTTCACCTCATTTATAATTGATTTTTGAAGTTAAAAAGTTAAATAATTTGATTGATGATGACTACTCGAGCTAGCCTCGATTATTTTCTTAAATGAATTATTTTTTTATGTTTTTTTAAAAGAAAACACATATTATCATTTGTCTTTAACTGATTCATTAACCATGTTTTCAATTCCAACACAACTAACATTGAACCAGCATGTTTGAAGCAATGATCTACGTTATAATATGTGTTAAAAAATAGTTTACTTTACTTTCAAACATTTTCATTGGAATGTTTTCTTCAAAATTTGAGCTGCTTAAGGGATAAAAAAACAAAAAACATACTTTTCACTCTAAAGTCTTTTAATGGTAACTAGTTTATTTGTTTTTTCTCTTGAATCTAAAACCCCACACCCAAAATTTTTTAACCATATTTCAATAAATGATATCTCCTCGAAAAAGAGTGCATGTTTAGGTTGAATAAAAATTGTTTTAAAATGTGGTTGGTTAGTATTTCAAGATAAAAAAAAGTAAATATAAAAATGATAGATATGTGTTTGGATGAAGAGATAAAAACAAAAATATAAAATAAATATATCTCTAAAATAATTTTGAAATGAATTTTTATCTTTTTAAAATAGAAAGGAAAAGGAGACATGTTCCTTTTGTCCTTGTTATCTCTGTGATTTTTTATTTTCGAGACAGTTACCAAACGTAACTTAAACTTGCTCCCTTGATCAAGATTTCTCCCTGGATTGTCTACCATGAAGTGATATTGGAACTGGAAATTACTATTGCCCTTCTATAAGACTCTAAAGCCGTAGTGCTGTAGTTAAATCGAAGGAAGAGAATCAGGGCATCAACTTACCAGTTGGTACATTCGAAACAACATTTGAGAGAACAAGTATTACAATGGCCAGCACAGCAATCCCACTAGCATGATCGATCTGTGCATGAGGCTCCATCAAGGTCCAGAAACTGGTAGGAATTCCTGTTTTACTGAAGCCATCAACCGTGATAAACATTCCACAAAAGAATACCAGAAGAGAGTATGAAACCTGATCCAAGCAACTACGGGTAAGTAGATTTTTACTCAATCGAATACTGCATGTAAGTATTACAGTTGATGAAAATATATTTAGGAGAGGAGATAGAATCTTTGTGAAAGACCTGTTGATTTACCTTCTCTAGGCAAGGCCCTGCATCTTTGAAATCAAGAATCACAAAAATGAGGGCTGCTGTGAGTGCAGTCCAAGACATGTCCAAACCCATTAGAAAAGCAACCAGCATTCCAACAGTACCAAGGTAAATACACAATCTCTTCCATCTATTCAGCTGGCCTTTACTTTCTTCAGCGGACTGTTGCGGCCCGGGCTCTAAATCAGTCATCATCTCCATGGTCCCTTGTACTCCACCCCTTGCAAATCTTTCCTCCATTGGCTCTCCTATTTCAGAAAACATATTATCAGTTGCCTCCTTCTTTGAAAGGACTGCTTTCATCAGCTCAATTTCACCACAGGAATCACTGCACATATCCAATTCACACAACCTCTGGGCGTTCACATGTTCTGCAATGGGATCATATTCGTGATATTCCAAAGAATTGGGAGATGACATGGTAGCAAGCGAAATCTGATGGACAGCTGAATCTTCCTGAACAATCATTTCATACAAAGCATCTTCTTCTTCCTTAACATCAGATAACAACCTCCGAAACATGCATATAAGAATTAAAGCATTCACAAAGACACCCACAAGCACCGCGGGAAGAAGTCCCAATACGAATTCCCCAAAAGAGATGCGACTATGAATAGCAATTATCAAGTTTTGAGGGTTGCCGATTGGAGTTGCAGAGGATCCAATATTCGAACTTGAAGCCAACCCAAGCAAGAAAGGTTCGGGTCGAATATTGTTTTGTCTAGCAATCTTTAATATGAACTCAGTGAGAAAGAAACATGCGGTGTCATTAGTGAACAGAGCACTTGAAATGGCAGAAACAATGCAGATCCGGCAGAGCATGTCCTTCGCACCCCGACTCTTCCATGAGAGCAAGACTCCCAAGTGCTTGAACATGTCTGCTCTTTCAAGATAGATGCTTACAACCATGGTTCCAAAGAGAAGGCCCAGTACAGGGAGGTTGATGGCATCATATGCTTGCTTAGGGGTGATGACTTTGAAGATAACCATAAGAGTTGCCCCGAGGATGGAACCTGCTGTCCTTCCAATGGGTAAGAAAGGAACTGCTGGGAAAACTGCCAAAATCCAAAAGATTGCGAAGGCAACTGAACCTAAGACAACCTTCTTAAACGGACCCAGATCCATTTCTGTAACTTACAATATTAAGCTTGTTTGTGAGCTACCACTTGGCAGACCTCCACCTTTGCAACTTCAGATAAATTACTGGCTCTGAAAGAAGAAGATATCACCCTGTAGCTCAACCAGTATTTGCAACCAACTGAGAAAAGAGTAAAACTACAAATTTATTAAGAGCTAGTAAGATGGAAGTTATTAAAAGTTTTTTTTAAAATTCCGAAAAGGATTGTGGAACCAGAAAGATAAATGAGTTCATATGAATATTTCCATGATACGTTTAAAAGACGCATCAGAATGGGAGGCTAAGAAATGTATTGAAGATGCTGGATATTTTCTCTTCTGAAGCTGTCAAAGCAGCCGAAGACATTTCAAAGCAAGCAAACAATTTCCAACATTCCATGCTGAAAATCTAGTAGTTTTTTAGCAAAAGGGAAATGCGTGGTCCTAGAGCACACATCTTTTTCCTAGTTGATATGGAATTTGGATCATTCGCAACCAGCGGGAAATATACTACTGAGACATCATATAACAACGTAAGAAATTTAGGACTTGTGTGTGCAGGTGAACCTACGGGGTGGGACCGTTTTCAGATATTTGAACATTGTATCTGGAAATTAATAGCATGCAAGACAGAAGTGAAGTTGACATATTCTCCAGTGAAGAAATACTGCCGTAAGAGACTCTACATACCTGATCCTTGCATGAACGCACACTCTTGATCCTCGTAACATCACCAACACGAATACACGGCTCTAGGAAAATAGAGTCACCATATGAGCTTGGCTTCTAAATCTTTGTAACAACATGTTTGAAGCAATGGGATATGTTATAATCTGTGTTAAATAAAAAAAGTATACTTTACTTTCAAACATTTTCTTTGGAATGTTTTTTTTTATTAAATTTGAGCTGCTTAGGGGATAAAAAAACAAAAATATCTTTTTCACTCTAAAGTCTTGTGATGGTAACTAGTTTATTTGTTTTTCTCTTGAAGCAAAAAACCCCACAACCAAAATTTTTTAACCATGTTTCAAATTCAATGAATGATATCTCCTCGAAAAAGAGAGTGCATGTTTAGGTTGAATAAAAATTGTTTTAAAATGTGATTGGTTAGTATTTCAAGATTAAAAAATAAATAAATATAGAAATAACATACTCGTGTTTGGATAAAAAAACAAAAACAAAGATATAAAATAAATATATTTTTAGAACAGTTTTGGAGTGAGTTTCTGTCTTTTTAAAATATAGAAGAAAAGGAAAAATGTTCCTTTGTCTTTTTTATTTTTGAGACAGTTACTGAACATTATCTTAAACTTACTCCCTTGAACAAGATTTCTCCCCCCACCCCCAACCAAACCCTCTCCTCCAACAACAAACAGAGGAAACAGATGGAGACCTCAATTGTCTACCATGAAGTGATATTAACTGGAAATTAATATTTCCATGAATACGTTTACAAAGACGCATCAGAATGAGAGGCTAAGAAATGGATTGAAGAAGCTGGATATTTTCTCTTCTGAAGCAGTCAAAGCAGCTGAAGACATTTCAAAGCAAGCAAGAAATGAGGCTTGAATGAGTAGAGTTCATATTTTCTCCATCTTTTAAGTTTATTATTTTTTTTAGAATAATAAAGAAAAGGAGGGGTGCATTAGTGCTGGTATGATCGCATCCTTTAAGTTTATTATTTTGTATAGAACTCAATGAAGATTTTAGGATTTTGCAGCTTCTCCTCGCTTTCTCCCCTTTTAAGCTTTTGTTTTGCTTTGTTTGAATAGATGTTAATAGCAAGATGTTCACTTGGCTCTACCTATTTAGTAAATGGCCTGGATACAAAGTGGATTTCAATTTCACGATGTCCGGACGCTTTTCGAGCTCTAATATTACGATTTCAATTTAGAGAAATTTATAATATTTTATAAATTTTAAATATGAATAAAACTAACTAGATATTTCTATTAATTCTACTTATAGACTTAGAATTCTCTAGAAGAAAAATTTCTAATTAAAACTAAAATCCTCAATCAAAGGATTCCTAATTAAAACTTAACTATCTAATAAAATCTATTTAGCATTAGGATTCTTAAATATTATTATTTAAATTAAAAGTCCAAAGAAAAATAAAAAAAGAATCTAAATACAATTTTAAATAATAAAATACTATTTAAATTAAAACCCTAAGCAAAATAGGAAAAAAAATCTAAATACAACAAGGTAATTAAAAACAATTTAGCACAATAACTTCCGAGCCTTATTTAAAAGCTTTCATGATCTTGGATTGTCATAAAATTTTAACCTAGTAGAAAACAAGATTTTCAGAATTTTTTGTTAAAAGTTTGGCTTGATACAACAATTGGATTAAAAATTATATTTGATTTACCAAACTACATCTTGAACTCTTCTTAAACTCTTTAAAACCTGTAAGTCTTAACCACTAATGAAATAATGTAATAAACATTATTATGTCAAGAATAATGAACATGCCAGTTCCTTTTACTTTTGAAAAACTTGTCCTCAAGTTATCTATCAAAAACTGAACTCTTCTACTCTAAAGGAACAAATATATAACATTGTAACCAATATATTCACAAAGTACTATGTCTTTAACCTGTGAACTCCAAAATTTAATTTATGATGTGTGCTTTCTAAAACATAATCCAAAACAAAGTACTTTATATTTTTATGAAGTTCACTTATAGTTCCTTCCCACATTCTTTTGCTTCAAACTTGAGTTCATCCATGATCTTCAATACTTTAACCATTATATGTAAAGAAACTTCAAGATAATCTTTCATAATATATATCTTTAAAAGAATTGTCAGAAATTACCATGTACTCCATGTTTTTTTTTTGCAAGATCTTTAGAATCACTACAAAATACTAATTTAGAAGCCTTCTTGATTTCTTCTTTACCATTAATTGATGAAACATTAACAATTAGAATAGTATTTGCAGCAGTGTTGTTGGTGTCATTGTTGTGATGTTGAAACTATCTACCTTGAAAAGACGACACCTTTTCTATAATTTTCTTACTTGCTATTTTGGAAGGTTTAACAAAAAGCAAATAATAACAATATAATTGCTTATTTACTCAATATAAAATCTCTTTTATAATCATCTTGTATAAACCCTAAAATTAATGATTGTCTCAAATCTTGCCAAGCTGGAATTAAAGACATCCTATACGAGTTCTAAAGTCTAGAAATTCAAATCACCATTCTCTAGCACTATAATAAGTTTATATGTGACAAGTCTTACCTTTTAATGATATGGACCTTTTTGAAATAAAAGTAAACTTCCAATTCTGTTAATAATGTAATCAATCTTTTCTTCAAAAATCTCCTATCATAGAATGTAATCCCATCGAATTCAAGAATAGGTATGGGGTTTGGCCTATCTGGAGGTAAATTTCTAGGAAAGTTCCTCTCATATTCACGATCCTTGTTTGCGAAACCCATTAGCTGAGCTAGATCTGTTATGGTTTGCTCCAAGCAATCAAACCTCCGTTCCCAACGATCTATTTTATGCTCCTGAGCCCGTATAGTGCATTAGAGGGCCTCCACTCCATCAATGATGGTTAGTTCAAGTGGTTTATTACTAAAATTTTATAGGTAGAATTTTTTTTTATAGCGGTTTATTTCACATTCTACCAAAATTTTGGTAGTCTCTCCTATATCAAAAGATCCCAAGTTATCGACAATTCATCCTGCACATAATTTATGTTCATTCCATAGTCACCACATATTTATGTTGCATCGCAGTTACAACCATTAATAGTCATAATATAAGAATTCCATAGATTCAACTCAGCATAGAGTTTTACAACACAAACTAATAGTAATAAACTTGATTAGCAACATTAATATTAAAAACATAAATTAATAGAGGCCTTAAGTCTCAAGGATTTACATAAGAAAATACTAACATCACTCAAGTCATATAATTAATTAAAGCAACATACTTCAATATTCATTTCATTCTAAGTTCATACAAAAGAAGTAGAAATGCTGACCCCTAATTTATACAAAAGGAATTAAGAAAATGAAATTCCTAATTCAAACAAAAGAATTTGAGGCGCTAATTTTCTAACTCGTGCAAAAGAAGTAAACATCTAGGACACTACTCCTGGCATGAATGAGAGAGACCCGTATCATCAAAATATGAGAATAATTATATTAAATAAATAAAATACAACAAATTAATGGAGGGTCACTACTAGATGTATCTATGTATACAAGTGCACAACCAATAGGGCATAACATCGTTGATCCATAAAAAAAGAACACACTTGACGCTTCCTTTACTACATATAGAGCCTATCCTTCCACAACCACCTATGGTTTTCTCTTAATTATTACATATTATTCTTCATCGGATACATCCATCTCATTACTCTGCCCCAAGTTCTGAGGAGGTCGCTGCTGACACTAATAACTCCTATTAGTGTCATTAGTCACCCTTACCCGGACCGACTAATCAAATCCTTAGTAATGTTGGTACCAATTTAATCGGTCGATACCATTGACTATTTCCAACTCGAAATAATCAATCAATTCCTTTCCATCTCATTTGGAGGTGTTTCCAATAAAGCCAGTGCCAAGTTCTCTTGACATCATTAACTTCCTCCTTAGGAAGCTAATCAAGTTGTTATGGGATTGCCGATACTGACATTATCCGTTGGTATCATTAACTATTCTTGATACAAATAGTTAATCAAGTTCAATGTTCATTATAATTCCATCAAGATCATGCCGATGTTAACAATTTTTGCTAACATCATTAGCCACCCCTGTTGGAGATCAACTAATCAAGTCTAAAGGTGGTTGTTTTAGGTTTTTTTTCTTCAAATTGGTCCTTATTCGAAATCAAGGTCCAAGAGTCTACGACCAAAAATCAGATTTCATTCCATGTCCGTTTCACCATATCTTTCCTTTCTTTAGCCATATTCATAAGTATTGACTCTAACATAAATTTGAATACAAGGTTTATTATCAATTAAGGAGAGTGTAGGCATGGAACACCTACTTGCCACTGATGCTCGATTTGTGTTCCCTTGTTGTTGTTGTACTATCTCTGTGGTTCCTCCTGAATTCACAAGTATACCATATTACTTCATGTGCAGTTTCCATTTCGCAAATAGCAAGGCATCAACAACAATATTTACTCTTTACGTTTCATTGTTTTAAATCATTACGCACATCATCAACTTCATTTTTAAATGCGGTTTATCCCCTACCAGAGTCACGATTCAATGTTACAAAAATTTTGGTGGGAAGGAAACTGGTTTTCTGCCCCTATCGCGGCAAAATCCACTATTTTAATAATTCTCGTTAAATCTGCCAGCAGGGGCGGCAGTTTGACCTTTACTTATATATTCACATATATCTGGAGCTTTAGAGCTCCAAATCGAGCGAGGTCGGATTCGTTGAAAAGTTAACATTTCATGATACAATTTCTCTGAGAGGTGTTTCCTAAATTTTATCATTCTGAGGCCCAAATATCCCTTAGAACATGCATGATGAATTTGCCCAAAATTCATCGGCGATTCCTAAGTGAGTTTTCTGCCAACCTCACTTCTCTTTTCTTCTACACTATTTATTTTCTACGTATTCCTACATATTATGATTCTTCCCATTCTAAAATTATGAGCTATACCCATGTTCACTAATTAAAACTTACCTAACTAATAAAATCCATATAACATTAGGATTCCTAAATAATAAAAAACTATTTAAATTAAAAGTCCTAAGATAATTAGAAAAAAGAATCCAAATATAACAAGGTAAATAAAAACAATCATGCACAATAACTTTCGAGTCTTATTTAAAGGTCTTTTCAATTTCCAATAGTCATGAATTTTTAACTTAGCAGGAAACATGAGTTAACTCGGGTTGACTCGAGTTAGTTTTTTTTATCTTTTTTAATTAATTATTTTTTCAATTTCATCCTTCAACATTGAGTTGATTGAGAATTGAACTACATAATTTGTTTTGATTTGCTTTATATGGGGTTATCATGGTCTCATGACACGCGTGTTGGATTTGGCAGGTTAACCTTAGTTGACCTAGGTTGATCCAATATATTGTCATCTTAATATTTTAAAAAAGATGTCGTCTTCAGTTTTTTAAATCAAACTATATTTTTATTAGTCGTCTAGGTTGTCTTTGAACTTGCCAAGTTGACTAGGTCACAATTGATCAATCCCCACACAGTTTAATTTTTTTCTACAAGAAAAATGTTAAAAACGCATAGATGTTGCTTTTTATGTTAAATGTTTTTAATCCGACCTGCAATGTAGTTTGGACCAACAATCTATTATAGTAACTAATTAACATTTAATTACATAATTAATTATCTTAAATAATTTAAAATTAACTAACCTTAATGAATTTTATTTTAAATATATTAGCTCTTAGATTGTATGGATCATAAATAAATTATTTAGAAGTTCTATTTACTAAAAAAACTATGTAATGTTTTGATAAATGTTTCTTTTTTTTCAAGTTTTATTATGATATTTGTGTGTTTTTGACACAAACAGGGCAAAAGATAACTAGATTTATTACAAGTCAAAACTCTCCATAATTATAGGAGAGACACCTAAAATATTCAATTTTTACTCGTCCAAGTCTTTATTTTCCAAAAAACTATTATAACCCTTTATAGAGAAAAACTAAAAAACCCTATTACAGAATATGAAAAATAAACTAGGAAAATATTCCCTTTAAATAGGAAAAAAATTAAAAAAGCATAATAATATCGAATAGAAAAACATAAAATTAACTATGAAAATATATGTTTTTTTTAAAAAAAGTTCTTGCATCAGTATTTTCAGGCTAAAAAGAACTATTCAAATCTCAGCTAGAAACTGTCAAACACCACAAATATCTTTTTATGTGTGGCTCACCCTATTATGGTTTCCCAATACTTTTGTGTGGGTCACCTCATCATAGATTCTTAACACTATGCATTTGACATAAGCATGTCCTGTTATGTGACCTCTTCCAGTTATGATTATTCAATAGCACACATCAAGTAGCTATTAGGAATTGGCAAGCTCTTAATAAATAAGACCTCTTTGAATTTTTGTATTGCCATCATGAATTTTGAGGGGAAAGAGATGAAAGAGGGGAAAAGAAAGAAAGTGTTATTGACTATAAATCGTGCCACCACTGACACCACGAGTCATCCTAAAAGAAAGATGATGACACAGATTCTAATGACATGGTGAAAAGGTATTTTTTGCCACCGAGAGGTGCCACATGCACATCTTGAATAGTGCAAGTGCCTCACACACACTGGTGCATGCCTTGCATGCGTCAACCATTTTTGTTTCTTAGTTATATTTTATATTTATTAAAATACCAAATTATATTTTATCCAACTTAATTGTCATAAAAAAAATCAATATGAAAAGAAAGATATTTTTGTTGTTTCATTGTGCTTCTAAAATGCGAAAGGACTTACTTGTCCCTGAACAATATGATAATGACCATTGGTGTGAAACCCTAGAAATTTATAATTTAAATATGCGGATGTGTAAACTTCCATGTAAACATAAGACTGAAAGTGGTACGATCTTGATGAGTGATGAAAACCAAGATAAGAAATAATAGATAAATATGATATATAATGGAGGGGATGACCTTCATAAAATGAATTTTGGTTTAGAATTCATAAGGACAGAGAAATTAGTAACACGTTTTGATGGATAAAATAATAAGTAAAATGACATAATGTTTCTAGGGAATAAGTGAGGTAATAAATAATAAATTATAATAAAGGATAATGCAATGAAAAGGGCAAGAATGAAGGTGCAAACACCGATTAAAAATCAGTGACGTTACTTTAAAACGATAATAAGCCCGATAAATAAATAAAGGTGAAAATTTTAAAATGAATATATTTCAAAATAATAAAATGACCTTAAAGGTTTAGAATGATAATTGATATGATGTTATGTGAAGATTGAATAAGAAAATTTAGATTGTTGATGAAAAGTAATAAACTGACCAATTTTACATTAGAAAGCAAAGCTCTCAATCCAATCGCCAGATCGAGATGCAATTTTGCATAAAGTCTATTTATATGTTTTTCTACCTTGGTTAAATATTTCATCCCAATTAGAGTTCGGTAAATACTAGCGATTTAAGTAGAAACAAACCAAATAGTTTACGTGAAAAATAAAATAAAATACATAAAGGCATAAATAAGGGACAAAATTATAATTAATGGAAAATATGCCTTTAAAACAGCAAAGAATCCAACCAGTCTAGAAAAAAAGGTGAGAGACAATAGAGAAAATTCAGCGAGAGAGAGAAGTGCATAATTTGGAGCAAATCCAAAGAAGGCAATAATGCTCTGGTGGCCATATCGTTGGAAGCCACCGTTGGATCACGCTGCTTTATAGATATATTATTCTTCTCACACACTTCTACTAACTAGCCAGAGGGATTTGAAAGCACATAACCCGTTTGACAGAAATCATCTTCAGATATTTCCTGGAAAACAAAAGGAAATACACCTGCAGGGTAGTTTTGATGGCTGGTTGATTTCTCTATCTTCGACCGCTGGATCATGTCTTATTTGGATATGTAGTGCGCCTAGATGTTTCCTTCATTCTGGACGGTGGAGATCGGAAACACACTCTTCGGAAGGGTGTCATTCATGTTAAACAATAGCTCATCATTTTTCAGGTTAGCTCGGTTTTATTCAGATCTAGGGAGACTTAACCGTTGGATCATTCCGATTTTGAGATATATTGTGCACGACTCCAAGATCTATATTCTGACCGTTGGGTTAGAAAATGAAATCTAAGGTGGATGACTTATTGCTTTTTGAATCTATTGTTAGTTTTGGCAAAATTTAGAAAACTTGATTAAATACATGTTTTGATGAAATTAGAATTGTGTAGGTGTTAGGGTTTATGGAAGATGTAATGGTAAATATGTTGTTATTAATATTGTTATAGATTAATTGTGTATTCTTTATAGGTAGGGTAGAATGATTATGGTGTAAGAATAGGAATGAACATTACTATATGAACATGCTGATTGAATAAAAGGCTAACTTGTTAGCTGTGTGGATATGAATGGGGTGGAACCATGAAGAAATTGAAATGAAAAAAATTTGGAAAATAAAACATATTTAAGGCTAGTCATAAGTATATTTTTGACAAATTGATTAGTTAATGAAGATTATCATGGATTCTAACTAGTAGGGTGAAATTATTGTTGTGATAATGATGTAATAATATTAATTGTTAAGGTTTGTCGTATATGTTTAATTACACGAGGAGAAAGTGAAAGAAAATAAATGGTTCATTGTTTTGTTGTATTAATAATGCTAAACAAGGATAATAACATATGTAGCATGTGTAAAAAAAATAGGAGAAATTCCAAAGGGATGAGTTCCCCTATTTTGGCTGAATCTTGCTATATTATAGAGGTAGGGAAATTGTTTAAATAGTTTGTTTTAAAATTGGTTTAAATTTGTGATTTAATGATGCTAAATGACCTTAAATAATGTTGCTTATGCATGAAAATAAGTTGGAGTTGAAAAGAATTTCCAAGGGATAAAAATCCTCGTTGTCCAAATTTTTAGCTATAAAGGAGGGGCTATTGTGATTATTGATTTTAAGCCTTAAAACAAAATAATTTGGAGCTGATTTCTACATGAAAGTTGTATTTCTATGTTTTAGCCTTTCACAGAGACAAATCACGCCAAAACCGAGTTTTACAGCTTTAGTTATGATTAAAACAATAGATAATGTTCTGGGTTGGTTAAGCTAAATTGATTAGAATTAGACAATTTTTAATCTTTACTTGGAATTGTTGTTGAGTGATGGTTTTAATAATAAAATAAGAATGAAAATGAACACGAAAATGGGTAAGAGTATGAGATTCTAAGAAAATTCCTTGTGATTAATTTGAGAATACTAGTTGAATGAGAATTAAATGAAGTTGTGATGTTGGTTGTATTGTTGATAAAAACTAAATCCCTGGTGGTACAGGGGAAGCTTTGGGGATCGGACAATTGCATGGAGTGGCAACATGTGCACATACTCTAGGTAGGTGCATCACACCTTGTCTTTTTAATTTGTGTAACTTATTAATAAATTTCAGAATTTATTGTTTTATTGCTTCGATAATATTGGAATGAATATGTGTACCTTGCATGCTTTGATGTGTATCGACTAGTTATGATATAATTGAAATGGATATGAGTATCTTACATACATTGATATGTATCAAACTTGTGATGGTATTATTGGAATGAATAAGAGTACCTTGCGTACAACAGTATACCTCCATTAGTTAGGATAATGTTTGAAAGAATATTAATACCTTGTGTGCATTGTTATGTATGAAATTAATTATATTATTATTAGGATGGATACAATTACCTTACATTGATAGGTATCGAATTAGTCATGATAACTTTGGAATAGACGTAATTATCTTACATACCTCATTATGAATTTATTCACAATGACTTAGAGATTGAAGGAGAAATGATAGATAATTGGTCACCATAGTGTCGGTGGTTAATGATGCATTACAATGATACTTAGCACCATGATGAGGGTGGCTAAGGGTATAAATTGATACTTGGCACTATGATGAGGGTGACAAGGTTATCTGAATGATGTTTAGTGGCTGTAATGTCGATAACTAAGATTGTATGCGAATGATACTTGGCAACCGTGGTTACAATGTATATTATGTTAATAAGAAAAATGGAAGGGGATTGGTATAAATGGAAGATTCAGATGACATTGATTAGCTATCCGGGTTTGGATAGCTAATGGTATCAATAAGGTTCCATTAGTACCGACATTTCAGATGATATTGATTAACTATCCGGGTTTGGATAGCTAATGGTATCGATGGGGTTTTATCGGTGCCAACATTTTTTTAATTGATTAGTCGATCCCGAGCAATTGGGTGACTAATGATGTTAGTAAAGATTACTAACATCGACATGGTTACTCCTAGTTAAGTGAAAAGGATAAGTTGATTAACTATTTTGGGTTGAGAATAGTTAACAATATCAATGGGTCACATTGGTATCGACAATAATTTCTGGTGTGATTAGCTACTTTAGGTAAGGAGGCTAATGATGTCAAGGGTTCTTGACATCATCAACTTTGATGGTAAACCAAATATGAATAAGATTTCATTAACTATTCTAGGGAAGGAATAGTTAATGATACCAATCGGTTGTATTGATATTGACACGTGAATGTAATTGATTAGTCTAACTCAATATTGAGAGACTAATGATACTAATAAGATTTCTTAGTATCGGTAATTACCTTTCAGAAAATAGGAGGGAAAATATTGATTAGTTATTCCAAAAGAATGAGACAAGCTAATGATACCAAGAGAGGAATATCTTAATATCAAGTGAGAATTGATTTATAAGGAGATGATGTTCGAAAACTATTGAGTTGTGTTGAGATTTCCAAGATGAAATTATTCTCGACAAATGGGATAGGATATTAGATGGATATTGGTAATAGATGGAAAATGTATGTTGTAAAAGAGATTTGATTTAACCATGCATATTTATAGTTGAAATCGAATCTTTCACTTGAATTATATTATATGATGTTATTGAATAAGATGTGTTGTGTTGATTATGATGAGTTGGGTTGAGATCCAGGATGATTGGATCGAGATGTGAAATAAAATTAAAAGTGTAATATGATTTTGTCAATAACTTGGGACCTCCCAATATAAGGGAGACTCTGCCAAAATTTTAGTGGAACCTGTATAAAAATACATTTACCTGAAAATTTCTAATGTATCGCGAAAAAAGACATAGAAAATCAGGGTTGCTATAATTGGACCTTATGGAAAGACTGTATTACCCCTAATAGACAATTCAATGGTTTTTTGTGGGAAGAGGAAAACCAACATTAAACTTTCCGATGAACAATGATTCTAAATCGAGGTGAATAATGTTTTCCAATGCAAATTAGTTTCTTTTAGTAAAGCTGACAACAACTATCATGTCTATGGTTGGACGGCCTACGGATTTGAGAATGTTGAAACGTTAACAATAGACACTAGTAAATGCTATTCAAACAATTTAACATGATATATAGTTATAAAATCTAACTTAAGTAGTTAACTTAGTTTAAATCCCGTTAACAGTTTGAGTGGATTAATTTATAAGTTGGTGAGTTGATCTAAATTATGGTTTTTTTATATATAAAAATTTAAAATAATGTTGTTTTGGCTATAAAAAAATAATAATAATTCAAAGTAAAACCTAGTTCAAGCTAAGCTCTAAATGACAGGTTATTAAGTTGAGCTGTTGGACTAGGTCGAGTTTTCTTAGGGTGTTGTTAAGAATTCCTAATCAGATATGAAATTATACTTTCAATCTTTTTGCCACCCACATTTAAGATGAGTGATGCAGCTGCCACCCTGCCACTATATAAGATATGAAGGTCATACCTGCTTACTTATAAAGTATTAAAGACTATTAATTGCTGATGATTTCTTGGCATAACACTGCTTACATTATAGGATTGTGAGTCTAACAACATCAAATTGTGACAACTTTTCTGGGCTCTTATTGCTTAGTATACCTTGCCTAGGATTTTTGCACACAATTGCAGTGGAATATGGTATACAAATGAAAGATCATTTCTTTGACACCATCTCTTCTAAAGAAAAGTTCGCTTCATCCTAGGCAGGAAAAAAGAAAACATAATTCCATCTTTGAAAATCTGAGTTAAAGTGACCTGTGCTTAAGAACCTAATTACAAGCAGAAGGCCTAAAACTCTATAAAGATCCAATGCCTAAAGAAGAGCTCAATTTAAATAGGCCCTTCAAACATCATAGCAATATACAAGAGCTAAGTCAATAGCAGTGACAATAAGCGTGGATGGAACACCGAACTTCAAATGGCTCCAAAAGGTGATATTGTAACTAGGCTGGGCACGAATGTTCACACACAATTATGTTTGCGGCATAACCTAACAGCAAGAGGTTTCCTGCAACTGTGCTAACCCATGCCAGGATGAGCCAAGCTTTCTTCTCTTCACAGTTACTCTGTCAACCTAATTGAACACTGGAGTTCTGTACTTGAACATGTCTGCTATTTCAAGATAGATGCTTACAACCATGGTTCCAAAGAGAAGGCCCAGTACAGAGAGGTTGATGGCAGAATATGCTTGCTCAGGGGTGATGACTTTGAAAATAACCATAAGCATTGCCCCGAGGATGGAACCTCCAGTCCTTCCAATGGGTAAGAAAGGAACTGCTGGGAAAACTGCCAAAATCCAAAAGATTGCCAAGGCAACTGAACCTAAGACAACCTTCTTAAACGAACCCAGAACCATTTCTGTAACTTGCAAGATTAAGCTTGTTTGTGAGCTACCACTTAGCAGACCTCCACCATTGCAACTTCAATAAATTACTGGCTCTGAAAGAAGAAGATATCACCCTGTAGCTCAACCAGTATTTGCAACCAACTGAGAAAAGAGTAAAACTACAAATTCATTAAGAGCTAGTGAGATGGAAGTTTCTAAAAGTTTTTTAAAAAATTCCAAAAAGGATTGTGGACCCAGAAAGATAAATGAGTTCATATGAATATTTCCATGATACGTTTAAATGACGCATCAGAATGAGAGGCTAAGATGGATTGAAGATGCTGAATATTTTCTCTTCTGAAGCAGCGGAAGACATTTCAAAGCAAGCAGACAATTTCCAAAATAACCTTTAGCATGACGTTCCATGCTGAAAATCTAGTAGTTTTTGAGCAAAAGGGAAATGCGTTGTCCTAGAGCACAGATCTTTTTGCTAGTTGATATGGAAGTTATTAAAAGTCTTTTAAAAGATTCCAAAAAGGATTGTGGAACCAGAAAGATAAATGAGTTCATATGAATATTTCCATGTTACGTTTAAAAGACGCATCAGAATGAGAGGCTAAGAAATGGATTGAAGATGCTGGACATTTTCTCTTCTGAAGCAGTCAAAGCAGCCGAAGACATTTCAAAGCAAGCAAACAATTTCCAAAGTAACCTTTAGCATGACATTCCATGCTGAAAATCTAGTAAATGCGTGTTCCTAGAGCACAGATATTTGTGCTAGTTGATATGGAATTTGGATCAGTCGCAGCCAGCGGGAAATATACTACGGAGACATCATATAACAACGTTAACAGTTCAGGACTTATGTGTGCAGGTGAACCTATGAGGTGGGCAGCTGCGGACCAAGAGTTTTTTAAATAAGAAGGTAAATTATTAACAAATATTATATTATATAGATATTCATTACAAATCAATTCATTACAAAATTATATTCATTACAAATCAATTCAAAATATATATAATTATTCATAGTAAATAAAATTAATTTTAAAATATTTTAAAATAAAAAAACTTACATTATAATTATTATTTTTTTAATTTTTATATTTTAAAACCGCTTCATAATAACTTCATTATCAATCTTAAATATTTATCATAAACTCTAATATTTTTAATAATTAATTATAAAAAAATAAAATTAAAATTAGACAATAAAACAAATAAAAAAATAAAGGAAATTTACTTAAAATATAAAGTAAAAAGCAAAAAAAGTTAATTATTTAACTATACTTGAAGATAAATTTATATATTGGAGAGAGCAAGGAACGAGCTGGACATATATATGGGAGAGAGGCAGAGAAAACAAAAGAGAATTTGCATAATTAGAGTAAGGAAAAAAAAAAAAGAATGAGCTGCAATAACAACTTTCCTATCCCAACCATTCACTAAATTATTATATTAATATTCTAATAAAAAAATATTAAAAAAAAATTAAGAGGACAATTGACCCCTTTTGTACCTATGTGGCTCCGCCACCGGGGTGGGACCGTTTTCAGATATTTAAACATTGTATCTGGAAATTAATAGCATGCAAGACAGCGGTGAAGTTGACATATTCTCCAGCTCAGAAATACTGCCTCAAGAGATTTCTCCTCCCATGGAGATCTCAATTGTCTACCATGAAGTGATATTAACTGGAAATTACTATTGCCCTTCTTTAAGACTCTAAAGCCGTAGTGCTGTAGTGAAATCAAAGGAAGAGAATCAGGGCATCAACTTACCAGTTGGTACATTCGAAGCAACATTTGAGAGAAGAAGTATTACAATGGCCAGCACAGCAATCCC
>Ga0307515_10005836_pt1 | contig 24855 bp, 36 predicted proteins | sample 17_EM_MG_FD_194513 | JGI IMG/M metagenome (GOLD analysis project Ga0307515, IMG submission 194513) | Populus trichocarpa ectomycorrhiza microbial communities from riparian zone in the Pacific Northwest, United States - 17_EM | ecosystem: Host-associated > Plants > Roots > Unclassified | place... | reverse complement strand
GGTAACACAATTTGAATGATTGCACAGTTCGAAAACTACAGAAGCGAAGAGAAGCGAGTTCCGTCGCGGGGGGCACAGAAATGCACGTGGGGATGAGAGTGAAAAAAGAAGCGCTATCAGCGGCTCTGCCCACATTGTGCTGATCGTACCCGACATAGCGCGTAAAACTGTGAGCCAACGGTTCAGATTCACAGCAATAAACAGCGGAAGAGCTGAGAGCTCTCCGGAATCAAAAGGGCTCGACCCTTGAGCACATGGGTATTAGTACATCGCCCTCCAGCGCCCTCTGGTTTATCGTGAGGTACTGTCACCCCCGGGCCACGTGTTACTAAGTTTGATGGTGCGCAAAGCCGAGACTGTCGGCCCACGCTGCTCGCACGAGGAGGGGGTGCATTGTGGAGGCGGCAGAAGACGCCCGATATAGCCACGGTGGCCTATAGGGCCGGTTTGGGTACAAAACACGTTGAGGGTACGTGAACGTCCAAGAGCCATACGCGTCTGGGGGGGTTCTCCCCACCAAGCCTAACTAGGGAGAATTGCGCGGGGGTTCCCGGTTGAATATCCTACGAGGCTCTTAACCTCAGTCGTGGCTGACCTCCGGTGATCTTGGAACACCGAAGTCCATAGAATACAAAAGGCCGCATTGAGGCAAACCCTGGAACATCGTCGCTTTATTCGCTATACCGAGAACTGGTCCGATACCGATAGCCCCAGTCCACAGTGACAAGCAACACCCTAGTACCGCTGAAATAGAGAAGGCCTCATAGATCGCAGTCGCGTCCGTGTTTCTGGAAGCGGGCGTCCAACAGCTTGCTCGAAACAGGACAGGTTAAGGCCATAGCCAAACAGGTACAAACAACTCCTTCCATCCTCCGATATCCCGTCGCGGTGCGATCCGAGTTTCACGATACCCGAGATAACTGAAGATGGTGGAAGTAAAAAATAAAGTCTGTCTCATGTGAGTACCGGTGCTCTAGAGTTCGTCCCGATCTTCTTCTGATACGCCTCTGTACACATAGCGTTCACGATGGCTGGGGCATTTCCAAGGAGGAGGAGGGTAATGCGATCCACGCCGCGGATACCACAAACATGGATAGTATTGCCAAGGACCACAGTTCCCGCCAATTAGCTGCTCACGGTTTGGCCGTCGGCCTCAGCGATGGCCTTATGGGTAACTCGGAAGTGGGGTAAGTTATATCTACGTTCCAGAGAGATTCCCAGTGAACACAGACTCCTGCACAGGCATTTAAACATTGGTGCTGGACGTATCGTCTGGCAAGATATCGTCAGAATAGATGTGGCTATCAAGAAGAAGGAATTTCACAAGAACCCTAAGATTGTGGAAAGTTTCAAGCGCGCAAAGGACGGCAACGGCCGACTGCATCTTCTCGGATTGGTACGATTGAACTACAGGATTGTTGAGACGCAAAGCTCACGATCTGTCCTGTAGATCTCTGACGGTGGTGTTCATTCCCATATCAACCACCTCTTCGCACTTCTCGAGACCGCGAAGGAACTCGAAGTTCCGAAAGTCTATGTCCATTTCTTGGGTGATGGTCGTGACACTGCTCCCCGTTCCTCCGACAAGTATGCGAAGGACCTCCTCGACTTCATCGAAAAGGAGAAGGTCGGAAAGCTCGTTACCATTGTTGGCCGATACTATGCTATGGATCGTGACAAGAGATGGGAGAGGGTCAAGGTCGCTGTCGAGTGTCTGATCAAGGGTGAGGGTGAGTCATCTGAGGATCCCATCGCCACCATCAAGGAGAGATACAAGAAGGATGAAACGGACGAGTTCCTGAAGCCAATCATCATTGGCGGCGACGAGGGAAGGATCCAAGGTAGTACATGAGGCTTTGGTTTCATCGCCATGCGCTGACTTCCCTTCAGAGGGTGACACCCTTTTCCTTTTCAACTACCGTGCTGACCGGATGCGAGAGATCGCCACCGTCCTCGGCAAGCTTGATGAGGACCTGGTTGACACTGAAGTTCCTAAGGATCTGGTACACTTTCTTCCCAAGGAGCCAAACCATTACTTAAGTGATTTCTTCCCAGCATATAACCACTATGTCGAGGTACAACGCCGAGTTCCCCTTCTCAGTCGCTTATCCTCCCCAGCGTATGACGGATGTCCTTGCCGACTGGCTCTCCAAGAAGGGTATTAAACAGGCACATATCGCGGAAACTGAGAAATATGCCCACGTTACCTTCTTCTTCAACGGGGGAGTAGAGAAGAAGTTCGAGAACGAAGAGCGACATTTGATTGCTTCGCCTAAGGTTGCCACCTACGACCTGCAACCAAAGATGAGCGCACAGGAAGTCGCTGACAAGGTCGCGGAGGTCGTCAAGGCCAAGGAGCATGAGTTCATCATGTGCAACTTTGCTCCCCCTGACATGGTACGATTATCCTTAACACGTTTGGGAAACAGCACTCACGTAGATCAACACCAGGTCGGCCACACGGGTATCTTGGATGCGGCGATCGAGGCCATCACTGCTACCGATAAGGCCGTTGAAACAATCTACAAGGCTTGCGAGGAGGCCGGATACATCTTGCTCATCACTGCCGATCACGGTAACGCCGAGCAGATGATCAACAAAGAGACTGGAAACCCCCACACTGCGCATACCACGAACCCCGTTCCGTTCATTATGACCGGCGATCCCAAGAAGTACTCGCTTGCGGAAGACAAAGAAGGCGAAGACCCCGGCGCTTTGTGTGATGTTGCTCCTACGGTTCTTGCCCTTCTCGTAAGTGTTTCCAAGTACATATGTGATGATAGCGCTGATCTGGTTTGCGTATGTTGTTAGGGACTGGAACAACCCGAAGGTAATGAACAACGTGTACCTGGTAATTTGATCGCTACTAAATTTTTCCACAGACATGACCGGCCGCTCGTTGCTTAGAAAAACAAGAAGTTACCCAATGTAGAACACTCTGTAAAGCCGTAGAAACAACGTATTTCGATAGAATCTGTATCGCACGGCTCCATACAAATACAAAATTAAACTGGCTTCCAAACTGCCAGAAATTTTCCCGAAACCTTCCGATAAGTATGTATTAATGTTCCACCGGTATGAGCGCACATTTTAGGACATTGAGATAAGCCCGCGTAGCTCAATCGGCTAGAGCGTCAGACTTTTACAATCGGAGATCTGAAGGCTGCGAGTTCGACCCTCGCCGCGGGCTTCTTTTTTGCGTTTCATCTGACTCGCTCTATCCTCCTGCCTTGACTCGTTGCTTCCATCCCTCTAGGTGTTTTTATCCTCCCCGGACTGCTTCTATCTTTCCTACCTCTCTCTTTCGGTTTCCGAATCCACATGCCACCCGACGAGGTACTGATCCGCCACCTGGATCGAGGAATGAGACTTATCCTCGATTCCTTAGCCGCCATCCAAAAGACCTCGACTATTCGAACCTGATGGATTCGCCTCGACCACTCCTAACCGACCCAAACCTCAGCCTGTCGTCTTTGAGAGCGCGTTTCCTTCACAGATCTTCAAGCCAAACACGGTGACGCCCAAGAAACCCCTTGCCCAACCACGCGTTTCCGTGCCTCCACGATTCCTGCCACTTGGTGTGCCCACTACCCCATCGCCGTCTAAGAGAAGGAGCGAGTCAGCCCCATCTATACGGCTCTCCGAGAACAGCCCAACAACGAGTAAAGCCGTCCTGCATGTCACCACCCCCAAGAAACCACTCTCTACGTCTGCCGTCACACCGGTGAAACACACCTTCGCGTTCAACGAACTATCCAACAAGAAGCCTGTCTCGAGTAATGGGTTAAAGACGGCACCTGCGTTCGCACTCGAAACTCCCGGGAAACGGCCCATGACTCCGGTTAAACCACCCCCTCCCCGGTTGCTCGGAGCCGCCACGGCGAACTCGCCTCGTCAGAAGGAGAGGACGACAATCTCCAATACGCGGATCGCGACCGCGATGGATCCGAGTACGGAGGCTGGGAGCTTGGAGGTCACGACGTTGTTCATGGACCGGTTGGCGTGCAAGGGTCTCGCTGGACCTGAGCCTGTGAGAGGGTTGGAGGTTAGCCCTGAGAAGGGGTCAAGAAGGGCTCGGAAGTTCACCAGGTAGGTACCCCTCCTTCGGGTCTCTTTCCTCAATCACTGAGGATGCACATAGGGGCGGCATGGCCGAACACACAAAAACGTTTTACTCCCGACAGGAAACGAACGATTCGCTATGGCAGACCGAGCTCCAATCCCTACCCAACACAAAACCGGATCTACGGATCCACTCGATCGAGATCCTCACCACGACGCCTCAGTCTGCCTTGCTCAAAGGCACGGTTCGCCAACGCGGGCACGGTGATCAGAAGGAGGCGCGAGTGATGCTGCCCTCGGTCGCCGAGATTTCTATACGGACAGCCAAGGGTGTCGAGGTCTTCCAGCCGTGGTCGATGATCGGGGATGTGATATTCTGTACTAGGTATCGTATAATGAAATGATTATTACTGATTTACCTTCCTGTCCTGATCCGACTTTGGGGACCTACCATCGTCTCGTTCCCATGCTGTGCTCATGGCGTCTGACCTCCCTTCCCTCCACGTTCTGACGAGTTAACGCCGACCCCTCTCTCCGCCCTTGGCCGCCCACGCGACAACGAGGTTAATGTTAAAACCCGGTCGGCCGTGCTGACCGTTTGTTGGCACGGTTTGCAGTTCTGCGGAAAGAAGAACCGGGTGAAACCCATCTGTATTGCATTGTCATAAGTATATCCACATAATTCGACCACCGCTCGGCGCTGGGTGCATTGCTACATAATGAAAGTAAGTACATAGGTATCGTTTCTCGTTATACTACTTGTCGCCTTGTTACTACCAAGGCTACCAGAGAAAGCCCACCGTCAATAATTAACTTCCAGATAATCAACCCTGGGGGGATACCAGCAACCCAAACGGTCGAAAACTGTACAAGGAAAATCAACAGACGATCCTCTCCTGGATCAGGGAACCCAACCAATGGTGGCCCCTAGTCCTCGAGAGGGGATACTTCGATTTCCTCAACCCCATCACTTCCCCAGAAAGGGGTGCCCCATGGTCCGTGTTTTCGAACCAGATGCTTCAGGCGCAAAACTCTTTTGGGAGGTTCACACCTACACCCGGATGGCTTAATACACTGCTCGAGCTCCACACCCGGCTCCTGTTTCACCGAAGGCTCGGGGTCCACGTCCATGGTCTTATCGCATTTGCAGACCGCGTGAGGGTTGCTCTTGCGAAGGATCTCCATCCCTTTCGCCTTCAAGCGTCTGACGAGTGCCGCCTCTGTGCCATCGAGAATCCAAAGCTCGAGTTCCGAAATTTCCGTCAACGAGGTCAATTTCTCCAATTGTGGCACCGAGGGCTGGAACGGAATGCTATGGTAAGCTGCGAGATGGAATCGGGCATGGGACTTTGGCTTACCTTCCTCATCGCTAGTTTCTGAATATTCGGGAAGCAACGGAGAAGTTCTGGAAAGTAAACGGTCAGCAGTTAGACGGTGAAGTGGGATCGGTGCAACTTACCTTTCCCGACCATATCAGTCCAGTCGCTCCCGATGAGCTCGAACCGCTGAAATGAGGTTACTGTATTCACGCTGTCGTAGGCTTGGAAGACCCTCGTGAGGAGAATGTGGGGTTTCTCGCCCCTAGTGCACACGAGCTCCTCAAGGTTCGGCAGGCACTGAAGTATGGGATGTGCACCGGAGGGAGCGATGAGCTTGCGGATACAATGATACTGAGGACGGGTTTTGAACGCGTTGCCGAACAGGGTGACGAGGGGGAGGCTTGTCGGAGCAATCTCCAGCGTGTGGAGGTGTCGTAGGTCATGGAGGCAATCAACGAATAATTGCATTATTTCGGAATCCCTGTCTACCCTGAACGTCAACGTCCTAAACATGCATAGTTTGTTGCGAATGAGCGTTGGGACAAATAAGGCCCCGCAAAGACCCGATATATCGTACCTAACGCAGGATGCGGTGCCTGGTAGATTCCAAAACATCTTCCTCAGACCATGGAGCTCGTTGAGTCTGGACACATACCGAGCGGGCTCCATTCCCAGATCGAGTTGACCAGGGTCCGGGGCACGCTTTCGTGGATATGTGAGAGCCATTTCGAAAGTCCCCCAATAGGTGTTGTAGAATGTTTTCCTAAAACATTTCGAGACGCCGATCAAGTTCCGCAGAGTTTCGAACCTGTGATTGTATACAGAAGGCTCCGCCCGAATGGATCGCATGTAGGAATAATCGAGACGAGGATAGCTGTCCATGATCATCCATACGATTTCTATCGGAAGCTTGTAAACTAGAGATCAGCGTTGGTTGGTGAATATATGAATAACGGAGAACGGCATGACGCAAGGTAGGAAGACGTACAACCACAATTCTCGTAACTGAAAGAAGCGACGGCGTCCTTACGGGCCCGTTCCCACTTGGCGTTCTCAACGAACCGTCGTGAGAGGAATCCGACGTTTGGAGGGGGAGGACAGCTGATGTGGGGACATGGGAGACTGATGTTTCCAGAACTCGTGAAAGGGCAACAGCGGAACTCCTGCACAGAAGTGGATTGCGTTTTGACCGAGCGTCGGCCACGTGTTTGTGGAAATTTTCCCTTCCTGGAACGGTTTTGAAAGGGGCAGATGCTGGGGGATCGGAGCCAATCCAGAGCCACTCCTGGGGTTTGGGATGGGGTTGGGACTGGGGCTGGGGCAGGAAACCGTTCCGACGGTACCATCGTGACACGAGGAAGCCGGAGTTCGCAGTGCACGCACCCAAGGTACTCCATGGTCCACACCGAGGGGAAGGGAGTTCCGTAACATCCAGGACACAGATCGTACTCTCGATCCAAGGTCATCTTGGGGATTGCACTCTGAGATAGGCAGAAGTTGCTGGATTGAGCGGAGCCAGAGGCAAACTGGTCAGGGTTGAGTGGAGGGGGACGGCAGGAGTGCGTGTGATCATACTTACAGGCTGCTGCAGCAATTTAAACGGTGGCACGAAACCGCCATCATCATTGAAAAAATGAACTGAGGTGAATGACGAGCGGCCGGATCGGCTCTCGAAGGAGGTTTCCGAGTTCCCCGGAAAATGAAAGGAGGCCCGGTTCTGGACTTGAGCTTCGGGTCGGTCGGGGAGACAGCCGACAGGCTCCCATACAAGAGAATGTAAGATTTCTTTCGGCCCCGAAACATATGGTGGGGTTACCTCGGGATCAGGGATTGTAGACGCCCATAACTCGTGGTCGTCTGTTTGCACTTCATCCGCACGTGTTGCGATCTGGGGTTGAAGCGGAGATTTATAACAGTCATGAGCCACATCAGGTGGAAGATCGGAAGATTCGGGGGGAGAGCCATCGGGGAGGGCTCCGGGGGTGAGCGGACGCTCGTCGGCGAAGAACTGGCTCATGGGTGGGGGGGTGCGGGATGGAGGAGGACGAGAGAGAGTTTATATAGCATTGAAACGAGTGGGGAGTGTGACAGTTGTGAGGACCGTGGTGAGCCGTGGGCGCGGCGTGAATCAAAAATCCCCAGAAAGATGATGATGAAAGAAGTAAAGAGCTCCGACCGATCGACCTGGGACCAAAACACGCTCTAGGCACCGTCCGATGGATAGATACCGCGCCAATCACATCACGTTCTGTATTCCCAGAAAATGAGGAATCCGAATATGAGATGCTGCGTTAAATCGGGGGATCATCACGGCGTAACACACTCGTAGTCAGTGTGCGCCATTGCAACGTGTCCAAAGGGTCGTTCCACACTGATTTGCATGTTCCAAATATGTTTGGAGATTGCTCACATCGCGGATCACGTCTCAGTAACTTTGGCACGGCCAGAGATCGATTCACACAAAAACCAAACTTCCGGTAGGTGGCGTACATACAGATAACGTTCAGCCCCAAACAAGGGTTCCAATCACCCCGCCAATAACGCCTGGCGTGAGGACAGCGATCGTGGCTAGATCTCATCCTAGCAGATGATTCGCAGCTTTCAGCTACTGCTAAAAGCGTTCAGTGATGAATCGTGACGACAAGATAAGACCTTTCCCTACCTTGTTCGGTCAGAATCCGCAAGACGAGGAGCGCTCAAAACCTCCTCCGCACAATATAGGTGCGATAGCTTGTTATCGTTTTCGAGCAGCAAACGTTCGGCGTACCCCGCGCATATCTCGTTCAGCCTCAGGCGGTCCCATATTGCGTGCCGTTGCACCCGAGTGTTGTATATCCAGTCCGGTAAACTGTGGCGAATGAATTCCGCTGGCTAGAATGAATTATCAAGACCCTGCGAAATGACAAAACGGGGACGTTTACCACACTAACGATCACCGGAAAGGGGGCACCTAGGGGGTCACTTGGGATGCGAAGCTTGCAAGGCTCCGAAACCCTATGGATCCCAAATAGCCGGGGGAGCGGGGGGTGGCCATTGCCATCAATGTTGCCACTCGGCTCAATGTGATGAATCGAATAAGTGGTGCGACCAGCGCAACAGGGACAGAACATGGTGGAGTGACAAACTGAAAGCCTGAATGAAACGGCGCTCTATTATACCATTGAGAGTCATGACCCATCTGGTCCATGACCTATTGACGAATGGCCTGAGCGGAAGTGAAGGCACGAGCGAGGAAGCCTTGCACATTTATGTCACCCGGATGAAAGAAATTGCGCTTCTGCTGGGCGAGGCCACTCACCAAGACCGGGACAAGAACACATTCATTCTTGAATTGTTGGCAAGGGTGAGGTTTCCGCCAAAGAATCCCCCGGTATCCAGCACCCTCGGCCACACCGTAGATTGCCGTTTCCTAGGTTGCAGAAGCTGCAATTATGTCATTGTCACGAGCGCCCACAGGACATCGGCATTTTGCGAGCTGGTCTCGGGGATCAGTAACGTGTCACTCTTGTGACCGTGATCCCCCCTCTTTACCACGAGATCCGAAAACAAGATTTGTGATGATCGACTCAAAAAATTCAACTCCGACCGGCCACCTGCGGCGTGCGGTGAACGAGGAGGACTGCATAGATCTTGTTGCCAAACGTCTTGTACTTATCTGGACTACTGCGCGAGCATCCTCGGATATGAGACAATTATTAATAATTTTTTGTTGGATCTCGAGCGAGATAGATTCTCGCTGACGACGAAAGTGACGATCCGTGAATGGAATCTTCTGTGGATGAGAACAAAGACGTAAGGAAAAACGACCGCGCAGGGCGAAGGGATGGGCTTGAGAGCCCCGGTATGTAATTTAATAGCGGGAAGAAAAATGACATGAGTCGCGGCAACGGAAGTGAAAATGAGGAGCGCAACCGAGACAAGGTGTACGAGATGGTGCGAGAACCTGAGAGAAACATTAGCTCACCAGCCTCCGTGACACGATAGATTTAAACCGCGGGCGGACCTCGGCCGGGACCCACGCGACCAGTGGGTAGTGTTCCGACCGCGAGAAGATCTATCAACAGACGGAACAGCACTGGAGATCTACAGGCGCAAGTTGATGGAAACCACGGTGGCATGGAAGCGCCCGAGGTTCGGAAAGTCCCCAGCGGTCACCTTTGATTAGGAGAATCCCGATATTATGGGGTGCTAGGATCGAGGAAGTGGCGGTGGACTCCATTCTGCTCCAGAATTCCATCTCTCTAGAATTCCATCGCGGCAGACTACCAGAGGCAATTTCCGTTGTCGGTAAGCTTATAGAAGCACAATAGCACCTTCCGAGATTCTTTGACGCGCAGGAGGCGGAGATTGTAGCTACGCAGCAATTTGTAACAACTGAGTGCGTAGGGTCTCCTGAGCCACACAGGGTGAGCGAACGGTAGTTTAGTACCAACTTCTTGGACCTCCATAACTTCCCAAGCGTGTGCTGTCCTAGGTTGTCATATCCCCACAGTCCGGTGCCCTGATACCTTTTTTGGTCCCACGAAGCTTGTCAGCAGCGTATCAAAAGTCGGGCCGAGAGCACCGCCGTAGAGTTATCCGCAACAGGCTTCCGCGCTATCGAGATGCTCTGCTGGCCATTCGGAGCCCGCACGTCCGCACGACGCCACCCCGATCAAGAAGTGGGCAGAGGAATGAAAACGGCCCGAGGTAATCACCTCGTCTGCACCACCATACGATCCTCAAACCAACGGGTGATACCGGCAGACAGGATCAACGCCACCAGGCGAGGTAGATTGGCGATCACGGTGGTCGCCTCGGGGACGGGTGGTCTACCACCACCCCGGGATCGCGAGGCTCAGGTAGAGGTCACGGTCCGATCCTGGCCACGGACGCTTTTCTCTCCACCTTCCACCACTCTTTGATCTTATGTTCCTGAAACAGAAACAGTGTTCAGCTCTGTTCGGTCTGGGCTCTCGTGACCCCTTGCAATTTCGCTTCGGTGCGCTCAGTAGAAGGCGTCAGCATTATCTTACTCGCATCGAAGAGACTCGCACCATACCATATGGGTCTCTCCTCCCAATTGTCCAACTCTGGCGATTGTCCAACCATCTGGGTATGGAAGCAAGCTAAAACGCACGGACAACTGTCGAATACCTACCTCTCTAAGGGCCCATCATAGGCGGTATGCGGCACAGTCGGACTTCTTCGGTGTTACAAATGAGCGTGGCGAACACAGAGGGCAACGGTGTGGTGACCACGGGGCTCATCTAATCTGGGGTGACAACGAGGATATCTTAGTGTTCCCTGGGGATCCTCGCGAGTTGCCTCACAAACCTTGGACACAGCATGTCCTACAATCACCAGAAGGCGGAAGATGACTTGAAGGATCCCTAATTACCGGATGGTCTGAGTTTCTGACCGCCCTTGGATCTAGCTGGCAGTCTGGGGACGCGAGTTGAACGCGGCGTTCACGTGACCGATGTGCAAGCGCTGGGGACTCGGGGAGTCGACTCAGAGGAGAGCTGATCCGACCATCATGATTCACTGATTCAGTGTTATCGCTGGCGACTATCTGCCAAAAGGCCGCACTATAGGGTAGGCCTGGGCCCCGCCGTTTAACCGTGATGGATATTTGGGATATGGAAAAACATCACAAGATTGAAGGTTCACGGTGATCTTTTAGTTCTCTGCAACCGCGCCGTTCCCGCGTGACGCGGAACACACAATTGGTGATTGATTCAACTTTGAAGTTAACCCTAACCTCCACAAAGACACGAGGCAGAATTCGGCCACCTCTGCCGCTCTTTCGACTCAATACTGGATACCATAATCGAGAATCCGGTCCATTCTTGACGCTCTCTTCTATGATCATTCCTAGAAAGTCGGCACGGGCTTTCGGTGAAGTTTCCCGTGTTCGGAATCACCGGGCGGGAATGCGATCCGAGGTACCGCAAGTGCGGTGTCGGCTGGGCCGTCTCCATTATAGCCGCCGACAACACGACGTTACATGGCTTAACTTTTGGCTCAAAGAACGGGTTACAGAGGTGGAATCGATCCGGATACGAGTGTAGGACGGTGCGTTGCTATCGATCTGTTTCGACACACAGAAAAGTCTGAGGTTGACGTGGCGCTGACAGGGTTCTGGTCGGGGTCGGTGCGCTTTGCGTGTGATTCCTATGGGTGGCCAAATTAAAATCGGGCTGCTATCCAGATTTCATCAGGTTATACCACCGCTTCGAATCACCGAAGCACACACGAGATACTGAAAGAAACACAAAGCCAACCACGCAGATCCTGCGCAGCTCTCTGGCCAGATATTACTGTATACCGTACGAGGTGCACATTAAACCTGGGCGTTCTTACGAAAATATCTATGCAGAATTCTCCCAAATTGTACGTGTGACACCTGTTTCGAAAACACGAATAGACCGTTATCGAACAAACTGATCCCCCGACGTCCAAGGAAAGCTGAGACGCAGCGTTGATCCTCTGTGGTGACCTGGCGGCTACCCCGACCAGCCCCTGCGATACAATGTCGCGATAACCCCCTCCATACTCCCGTCACCTACCGCTATTCACTCACCCCTCTTTGATGGAGGGGCAAAACCCTGGTGTAGATATCCTAGGAGCGGTCGCAAGCCTCAACGATGACCTTTGGATTGTTGTCGATCCCGCTCGGCCTGAGAGAATAGGCCAGAAGTCAGGGAAAACCTCTCCGAGCGCCCCAGAACAAGGCGCACCGCAGGGGGGGCCGATGGCGGCGGAGGAGATAAGGGACGTTGGATTACGATGGATCTAAGCGCGAAAATAGTTTCCTCAGGGCATCGTCGACTTGACACATCCATACTCTGGCCTTCTCGGAGATGGCCAGCGTTGAAACTCAACTGCGACTTGGGCGATAACCTTCTACGGAAAGGTACTCTCTCCGCCCAAAGGTGCCAGATCTCAGACCACTACTGGTTCACACACGCACAAGCTAAACCAATGGTGGATCCTAACGGTCGATAGCTGTCGGCCACCGAATGGTGGACAGTACAGAGTGGCATTGCAGAGGTGAAGGATGGGGAGGGGTGGGGGGAGGAATGGATGTCTTGCAACGCCTGGGCACTTGCGTGGTTATCGTCGTGCCTCCGAATATGGAGATGAAGCAGCGGTTCAACGTTCAAGCTTCAAGCTTTGACCAATGTCGTGACTGGACCATGAGATTGGGCCAGGAAGGACCTCGCATAGTTGCCTGGCTGGATACCTTCCCCCAGTATTTGATTCCGGACGATAGGCGCACTCACACCACGCAAAGCCTTCTGCCAGTTACAGTACCATTATATTACGTTTCTGGGTTGCCTACATATGCGTACAGTTTCGATCGTACTCGAAGTTGGTTATTGGATTACTTGTTTAGTTCAGCAGTTCGTGCTGCCAGCTCCTCGCTGGTCTGTAACGTAATTGTCAACGCCTGTTCGGGACGACGAGGGCCCGGAACTTACAGCAGGCGGGCCGGCGTTGGCCAAAGCCTCACGGTTCGGAACGAAAGGCCCGCGGGCCTTGAAAGCCTCGAGCTCAGGCTTGGAGGTGAGGCCTGCCCCGGGCTGGGGAGCTTCAAGATCGCGGGGATCGTTGGATTTCTGAATGCGCAGCACGACGGTTAGGTTTGTCAATTTCTCACTATAAGGATGGGGCGGCAACGTACAGCAGGATGAGGCAGGATACCAAACTGTTTTTCCTGTCCGGATGTCTTGGAATCGGTTTTGTCAGACATTGGCTGTGGCTGGTTTCGCAGTTTGCAGTTATAGGGGGTGGGCGGGTGTCAAAGGGGGTTGGTAAGTTCCGGGAAATCTGCCCAGAATACTTATAGCTTTATATACTGATAGCTCAGATGGGCAGTGGCTCCTCAGGAGTGGCGCAGATCTGGAACCCCGGAGCATCTGGTTTTCATCGTGACGATGACGATGCCGAGATTTGATGCATCCCCGCAGTGATGGGGCCGTTCGGAAAGGAGCGCAACGGGTTGTGGTGAGTATTTCGATTGATCAGGTGTTCATTCGGCGGGTGGAGGGAGGCATGTGGATCGACGGTAGACCGCAATACATACACATCGGCGGTTTGAGATATCATTGTATGTTGCTACAGCAAGGAGACGAAGATATCACACAGTATCTGGTAGTACACGGCTTTGACTTTGACTTCGACTCAACGGGCACGTTCTCCATGGAACATCCTAATCCTTATGTTCCTCTTCCGGTTTCTGCTTCCTCCTGACCTGCACATAACTGTCTCCAGCCTCGCCGGTAGATACTGCTTCGATGTCACCCATGATCGTCCCAGAAACCTCAGGGCGCCGACGGCGTCTCTCATCCTGGATCATCTGAAGGTCATGTGACAATAACCCGTGACCTGCGACAGGACCGTAGTAGGAAATCCCGGCGAGGGTGCCAATGATGCAGGTCCCAACGAGGAAAGAGAGGTAGAAGCGATATTGAGAGTACCATTTTGGGGCTGGTCGATTGCAGAACGTCAGCGTCATACGGAGAAAGAGGATCGGGGAACGATCTTACTCCATCCGTGAGCAGTTGCCTTCACATCGGCGTACCAGAGCCCAGTGAAACCAAGCCACTGAACGATCAGCGCAGTAGTTGGGCCCATCGCCAAGGTCGGCCAACCAACGAGGATAGGTGCAGTTCCCAATATCAATCTCTGATACCCCTTGTGACCACCGTACCCGCTGAACTCCATCCCCCAGTGCAAAGCACCGAGGAAGCTGAGCATGACGGCGCCGTATGTGACTTGGATGCTTAACGCACGATCGAGGAGGGTAAGAGCAACTCCAGGGTCGATGTTAGAGAGAGCTCCTTGGGCTGCGAGACTGGCTTGGTTGGCGAGGTAGATTACGGTGCCGGACGTTCCAAGATAGGGGAGTGATCCGGCAAGTCCGAAAATGAGGTAGGGTGTGGGAACGGCGCCGGCGACTGTTCTGGTGACACCAAGCTACGAAGTTGGTATATGTTACACGTTGTTCCGATAAGTGGAGCCGGGTGTATAGACTTACAAAACTCGATTGCTTATCAGGAGGGACGTAGTCCGTTGCCATATTTCCTCCAGCAATCGACCTCGCGGCATCAGCTGCAGAGTTCCCAACCTCTTCCCGGATGTTCAAGGCGGCATGCTTGAGGTTCTGCGAGGCGGGCCGGCTTCCAACAGACGTCGCGACGGTCCTCCTGAGTGGAAGGATCGACGCCGCGGCAAGCGGTGAACCGAAGGACTGTGATCTGGCTTGGAATTGGAGAGCCCTCGCAGTCGTGGTATAAAACGACCGCTGGAACAGCTTTTGAGATATCATGGTGGTACTGATGAGTTGGTGAGGGACTGGCGCCCCCGGTGGGTGGTATTTATGAGAGCGGGTGTCGGGGCTTGAGTGACGTCATAAGGTCTGTCATGTGTCCTCCCCTTTTCAACGCGGCTAGCCTACGTACGCAGAACCCTACGGCCCGCGGGGGATAGGTACCGACGGCAGAGTGCGCAGCCGTTTCACAGGAACTGTAAGTACGTGTCGGCTTCTGGCGGCGCTGGATATACCTGCAGTGATATACCACCGGGTGGTGCCGCAATAAATGTCCCTCCGGATGAGCGGCGGTATCACGAGCCTGATTTCTTCTCTGTGACGAAGGTATAGACCATTCGCCCCCGCTCCTAGGACGAAAACAGGTTGGGAATTAGGACGTGTCTCGGATTTGGGATGTGTTGCAGGCGTGGGAACCGTTGCACGCATGGGCCTCGTTCAATAGGGTAGTGTTCCCCTCAACGGCTTGCGTCCATGCGAATCCCAGCGGTCGGCCATTGCACTGCTCGACCTTTCCAAGTTCCACAGCTATTTCGCTCACAACTTGCCAGCGTTTCTTGCCCGATCATGACGCGCCGACGCGAGCGACCTTCATTTCCCCGTTGCACTCCATTGGTCAACGTCTGGGCCTGTCAATGTTTTTTGTACTGCCTGCTCCATGGAACACTTCTGGCAGATTCCCGACGTGGTTGACTGTCAAGCGCATAATTTCCTCTACTGAGTCGATCACAAGACCGCCACAGCCACGGCGAGTGTGGCCATGGCATGTTTGGCCTCCCTTTTTGTGGACATGCACGGACACCCGAGCTTGTAGGAAGCCATGGAAGTTGAAAGACAATGGTTGATTCGCTTGACACGGACGACGACCTTGCTTTATCAGGTGGGAAGGTCCACCTTCTGAACGGTCAGCTGCTTTTCCTTATCACAGCCCCCTTTCGTGTTCCCTTGGCCAAGGGGCTCCGGGTATATATACACGGGTACGGCCACACGATAAATGTATCCCATCTTACCTGCCACATCCCCCGCAACTCACTATGGACGTTGACTCCGACCAACAAACCCGTGAACCTACACCAGAACCGAGCTTCTATAACGATCTTACCGTTCGTACAGAGACTGACTTGCCCACATTCAACCTGATTAACGATTTTCCGAAGGATTGTTATATGCGGGATGACTACGATTCTGAACCCGAAACGGATGCAGATCCCCAGGATTACGACGAAACCTTCCACTTTTTGATTTTGACAAAACTGCCGCCAATTACCTCCTACCCCTGGTCCCAAGCAGCGAGTGGACTCTACCGCGGTTCATCATGGGACGATATCATTGGCGACGAGATGTCGGAATCCGAAAGATATTGGAGAGACTTGCAGAGCCCACAATCAAAGCCCCCCAGACAGGGCAGTGAGGTCTGTTCGAGTCCAACCTCTTCACCCCACCGGCCCAATATGGCCCCTCAACCTGGCAACTACGTTTCAATGGTAAGAATCAAAGGTTGTTTCGTCCACCCGTCATGGTTTCTCACAACCCCCAGCGTGTCGCGAACTCTGGGATGGACAACACGCCCTGCACCCACGAGACTTATTGTAAACACAGAGCGCCCCCACCTTCAATTTGCGACCACGTCAATTGCTACCCACCCCCCGAGGTCGGATTCCTCGACCGAAGGTTCGAGGAGAACGGAGATTGGCTCCGAGGTCGTGCGCTTGCCGTCTCCTCGCTCGTATACAAAAGAAGCGGAAGTAAGTCGCCCCAAAACCGACGTTGGACAAACCAGCGACGATGAAACTGACTGTGGCATTGTGGTACAGTTTACTCGTTACCAATCGAAATCATGGAGATGGTTGTAGATTGCTTCCCTATCATCGATCCCCTCACCTCTGGTTTGGAAGTCCACAAGAGTCCCCTGAAGAGTTGGAACCGTCACAGAGCGTTCGCGGTCTTGTCTGCCACCTGTATACGTCTCAAGGCGTTATTTTGGCATCGGTCTTGGAGAACTAGAATCGTGACACCAAGAGCGTTATCAGCGACGGCCACGCTTTTCAAGGAGGTTGGGGCCCGAGTCCAAGCCCATTTGATCGAGTATGTTCCTTCCCCCCGCTTAGACTGCCAAACCCTGCTCGCTTCTGGTGGGACAAAAAACTGATTATACGATATCATTTGTTACCCCCCTCGCAGGACATTAATCACGCGGCTGCCAGACGATCCCACGAAGCTTTGCGATTGTTTGACGGCTCTCCCTTCCCTACACACGTTATGGGTCATTGATAATGCCTGGACCGGGACTGGGGTGATCGGGGCCGCGTTCCCTAAGACCAAAGCGCACTTCCCTAGCATCAGGAGGGCCGTGATCCCGATTTGCGCCCATCCGCTCTTACTCCGGCTTCCTAACCTGGAGGAACTCGCTTGCCACCGCAATCCTAACAAGCATCCGGCCATGAAGTCCATCGTGGGAAGCTTGCGAGGACCGCATATGAAGAGTTTGTCGGTCATTGCTGAGTATCTGGAAGCGGACTTCGCCAAGGGTACGTATGCCCCACGCCTTGTCACCTCAGTTTGGGCCTTAAAACTGATCTATGCATCTACGCAGCCCTCGTCAAGAAATTCCCGAAGCTACGCAAGCTTTGTCTGCCAATAGTGAGCCATCCTTCTCGCCACCCTCCTCCCAAACGTTAATCTCGTTCCTGTTTAGCCCTCGGAGGAGGATATGGGGCACTTGCATGGTCTCAAGGAAATAGTTGAACTCGAAATTCTCGTTCAGCGGCGCCACGGTCAGACTCCTGCGCCCTACAACATTAAGCCGATCGAGACCTCGGCTAAAGCAATCCTTCAAGCGAGCGAATGCCACAAGGACTGTAGGTGCGGACAAAAATGCGGGTGCGCTACGACGAACGACTGCCAGGAGTGTAACCCCCCCAAGAGATTCCTGCGGATAAAGGAGACTTTCACTGGCGCTTGGGATGGTGTCTGCCGACTCACCGTCGATGACAAACCGTGTGTAGAGACCCAGGTCTCGTCTCGGGGAGTCCTGTCTACAATATAGAACCTCTGTTTCTCTTTCGTGTTTTCCTTGTCCCCGGAGTTTCGCACCGGGTTGTGGGTTTGTGTAGATGCGCATATATACTAGTACGTAAATCTCGAAGCTTTTGTTAAAGCTTTCGAGTATAACGAGATCACATCACAGACACCGAGCGCCAGGAATAAGCAGGGTTATCGGGCGGTGAAAACTGGAACGAGAAAAATGAAAGATAGTGAAGATAAACAGTGAGCGTTGAGATCGAGGCGTGATATGAAGAAAGAAAGGAAACACAAGAGGGAAAAAACCGATAGGGAATAAAACCAAATAAAATGACAAGATTAGGATAAACAAGGCGGGGGGGGGGTCCGAGGATAGTAAAGAGTGGTTTCTTCAAAGCAAGGGGGAAAAACTTGGTCATACATACTATGATTATCGGATGGAGGTCGGGGAGCATGGGGAAAAAAACCGGCGGCGTAAGGAAAGAAAAGACGTAGAATGACGTGAGCGGGTTAAGATGTGAGAGGAGGGGGAGGAGTAGCAGCGTGGACGGAGCGTATAGAGATGAAAACGGAGGGTTACTGAAAAGAAATAGTGGGACGGGATAATAAAGATGCCAGGGTAACGCGGAAAGGGGAACCCCGATCTTGATCGGGGTTCGGCCATCACAGGATTCCGGATGCTTTCAGGGCGTTCTGCATAATTGTCTCCTTCACCGCGGCAAACACAAGCCGGATATTTGTGGTGTCAGTCGCCTGTGTGAGACTGTGAAGGCGCCGAGTCAGATAACCGACGGGATCGAACGAAAGACAAGGAAAGGGAAAGAGCGCGTACTGAGGGTAAACGCTGAGCCTGGCTCGATTTGCTTGCATGAACTTCAGTAAGATAAACTTGGCAGCTTTGTTAACGTCCGCTCCACCGAGGTACTCGGGACAGTAACGTTCCAGTGGGACCTAGGTCGCCTTCGGTCAGCCCACCGTCCGTTGGCAGGTATAACCCCACTGTACCTTTGGGATCTTGTTCCGGAACACGTCAATCTTGTTCATGAAGAGGATGACTGATGTCCGTAAAAACCATCTTGAGTTTACGATGGACTCGAAGAGCACCAAAGATTCAGTCATTCGGTTCTATTGTATTTCAGTCAGTGAAGCGAGATCAATCAATCAGAGCGGCCACGGACGCACTTGATTCCTCTCCTCCAAGAGCACCTGATCATACTCGCTTATCGCCGTGCAGAAAATGATACTTGTCACGCCTTCAAAACAATGTATCCACTTCTTTCGTTCCGACCGTTGACCACCGACGTCGAACATATGGATCCTGTCGTACCGCGTCAAAACATGTAGGCATACCAAGGGGGAGGGATAAAAAGACACACAGTAATGGGCCCATTGAGAAATGAGTTTCGACGATAGCGGTCGTCTTCTGTCGCGATCTCAGTATATCCGTCTCTGTAGGGACGTAATTGATCTTCCCTATCCGATGGGCTTCCTGAAAAAAACTGAGCGCATGTTAATACGAACGTTGTCGTCCCGACAGTGGCAGAGGGGGCATACAAAGGAGCACTGTCCATCAGGTAAAACTCGCTCGAGTGCTTATCTAGAAGCTTGGGGATGGTGGGATCCTGCCATAATTGTTGGGCTGCCACAGCGAGGTCTTCCGGAAAACAATATGTTGACGTAGGTGAGATGAGGTCTAAGTCGTAATCCATAATTTTGTCGGCGTTGTCCTAAATTTGAGAGAGAAATGGTCAGTGATGAGGGAAGTGCTGCGCGCACTTATGGGTTACGCACTCGGTTTACGGGCTCCTCCGGGACAAGCCCAAGTTTCCTCATAGCTAGCACTATACTTTGCGCGCTCTCCATAAGATTCTTGTAGATGATGTGTCGGTAGTATGCCCGTTCCCTGTCGTCAAAGCCGTTCTGATGAATGATCTTCATTTGCTTCACGATTGTTGATTTTCCCGACTCTCCAGACCCTAAGGGCGCCGCGTCAGTTCATCGCTCGGAAATTAGTCGTATATTGGAAGGGAGCGGGGTAAGTTGATCGGAGGGTGAAGAGTCAATGTTCAGCGGCGACCAGCGTCGGCTCTGGGCCTCGGGCTAGGGAGGGCCAGAAATAGGATAGAGCAGTGGCCGGGCCCTGCGCCAAAAGGACCGCGGGCCTCCCGGAGCCGTACTCTGACCGCAGGTGGGAGAGTTTGAATGAGAACGACTTACCGAGTAACAGGATTTTGCACTCCTTCCTGAAGATCTTGGAATCCTCCTCAATCTGCTTGTCTATGGCCGCTGAACGGGCAGTGGCCCCGAGGTCGTCGGTACTTGAGGCGCAGTTGCCCATGGTGTGAGTCTAGCGATGGTGGCAATAATGTCGCGATGGCGGTGGTATAAATGGTTGGCGACTGAGCGTTGAACGCGGGGCGTTTGTTGGTTTACGGTGGCGACTATGGCGGGGGACGAGATGACGTTGAGGGTGTGCTGGAGTGAAGCAGGGTTCTGGTCTGAGCATAACTCTTCAGACGGGGTTCATCGTCAGTAACGGCGGGGTCCCGGAGATATGCAGGTGGCGTCCGAATGCGACCGCTTACAACTCCCCATCAATCCCACCCTCAGCTTCAAGTTCTCCCCTCTGCTCGACACAAAAAAACAGCCGTCGCGTATCGGCTCTGGTATCCGAAATAAGAAACAGAGCCAATGGAAATAATAGAGACGGATCCAGTCGCTGTGATCCAAGGATACCCTTGCGCCACCTCTCGCCCAACGGCAATCGCATTCGTGGGGTCCACAGCCGGGGGTTCTTGAAACTCTTAGGGATGACCTCCAGTATCTTCTCGCACCTGTGATGCGACTATCGAGGGTGATAAGCCTTCGTCCTCGTGCTATGACTGGGAGTCTGGCGGGTCAACATGGCCCGACCCAACTTCGTCCAGTCCGGCGGACATAGCACAGGCACTCTTCTATGAGCCAACCCTCGACCGTTGGGCCTGGTCGTAAGCTCTTTTTTCCTCCAGTTCGTGTTGATCGTATTTATAAAATTGCCGATATTTGCTCCTCGTCTTCCGGTACCTGGCCCGTCCAACAGGAATCGCACAAAGCCTCGCTCGTAGAACTCGGCTTTCACTCTCAGGAGATGCTCGACCTCTTAGACCTTACTGTTAGTAAAGGTTTGATTTGTGAGTAGTTTTTGCGTGCGAGTCTTCCTGGCCAGAGCGGGAGTGAACGAGGTTGGCCCCCCCAGGATCTGTGGCACGGATTTCCGCCGATGCCATAACCTACGTTATGGGGCACTCTTCAGCCGCTAGTTGCGATATTTTAGCCCAGAAGGAGAAGATAAGATTTGATCCCTTCCCTATATTCGTTTCGGACAAGCCTGCATTCAATTCCATGGTCCCTCTCGCGACACCGACGGAACAGTGGAGTCCAGTGGGGTCTGGGCTCATCGTGTCGAATCCGCAGCATGTCCATGTCAACGATCAAAAACTATTCGGCAGACGCGACATTGTCGTATCAAACGCGGGTTCCCCGACGTTCCCGATTGAGACCTCTCCGTGGCTGAGACCGACGCCCTGGGGCACCACCATCACGTCTCGGCTTTCCCGTCGGGACCGACATCCATCCCTGTCCCCGCCCCACCACCAATGTCGGGTGTGGAGATGGACGCATACCCGTTGGGAAATTTCGGACGATTCCTCTTTTTCCGCCGCATTAGCCTATTCCTTCCCTGCAGACCCCTGCAACTATGTTCTCATCGTCTAACCAACCTGCTCACGTTCGCCCACCTTCGAACGAAACGTCACGGATCTTCATGACTGTCAAATAAGTGTCCGATCCCGTCCCAGAAGAGCACAAGCATTCGCACAGCCATTCAATCGTCTGCCTTTTCCACTCCAACTCTAACAACCGACCCGTTCGTCCCCACCAGTGGGTATCGATAAAATAAAGGTCATCTGCTACCTGGTTTTTTTTTCAAGTTTTCTCTTGCATTTTACGGATTCTCTGGCCTCACGTCCAGGACGCCTCGTGGCCCTGATATGTCGGATTATAGCCCCGCGCCTGTGTCTGTCAATGTGTCTGTATCCACAGTCCCGGTCGACGCTACGACATATAAGCGACAAGGCAACGATTTGGTCAGATCGCCCTCCAGCCATATCTGAGCGATGTTTGTTCCGAAAAAGGAAGGCGTCAGCCTCTTGGAACTTCTCACGATCGAACCGGTAGGAACCGAGTGCTCAACCGAGCCTGACTATCGGCTAAAGCTCGGGTTGTGTTTCGGGAATGCAGAACGTGGACTGGAGATCTTCCATGATGTACGTTATGGAACTTTGTGCGACGTTCCCGACTAACACAACGCCGGTTCTTGAGTTCTTAGGTTGCGCATATAAGTCTCCCTCCACGGACAAAGGAGCCGCCCTTCCCCAGACGTTCCCCCTCCCTCCCTTTGTCGCGCGCCGTCTCCTTTCGCATCATCACCGACCCACGCCATTCTTTTCGTGTATCCATAGCTGTAGCCTCGCCACCGCCATGGAGTCTGGCACGAAAATGGGTGAGATACTGGGGCCGATCGTATTGGCGGTCGTGATCAACGTGAGTGCTTTACCCTCCTCCAACCCCATCCAGCTAACACCTTCCTGAACAAAGTCCGTCCTCTATGGGACCTGCGTCGTTCAGTGGTACAACTACCACACTGCAGGTTACAACGACCCGCTGTTCACAAAGTACGTCTGATCCAACCCTGAGCGCGCGCTACCCTTGATCGGAAGCACTCATGCACCACCAACACAGACTCCTCGTCGTCTGGTGTATGGTTTTGGATACCTTTCACACCTCGTCCACGACGTACATGCTGTGGGACTTCAGCGTAGACAACTTCGGAAAGCTCGACATATACACGCACCTTCCATGGACCTATTCGTCCACAGCGATCTTCAGTAAATCCGCCTCCTTTTTCCCCACCGACGCCCGAACTAACGTTATGATTGACAGTTGTAAGTTTTTAATCCCGAGTCACCAATGGTGATACATTCAGATCTCACTCAATGTATTCGCTTTGCACTCGGTTCGCGCGCTCGCAGGTTCTGTGAGTGTTTCCAACTTTTTAGAGGTTAGCTTGCGCCGAGACGCTTACGGGAACGTCTTTTCTACATCAGCGCTTCTGTTCCCATTCAACACTTCCTTGCATGGAGGATTAAGAACCTCTCCCACCGCTGGCTCTGGTTCTTCGTCGTCTCTACCTTATCGTTGGCTCAGGGAGCGTGCGCGTTCGCAGGTGGAGCGTTGGCGGCGACGACGACAAAGTACTTCCTCTTTTTTTCCTCCTCCAAGCCGGGTGCGACGGTCGCTAAACCTTCCTCCCTTTAGGCCGAACTACAGCTCGTTGATGTCCGTCGCGGGATCGTGGATCAGCATCGCCGTCCTCACAGATGGTAAGTCCTCACGCTCATATCTGGTGACCCGAACTGGCGCTGATAATCCCACGCAGTGCTCATCGCGTAGGTCCCGAGGACGTGGAAACGCCTTTGCAGCCGAGCTAACCAGATCTCTGCAGGTTCCTCCTGTTCTACTACCTTCGCAAGGGAAAGACCGGTTACCAGAGTACGCCGCGCATATCTGTCTCCGACGCTCGGAGGCCAATTGCTGACTCGGGATTAGCGTCCGTCGATCACGTTATCGAGCGTTTGATCCTCACTGTCATCGAAACTTGTTCGGTTGGAGCAATCGTTTGCGTGAGTGGAAAATGTCCATCGCGTGCGCTAGAATCCGAAGCCGCGGACTGACACGTGGATTCCCCTTCTCCCGCACAGATCGTCGATATCATCGTTTTTGTTGTGAAACCCGACACCAACCTCCACTTTCTCTTCGCTTTGGTGAGTTCTCGGCTCTCCATCTCAACGCGGGTCGGGGGTTCTGATTTTTTTTTGTGTCTTCTTCCCAGCCTCAGGGCAGGATATACACGTACGTTACGCTTTATTCTATTTTTACCGATCGAGAAAACCGAACTAAATCCGCTCTCCCCTTATGCCTAAACAGGAACACGCTCATGGTGGTAAGCACAACGCCCTCTCTCGATAAGCCGAAATACCCGGAGCTTACGTTTTCCGTTATCTCAGACTTTAAACGCACGTGCTGGTCTGCGAGAAGAGATGAGGACGACAAGATTCAACGGAGTCGAGTTACCGGTACGGGCTTCGCTACCCCGCATCGAAGGACACGCAGATTGACGGTTGTGCGCGTCAGGCCAACATGAGCAAGTTAAAAGCCACCGAGTTTAGCATCGGAATTCCACGCACAGACCCCAACATCCAACTTGACGAACTCTCGTCAACGTCGTCCACCGGCCAAGAAGAAAGTGTCGAAAAAGATGCTGCCTCCATGGTCTGAGCGCGAATTGCGTGCCCCTCATCGAAGTTTACTGATATCTCATAACCACCAAACAACAAACTAACAATTCATTCACGGACGTTCTCTCGCTCTCCATTGTACATCGTGCTCTCGCTACCCACCGTCATCTTCCGTAGTTTCGCCCTCTATGGTAGGCTCATCTATGCATTTCCAACCCCCTCACGATTTCGCATTTACAACCGCATCTTGTCATTATACTTCTTCTACTCTCACGCGTAATCTCCTCCCTCCCTTCTCACTTCGAGTCATATCTTTGCTGTCGTCGCTCGGTTAGATCGGGCCTGTATGTAGTTACCTTTTTTTTTTCCCCCGGAGTCCTGAGGTCTCTCTTATATCCCTTTTTTTTTTTTTTGGGGAGGGGCCCCTCTTGTAGCAACTAGGTAGAATTAAAAATACATTGTGGAATTAAGGTGATCTTTACGAGTTCGATCGATCGTCTGGATGAGCTGATACCGGGTTTCCAGGAACGACTCGGGTGCTCGAGGAACAAGAGCGGGAGTAAATGGTGTATATTTTCGTCGTCGATGACCGCCCGGGCCTCGACTTGGCCGAAACTAACGGGTATCCGTAGCGTACGAGAGACCAGGGGGACCGTTTATTTCATCGATCCGTCCTCGCACGCCATCTGGCATGGTGCCCTGCACCAATATCCGCTTCAACCCCTTATATCTCTCCCGAATAACCTCAAACTCATCAGGCTGCATATCCGGATGCCGCGCCTTCAAATACCCCAACCCCTTA
>Ga0307515_10005835_pt1 | contig 24856 bp, 6 predicted proteins | sample 17_EM_MG_FD_194513 | JGI IMG/M metagenome (GOLD analysis project Ga0307515, IMG submission 194513) | Populus trichocarpa ectomycorrhiza microbial communities from riparian zone in the Pacific Northwest, United States - 17_EM | ecosystem: Host-associated > Plants > Roots > Unclassified | place... | reverse complement strand
GTACGGTTGTGTATTTAAGGACCCTTAGTCCCTACCTAGATAGTTCCTTCCTTATAGTAATTCTTAGAATATAATTAGAGTTAATCTATTAGGCAACTACTCCACCAGTTATTATTACTTGTTGACTTCTATACTTGCATTACCTATATACCTAGCCTAATAACAAACCCACCGTAGTTCCTACTATAAGGTTCCGTTATATAATCACTACCTAGTTATAGTATTAAATATAGAAGTCGAATAATATACCACTAAAAGCACTAGCTATAACGCTATTGACGGCGGCAACTACTTTAAGATTAGGTAACGACACTAGTATAGTAAACACTAACTTATAGTAACTAGTAACGGTTGGATAACTATAAGAGATAGTTAACTAGTTAATAGAAAATAATATAACGTTAGAAAATAGGATTAACGGGATAGGCGCAGCAAAGGTTAAGTTACTATTGATTAAAAGGTACTTAGGAGAAAGATTAAAGCTTAAAGGATTTCTTATATAAATGTACTTTAAGGTAGCACAGGAAGGAGCTAAGCTGGCAACACCTATGGATTAAATAGCCTATATAGGACTATTCTTAATAGGAAGGGCACTTAAATAGTTTAAGCCTTACCTTACAGAAATATAAGCAAACGGCATGACAACTACTAACTAAGAGGTACGGTTTATGTTTTTAAGCTAGAACGGATTTATAGAATGACTTATATAAATATTTGGAGACCTAAAGGTAATAACTATAGTAGAAAGGAAACTCTAAAATATTATATAATAAACCTTAGCAATTAAGTATATAACGCAATTTTAGACGTTAGCAATATAAGTAGAGTGGAATAATAGGGCGCTTATAGTATAGTATAAACAAGGACTTAAGGCTAAAGTCTAGGATGTAATTATCCTAATAGAAGATGTGGATACCCTAAGGGAACTAATAGATTAGGCGATTAAGATTAATAATTAGATCTACTAAAGAGAATAGGCTAAGAAAGGCTAGAATAAAGTTCTATAGTTATATAAGGCGCAAGGCACGCAATAATAAAAGCTAAGTTAAAAACTATAATATGGCGTAGAGCTAATAGACCTAAGTAGTACTAAAGAGGCCTATAAGAGATAGAGTAAAAAACTATAGAAACCCAGAGGATAAGGATTAAGTAATTAAAGGTCTAAGGAGTAGAGGCTAAATTAGGGATCTTAGCAGCAGAAGACATTTAGGCGGACTCTATAGTAAGAGAAATGGTTTAAAAAAGGAGCTTATATAAATTGCGGAAAATAGGGTTATTATATTAGAGACTATAGAAGTGGGCAGAGTTACTATATAGTAAAAGGGATAAGACTAGTAGACGATATATATGTATAGAGGGATAATAATATACTGCGAGGAACAAAAGAATATTTAATTAAAAGTTTTACGTTCTGTTATAATAACGCATACCAAATTTATAAAGACGCTAAGTATGGCGTAAGCTACTAGCTATAAGAGCTAGCACTTATAGGATACAGAGAAACTAATAAACTAGTTCGTAGATTAGATATTAAGGACGACGAATTTAATATAAGCGAAATATTTTATAATAATAAGGTAATAAGGGCCGTTTACTAGGAATAAGTAGACCTTAGAGATATTATACTAGAAGTAGAGGATGATTCCACTATAGAATAGGGAACATTAGTAGGGATTAAGACCCCACTAGATATAATATCTATCGCTTTACAAGATGTAAGAGAAGTAGGATAGTAAACCACTTCGGCACTTAATAAAGGTAAAAGGCCAAAGGCTTAAGATTCTTAAGATGAGATAAGGTAGGCTTAAGGACCTATAATAGACGATAACTAATAGAGTAGAGTAACGGCTTAATTTAGTAATATATAAATAAGCTTAGGACAAAGTTTCCTAAGGATATAAGACTCTTAAGACAAGATAAGTGAGATTTAAGACTCTTAAGATGAAATAAGAATACTAAGTAAGCCTAATAGGACTAAGGCTAGAGTAAAGCTTAAAATAGAAGTAAGCTCAGGATTAAGAATCTAAAAGGGTTAAGAATTTAGAGTATAAATTAGGACACCTATAAGTAAGAAGTAAGGGGCTTCCTTATAGATTAGAGAATCTATAGTATAAATAGTAATTAGACTAGGAGACAAGTATATAAACCTAGAGGACTTATTAGTAGAATATAGTGTTTAGACTAAAGATTAAAAAGTCAATACCAAAATTAAGAAGTATAAAGACTTTAAAGATCTAAGCGTAAGACGTAAACTAAAAAAAACTATAAAAGAATTTAGGTAGAGGATTATTATATAGCAAGAACAGAAACTAGATAAGAGATCTAGTATATTGGGATATATAAAGGATAGAGCACTAGTATAAAGAATCACTAATAGGCCTAGGGTAGGCATATTAAGAGCTAAGTGGCTTACTAAACTAGAAAACGAAGAGGATCTAGGGATCCCTACTAGGTTTAAGGAACAATATATAAAGGGCTGTTACAACGTAGTAATAAGAAGATACTTCCTTATAGATAAACTGTATACACTTTAGTAGCTATACCAAAAGTGGTATAGGCAAAGGCATAATAACGAGTAGGAAGATTTCTATATGTGGTTAGATAAACGAGTTATTTAAAACCACCTAATTATAGAGAAGGCCATAACGTACATTAAAGGAGCCTTAATAATAATGTTAAAGGATTTAGAGGAATAATTAGAGGACTAGAGAAGTAAGAGGCGTATCTTAGTACCTATAAATAAAGTTATAACGTTTAGATTAATATAATAAAGGTTTAAACTTAAAGATAAAGATAAGTTAAGAGTTAACCTAAAACACCTAGTATACTATACGTTATTATAGATCGCGTGCGTGGACGATATATATAAAATGTATAAGAATCTAAAGGAAAAGAATTAGAAATACCCTATAAGGATATATTGGATAATAGATAAGCAATAATATAGAAATGCTAAATATATATATAGATGGCATCTAGCAGAGGTTTAAGAGGAAGGAAGTTTAGTACTTTAACTAGGAAGATTCCTTATAAAAGAATGCTTAGACGGACAATAGTAGTAGGAATGCCTAGAGAATACGTATCTATAGTATATTAAAGATAAAAAGCGAACTATGTATTAGCTAAAGAGCGAGCTAAGTATATAAGGATTAAGTAGCTAATAGTTAGGAAAAGTAGAGGCCTACGGGACCAAAGAGAACTAGTAGTAGAGCCTTAAACCCTTAAAGGAATTTAAGGACGATACCTAAATTTATAAATTAAATGGTAAGATTAGTAGTTTAAAGCGTTAATAAATAGTAGAGCAACGCGGAACTATATCTTACTGGCAGTAGTTAAGTAAATAGGGCTACCTTATAGACAGAAGAAGCAACCTTACCTATTAGTTATAATTTTAGGAGATCTAATAGCCTATAGAGGAGGGATCATCAATCTTAAAATAGGACCTATTTAGATAACTATTAAAGGGAGACAAATTGAGATATCTTTTGATATCCTACTATTAGGATAAGATGAGGCAGTATTAGGTATGCCTTAGTTACAGAAATATAATCTAAGGATTAATTAGATCATAGGTTAGGTTAATATTAGAAATACTTAGCGCTATAAAATGTGATAATAAGCTAAGTTAGTATAGTACTAAGTAGGAGCGACCTATAAAGAAATAGAGAAAGGCTTAAGTTATATACTAAAGAGATACTATAAGTATGGTAAGAAACTATGGAGCCTAGAAAGTGAAAAGCTATTAGAGTATGTAGTATAGGATTATAAGATAGAATTAGAACTAGGAATAAGCCTAAGGTTCTTTTTAATCTATAAGCTTACTAAAGAAGAAGGTAGAGTACTAAAAGAGTTTATTTAGGAAAACTTATAAAAGGGATATATCAGACTATTACAGTCATTAGTAGGTTATCTAGTACTATTCGTACTAAAGAAAAATGGCAAATTAAGGCTATGTATCGACTATAGACAGTTAAACAGCATTACTAGAAAGGATAGGTATCCTTTACCCTTAATTAGCGAAATCTAAGACAGGATAGGTAACGTATAAATCTTTACGAAGATAGATCTAAGGTAGGTATACTATTAAGTTAGAATTAAGGAAGGCAATAAATAGAAGGTAGCCTTTAGGTCAAAGGAAGGACTATATAAACTATTAGTTATATAATTTAGGCTTATAAACGCACTAGTAATATTCCAGAAACGTATTAATAATATATTAGGAGAACACTTAGATGAATTTATTATAGTATACTTTAACAATATTATTATCTATTTAATAATAGAGGAAGAATACGGAGAATACGTTAAATAGGTTTTAAAGAGACTACAAGAAGAACAGATGCTAGTAGTAATTAAGAAATGCGAGTTCTTTATAAGGAAGACCGATTTTATTAAATTTATTATTAAACTAGGCTAATTTAGTATAGATCTAAAAAAGATCGAGGCTATAGTGAATTGGTAAGAACTAGAGAATATTATATAGTTAAGATTGTTTCTAGGGTTTTGCAATTACTGTAGAAGGTTTATAGCGCAGTAGTTAAAGAATATTAAACCATTTACGCGACTAATAAAGAAAGAAAAACTATAGGTATAGGGAGGGGAATAGAAAGAACTCTTTAAGAAAGTTAAGGAATTATTTACCTAAGAGCTAGTTCTTAAGATCTATTAACCAGGACTAGAAACGGTTATAAAAACGGATATATTAGACTATATACTAGGGGCATACTTTATATAGAAATATTAAGATAGATGGCACCTAGTGGCATACTATAGTTGGAAGATAACACTACTAGAGTTAAACTATGATATTTATAATAAGGAGTTATTAGGTATAGTTATAGTATTAAAGGAATAGAAAGCGTTCTTATAAGGTACAGAAAAACTATTTATACGGATTATAAGAACCTAACGGGGTTTCTAATAATAAAAGAACTTAACTAAAGATAGGTTAGATAGGCAGAGATGCTTATAGAATACTATTTTAAGATTTAGTATACTAAGGGTATAGATAACACGCAAGTAGATGCTCTAAGTTAAAAGGCTAAACTATAAAACGATAAGAAGCCATTAGGGGCTTTATTATGGAAAGACATAAATGGATTAATTAGGTATAATTATCCAAAAATTGCAGCAACTTAGGAAAATAATAAGTTAGAAAGAGTCTACGAGACACTAAAAAGCTTTTAGGTATAGAAAATTCTAGAAGTATAACTAGAAGATTTATAAACGGATATATACGAGAATTAAGAAGTAAAGTATATCCTAAGAAGTATAGTAAAGTAGTTTATGGAGGACTTTTATAAGGGACTAACTTAAGGACATAATAGAGCTATGGGCTTAGTGTTAAGACTCCAAAAGGAGTACATTATTAACGGAATCTAGGGCTTAGCGCGAAAAATTATAAGAGAATATCTAAATTGCTAAAGGAATAAACTAATAAGGTATAAGCTATATGAAGGGCTATAACCTATTAAAATACTAGAGAGACTATAGGAGGTTATATTAGTAGTAGATTTAATTTACCGTCCGACCCGGTCCCCCTAATGGGTCCACGCAGACTAATTCCTATGGGAAAAGCTTATATTACACTGAGAAAACCCATTTTTGGGTAAACAAAAAACCTCCAAGGGAAATGTGAGAGGTAATACTTCCAGATAGCATCCGTACTACATTAACGGGAGGAGAAAAACACCATTAGGTTGCTGCTTTAAGACTCCCCTTACGTAGGAGTATCTAAAATGCCTGTCTTGCCCTTGTCTGCCATTTAAACCATTTTTGCCACGTCTATGTATTGCCTATATAAAGTTGTGTGCCTATCCCTAGCTCCTTTTCTAAGTCTCCTGTGAATATCTCCTAATAATAATAATAACGCTTACGCTCCGCCCGGGCCTGTATACTAAGGTCTCTTATCCATTCCTTTATTAAAAGGTTTCTATAACGGGGTGTATATGACTTAGTATCGCTTTTGCCCTGGGTCCCAACCCCAGGCCCTTGTACCTATTTATGAGGTGTAGGAAAACGCTCTAGTATTTAATAGGGGTAACTAGTCCCTATAACTAGATACCTAGGTTGCCAGGTAATATTAAAATAGGGGGCTTCTGCTACGCTTAGGGCGCGGATTGTTTGCGTATGTATATAGTTGCTGTGCGGTATATATAGTATTTGTAGGAGGGAGGGGGTACGCCGGAGGGATGATTGCTTGTTGATTCGAATGACCGAACGTGTACGATAAACGTAGTAGCTATGTTTAAACTTTTTGCTGGGGCTTACCCCCTAGTGAAAAATTTTCACACCACCACCACCACGTCGCTGCGCAGGCGCTGCGCAGCCGTATATACGTCTCTGCGTTTGCTCTGGTAGTCTATTGACACGATCCAAATGGAATATCAATAGTAGCTGCTAGGTTCCCGGGCTCCACCGCGTGGAGGTGTAGAGGCCGATTTCAGCGAGCCCTTATTACTAGTTATATAGTTTATATATAATATAACACCATAAGAAGGAATAGGCATATTACCATTTAAGGCAAATTATGGATATAAGCTAAGAATATTATTATTACTAAGGCAAGTAAAGAAAATAAGCAGTATAGCTAAAGAAAGAATAAAGATACTAATAAATCTTTATATAGACCTTATAGAATTAGCGAAAAAGGTATTAAAAAAATAAAAAAATACTATAACGCTAAGAGATCTAAGGGACTAGATCTTAAGGAGTGGGACAAAGTATAGCTACTATACAAAAATTTTAAGAGTTAACAACTAAGTAAAAAATTTAACTATATTAGACTAGGACCTTTTAAAATTATATAAAGGATTTTACTAATTATATTTAAGTTAAACCTACTAGCTAAAAAAAAGATTTACCCTATACAGTATATTATAATGCTAGAGCTAGCATATAGGAATATTAAGCTACTAATTTATAAAGCAGATATATATAGAGGATAAGAGAAAGATAAATAGCAAGTTTTAAAGATTATTAGTTATAAGGATATTAGCAATAAAACATAGTATAAGGTTAAGTAGATAGGCTATAATAAAACTACCTAGGAACTACTATAGAATTTAAAAAATGCTATAGGAAAGGTATAGGAGTATTAGAAGAAAATAGGTTAGATAATATTAAGAAGGAGCTAAAGATAAAAGGATTAGTTAAAGGTAATAAACGAGCCAAATTATCTAGGGGATCTACTACTAGCGTATAAACTGTTTCCGCCTCTTCTTAATTAAAATCCTTTTTAGCCTTTTTAGCCTTAAGTTTAGATAAACCTTACTTTACTAAATAAAGCTCTTTTAAGCGTACCTTTTTATAGACCTTTACTAGACGGCTTAGGCGAGTATAAGTATTTAGTTAAGCTTTTAAAGCTTAAGACGCCTTATTAAAATAACGCTAAACTTTAGTAAGGGCCTTAGCCAGCTTACGTTCTAGTCTTTTAGCTACTACTAATACGCGTAACCCTAGAGGAGATTAGATAAGAAACTAAACGGTTATAAAGAATAATAAGACGCCTATATTTAGCGTTAGAGACGGATTAAATATTATAGAATAATCGCATATTCGCTCGCGTATACTTAGTATAAGAAAAAGGTTAGCGACTAAATGGAGACGCGATTGTAACGTATATTAACTTCTTCTCTATACACTAAGAATAGGACAGTATAACTTTACCAAGCGATAGAATAAACGTTATCAGCTAGTTATAATAATTAGACATAAAGGATCTAATAGAAGGCATTAGGAATAATAAAGGTTATTAAATTAAAGACGGAAATGCTATACCTTTAGTAGACGACTTAGAGATAGAAGATATCTTTAAGGACAAAGATAAAGAGGAGAGGGATGGTATTACGGACCTTATATTAGTAGTAGTGCGACTACTAAAAATAGACATAAATGGGTTAGTTAAGATAGTATAAGAGGCGCTAAAACCGATTAAGTTATAGGATAAAGGGTAGCTAAGTTACGTGGCTAGTTATATTATAAGTTTAGAATATAGAAACGTGGGAATATAGAAACGCGATATACTAATATACTAATGTACTAACGTACTGCAACTAGACGATCGTCGCCAGAGCTAGACAACCGTCGCCAGAACCAGACAACAATGACTAGCCAGCAAACACTATAAAAAATTCAATCGATTGATCGAATTAAGGTAGCACAGATAGGTAGGCACAAACAGGGAGATGCTAACGGGTAGGCAAATGCAGATAGGTAAGTAGATATAGATAGGCAAGTAAATGCAAATAGGTAGGTAGATATAGACAGGTAGGCAGAGGTAGATGCAAACAGGTAGGCAATGCAGATAGGTAGGCAATGTAAACAGGTAGGCGATGTAGACAGGTAGGCAATGCAAATAGGTAGGCGATGTAGATAGGTAGGCAATGTAGACAAGTAGGCAATGCAGGTAGGTAGGTAGGTAGTCAATAGGTAGATAGGTAGAAGAGAACCATCGCTATATTATATTAAATTATCTAAAATAATAATATTTATTTTGCTAGCCTTATAAATAGCTTTAAAGTAGCTTTTGTTTATTTAAAATATGCTATTAGTATAAAAAAGGTAAATATAATTATAGTTGCCAAATGCGCAGATTGCTGGCAGGTTGCGCGCAGGATACGCGCAGGCTGCGTGTCAAAAAAACACGACATAGGCTAGTCGGTCGAGTTGCCAAATGCCCTCAACGGCGCGCCAATTGCGTCAACCACCAGCCATTAAGGCCATTGGTAGGGTACTATATTTTGCCGATGTTCTACTATACTCCATATTCTTTACCGCAATTTACGTATCTAACTCCCTTATTTTTAGGGCAGTCCTTAGTGTTATAAGTATCGGCGCACTCTCCATACCTTACCTATCTCCTATATACGCTTTATATATATCCCTACTATTAGCATTTAAAGTATTATTAGACTTAGGCTCTATAGTAGTATAGCTAGGCTTTATACTAAAGGCTATCTATTACTACTCCCTTATAGGCTAGCGCTGCTTGCATCTCTTAGGTTAGTAGGCTAATTATTAAAGTGCTGCGCGTTTTAACCCTTTGGAACCTAAGTAGTTCCCCTATATATATTATTCGTTCTTTATAGAGCTATATAACTCTAGTTATTATAATCCCTAGGGCTAGATTTCTAGTGACCTCTGTAATCCTTTAAATAAGTTTTATATTTATAGCTCCTCGCCCGCTTTCTACTTATATGCTAAAGGGTACTCTAATTACTTTAACTAGGTAATCCTAACGGAGAATCTTACACTTAGGGGTGTCTCCCTAGGTAATAGTATGGTCCTTTGCCTGCTAATTAAGGAGCGTAACTTCTATATCTCCGCTTTATAGAACCCTTACTACCACTACTCTTAGTATATATACTTTAGTCGATATAAGGATTTATTCTAGTTCCGTTCCTACTGCCTCTAGTATTTTAACCCTAATTATAGCTCTAACCGGTGCTGCGCTAGGTAAGCGCTAGAGAGTTACTAGTTAGGTATTTACTATAATATTAGCCTATAATAGCTTTACTGCCTATACTATTAGTATTCCCTATAATTTTATAGTGTCTTTAATACGTCTAAGCCTATCCTCTACCGCGTTCTGGTTCCTATTATACTTTATCTAAAGCTCCTAAGCAATATAGCCTGCTTACTATGCTACCTACGCTACCCCTACGCGTAGCTATTCGCCCTCTCCCTTCCCTAGATCTTCCTTAATATCTTTTAAGAGGTTTACTAGTTTCTGCTATTTCTAGTCACTACTTTATGGTTATTATAGTTAGGTCGCCCCCTATTGGGTTTATTATAGTATTATACTTTTTATACGGCGTCTATCCTTTATATTTACTGCGACCCTCCTATATTGCGTAGGCTTTCCAGCTATGCTGCATATATTAGTTCTAGGGCATAATACGCCATAGATTTAATTAGAGGTGGTTATTTCTTTATTAGATAATTGGTGGGGGTGTTCTGCTACTATAGCGGCTCTATAAGAGTTATCTATAAAATATATTATAATATATACTTAAAGCTAATTAATTTATAAAGAAAACTTAAAAAAAACCCTTTTAAAAACACCCTATTAATTCTTTAGGGTATTTTTAAGCTAGTTTTTAATACTATTAATAAAATATTAATTAATAATTACTTAGTATTATTATATATACCTAAAGCTGATTAATTTATAAAATTTCCTTACCTTATTATTAAATATTTATTTAATTATAAGCAGCTTATATAATACTTATATTAATTTAAATAATAAATATTTAAGGTACTATTTAGATATTTATTAGCTTTTATAAAAAATTTATATAACTTTTAATATTATATTAAATTCTTATTTTTTAATTAACTACTATTTAATACCTTTATTAATAATTAAAAAATATATTAAAAAATATAATAAGGCAAATCTAATACTATAAAAATTAAATTTATTGGCTAGGTGGCTATATATATTTTTAATTAAACATTATTATACTATATAGAGGCTTCGCGTATAAAAGCTCTGTATAAGTGTAAGGCATATTGCCTAGATATACGGTAGGGAGTAGGTAAGCCAAGTATAAATTATTATTATTTATTGCTTAATGTCCGATTTGGTTCCCTATTAGGCCTATGCGGACTACTCCTTATTTATATATAGGGAGAAATCTCTATTTAAGAAAACCCCGTAATCTATCTCCCCGCCTTTTAAAACTTGCTAACTTAGCGCCTATAAGTTACCTATAGTACTCTACTACCTTACTTTTTAACCTCTTTAGGAACTACTACTGCCGTAAAAAGCCTACGGACGCGCTAGGATCGTAAACTTACTCTACTACTATAGAGTTATTAGGGGGCGCCTGTTAATCGCCACTTTGCCTTCTATTACTATTTCCTTTACAACCCAGAACTAGTTTAGTATATTTTGGCTAATAAGCTACTAGGTAACCGCCTCAAGGCCTTTTTAAGTTAAGAGCAGTATGTTATAGTTCTCTGTGCTAGCTACTAAGAGTATCGCTTCTTAGTTAGTACGTAAGGGGTATAACAGTATTCCGTGTTTCAGTATCTGTCTTGGCCAGCTATATTTATATCTTAGACTGCCTACTAAGATACTTACTTAGTAGAGCTAATCTTTTAGTCCTATTATTCCTATTCTTAGGAGTATTACCATTATATTTTCTGCCTTTATTAGGCCTTCCCGGAGCCCTTAGGTATTTACCCCCTATAGTGTTAACCATACTACAGCTTAGGTTTCTCTTACCTAAATTAGCCTCTGTATCTTTAACTCCTATACGCCTCTCTAGTGTTAGTCTAGCCAGTATTATATTACGGTAGATAGTTTCCTAGTGTTCTTTTATACTCTGCTTTAGCTCCCTTCTCTCTCTTACGTGTCTTTCTTCCTCCTCTATATAGGCCTGGGCCCTAATATAGCACTATTCTTCTTCTACTTTCTCCACTTATTTCTCTAAAATGTCTTCCCTACTTTAGGGTCGTTGGTTTTATGGAATTAACGATCCTAGATAATATAATATACTATACTTAGCCCTTATGGGCTACTTACGCCGTATATGCGCTCCACTAGAGCTTACTGTCTACTATACTCCTAATACCCTTAGGCCCTAAACCGATTAATCCCCAAAGCCTTAAATATAAATTATATGCTAAAGATCTGCACATTGGCTGCGTTTTCTTATAAAAATAGATTAGCTAGTATTTCTCTAGTAAGAATTGGACTCTATATCATCTTGCCTATTCTATATAGATATTATAGGCTTTCTCTAGTATTCTGTAATTCTCTACGGCTATTAGACCGTATATAATTAGGTTTATATTATTAATAAAGCCTATCCCCTAGGTTACCCCTTCCTTAAAGGAATTAAGTAGGTTGCTTATAAAGAATAGAAAAAGCATAGGCAAGAGGGGTAATTCTTATAGTATTCCTGTTGTAACTGTAATAGAGGGGCTCTGGTATCCGCTAAAGACTAGTAATATTTCTTTCTAGCCTATAAACCCTTAAATAAATTATATAATCTACTCTAGGAAGCCTTTTACCCTAAGGATATATAGGAGGCGCTTATGGGGTATATTATTATAGGCGCCACTAATATCTAGGCTAAGCATTAATATTATAAAGTCCCTTCGCATCGCCTATGTAGATTTAATAATGGTAGTAAGTAGCGTAAGTACTAATAGTGTTAAGCGGTTTTTTCTTACCCCTATTTGGCTTTATAGTAGTAGGGCGTATTCCTTAGCTATATTTACTATATAGTCCACTATTACCTTTTCTAAGATCTTACTAAGCGTGTTTTTTAAGGTAATAGGGCGGTAACTTTCCAGGATTAAGTAATCTGCTTTACCTTCTTTTTATAAAATAACCGTTATTATAGATCTTCTAAGTCGCGAGTAATAGCCTATAATAAAGTATGCTCTAGCTACATCTACAAGCTAAGATGCTATAAGTAGTCCATAGGTCTTTAAGGCCTTATTTAATATCCCATATAGTCCTAGTACTATATTATTTAAAAGGCTAATAGTTCTAGCCATTTCCTCTATTATTATATCGCTGTCAACCTATAGGTAAGTCACTAGTATTTTACCTATAATGTTATTAATGTCTACTAGAGCTAGTTAGGGGAAGAACCTTTCTATAAGGATCTTTACCTTCTTATTATTATTATTAGTGGCCTATAATTCCCCTACTCTTTATAGGGGCTGTAGGTATAAATCTTTTACTAGGAGCCCTACCTTTTTCTCTACCCATTTTAATATAGCCCAGAGGCCCTTATTATAGGGGAGGCTTAGGTTAGAGGTATACTTATTTATAAACCATCTCCAGTTATTCCTTCTTTTTTAAGGGTATTCTTTAACTAGTTTCTTATATCTTTATATTATCTCTTATTTTTAGGGTTATAGCTACTTATATATTTCCTTCTTACTTATTATTAGCTAGTAATAAGAACCGCGCATTATGCGGACTATGTATATTACGTATATAGGCCTAGTTTTAAGACTGGGCAGTACTCTTCCAGTCTATTTTTAATTACTGCCTAGATCCTTTCTTGTCTTCGGTTAATTTCCTTAGGGGTGGCTAATAAGCCTCGCTTATTTGGTATTAGGTGGATTTCTTCTAGGTCTTAAAGTTATTATCTAACTATATTAAGGAAACTGTCTGTCTTAAGCTTCCTTATTGTGTATCTTTTACTATTTAGATGCGCCTTAATATCCAGGTCTAGCTATATTTAGATAGGGATATAGTTTAAAGTAAGTGCCTATTCTTCTTTAGGGTTACATCTTTTAAGTCTCTAGTATAGGCCTTTATCTATAAATGTAAGATTAATTATACTTCTAGCAGTGCCTTATTGCCATATAATTGCTCCTTAGGGAGTAGCTAGCTTAAGGCCCCAGATGTTTATAGCTCTTAGTAGGCACTCTACTTACCGTTTAGCGGTAATATAGATACCCCTCTACTATAGGTAGTGGAGGTTTATATCTCCTAATAGAATAAACTCTGTGCCTTTAGTTTTTAGTAAGCTTATTATTAATATAATATTCTCTGTTTATAGGACCCCTTTAACTCTAGAGTTATATATATTAATAATTTATATTAGTCCCCTATATATCTGGATTGTTATAACTATAATATCTAGGTTAACCGCCTACTATGCCTATAAGGATAGGCTAATAGCCTTACTAATTATAAAGCACACGTATATGGCTGCTTTTGGTTTATATAAGAGCTAGAATCCTTAAGGGCAGTATATTAATTATATGTAGGTGTTATAGTACGGCCCTTATATAGTAAGGATATAGTATTTCTCTAGGTCTAGACTGTCTAGTAGGGGCCTTACAAGACGGTTGTAGGTTACACAAGGGGATATCACGTAGCTACGGTTCGTAGATAGTATGATGCTGTAATTCGATTTGATTTTGTTTAGGAAAGGGGAAGGGTAAGGAACTTAAGGTTCCTCGCTACGGTAATGCCGCGGCGACACGTGATAACACGTGACAACCGCTTGCCTTATTCCCGACAACGGTAGTTTATATTACCGCAGTTATACTATATAATGGATAGGTAACGGACCCCTAGTAAGGGTTCTTTATCTTTCCTTTATTCCTTACTTCTTCTATTTCTACTTTCTCTAAAATATTTATAACTTCTATCTCTTATCTTTATATCTTAGTTACTACTTATTTTATATAAAGCTTTTTATTCCTATATCTTATATTCTTAGTCCTTTTATATCTAAATCTGTTCTTATCTCCGGTTCTTCCCCTATTTTTACTAATCGGCTATATACCCTTTATAGGTTAGCTATAAATGTTATATTTGCCGCGTTAAGTCTAATTCTTAATTATCCTGGTTTTAAGCTTGCTATTACTGTCTATAGGGGTCTTCCTATAAGGCGTCCTCTCCCTTATATCCTCTGTAACCCTTATATCTCTATTTAAGCTAGTAATATCCTACAGCGTCGCTTCTAGCCCGTTAGGGCTTGGGATAGCTAGCCTAGCCCCCTAGTATTAAAGGTAGGGAACGCTAGGAAGGCACCTGCGTCCCCCTAGCTTATTATCTATTATTTCTATTTATATAACCTAGCGTGCAGTTATTTCTATAGCTATTAAGCCCTTACCTTCCGTCTCCTATATTTAATATAGTCTTCTCTCTCCTACGCCTTATATATGCTTTAGTGGCAGTTTACGCATTTTATTTAGCCTTAATTTAAGCAGTGTCTTATATTATAGGGGCCTATATAGTGGCCGTAGCACACCTATACTACGTATATAGATTGGGTGTGTCCCTATTATATATAGCGATAACATTATTCTAGGCGGAGTCTATAGTTATAGAGCCTCGTATTATATATAAGGCTATTTATAATTATTCCTTTTTAGATAAGAAGTTTTTGTATTTCTAGTATATATACTAACGATAAGGGAGCCATGCGTTTATCTAACGTCTCCCTAGCGAGTCTCTAGCGACCCTTATATCCTTTTATTATTCTTATTATATACTTAGTTTATATTTTCCTATTAAAGCTATTAGATTTGGGTAATCTCAAGTCCTAGTATAAGGCGTTTCGTTTATTTACTATCTCTTATATAGTTGCCGTGTTTTCTACCTAGCGGCCCTTTTCTACCCTAAGATTTAGGAGGACCACTAAGACTTTAACTGGGTAGTCTTTATAAAGCACTTTTATGCTAATACATTCTCCTAACCTATCCCCTACTCTTATAGCTTGTTCCGTTACTTATTAGTCCTTTAGGGTAATTCTAATATCTCTACTCCTAAGGTGTTAAACTGCAATAGCGTTATAGACCTCTTTATAGATCTCCATAAGGACTTCTATTTTTAATTATCCCCTAAGCCCCTCTACTTTTTCTATATTTAGTTATATTATAATTATATACCCGGTTATTGTTTTAAGGGGATAGGTTCCCTATACTATAAAAATATAGCTACGGCGGCCTAGGTACGGTTCGCTAGTAAGGGGGGTTTTATTTATTTTTATTTTTTCTTAGCTATTAGAGGATTTAATTAAGGGTTTACTAAAGGGGCGCCTAAGGTTTGCTAGACTAGCGGAGCCATTCTACTAGCTGTATTAGTTTATTATAGCTAACGGTTACTTCCTTATAATTACGAATACTAAACGTATTTAGTAGGCTTTATATTTTATTAGATACCTTCTTAGTAGAGGTCTTTCTGCTTTATAGTATAGTATTCACCCGTTCTTATTATAGAGGGCTATTGCTAGGCATAGTTCTATCGGTCGCACGTAAGTGTGAACTACCGTCGTTTGACGTATGCCTCCCCTGCGATGTATATATCTTAGAGGGTTTCTCTAGGTGTTTCTTAGGGTTCTTTTAGTTAGTTTTGGTCTTTTTAGGTCAGGTGCAGCAAGAGCTCCTTAAGAAAAAGAAATTAAAGTAGATATTAGGTATATTCCAAACATAAATTACAAAGAGTTAATAAAAGAGAGGAAAATATAGTAAAGAGTATAGTAATAGCCTTATATAGAGAGAGATAACCTAATAAGGAGGGAAAGGGCTATAAGCCTAAGGAGCTTATAAGAAGGTACTAAGTCTAGCCTTCAACTAGGCCTTAGCTACCCCTTAAAGCTCCTAGGCGATATAGCCAAGTAAGTATAATAGGACTAGCCTAGTTATAGTAAGAATGTCTTAGTGAAACACTTAATAGATAAATTCTGCTAAGTTCTGCTAACTTAATCGAATTCTGCCAAATTCTGCCAAAATGAATATTTTAGTAAAAATCGACGCTTAACCGAATTCTGACGAACTCTGCTAGCTTAATCAACTTCTGCTAAGTTCTACTAAGTTCTGCTAGATTCTACCGAAGTCTATTAGAAGACTGCGTACGTATTAATGACTAAGATCCCTAACTATTTAGTTATAAGGATCTCGCGTTATTCCTTTCTCTTCTTTACGTAACGTCTTATTCCTAGCAAGAGCTATATACCTATAGATTTAGATAGAATTTATATTATTCCTTTAAATCTACCCTAAAGCCTCTTCGCGCCCTTATATTATGTTGCGTTAATACTAATACCCTTAAAATAGTAAATAAACTTAAATCCGCTACGTTAACCATTATGGCCCTAGTTAGGGAATAAATAACTATAATACAACAGTCTTTTACGGATGCCTTGGCCTAGTAACGAGCTATACTAAAAGCCCAGTATTAGCAATTAATTAAAGCAATACGTAAAGAACTCTATAACGCTAAAGTACTCGCGTTAGAGACCATAGTACTAATATCCTCTATAGATAAGATTAAAATAACTATATCTAAACCTAACCCATTAAACGCGAACCCTAAACTAGTAATAGTAGCTTAACCTATACCTATAATGAACTAAGTACCTACTATAAAATTAGAAAAGCTACCTGACCCTCTAATATTTAATAAAAATTAAAATAACCTACGCCCTTTTATAACTAAGCTCCGTCTTAAACTTTTAATAAATTATAATTAATACCCTACTAAAGCTAGTAAGGTTAGCTATGGAATGTCTTATTTAAGTAAAGACGCTACATAAACTATAGACCCGTTCTTCCGTAACGGCACCTTTATTAATTTTAAAACCCTTATCTCTCTACTAGAATAAATATATAATAACGGAATCGAGACTTTTATAGCTTTTTTTGGAATTTTTAGGTCTTGTTAGTAAACTAGATTAGAATAAAGCCGCTAAAGTCGCTTACCTTTAATAAGCTATTTCGGACGAAATTAGAGCCTAGTTAGTAGGTAGGGATTTGCTAAAAGACTTAGCCAGATTTGCTATAATATGTTAATAAATTAATAAAGATCTTTAATATAATAAACAGACTCGTTCTCTAAAGCTAACTATACCTTGCGTTTAAAGCTTTACGAAACTAGTATATACCCTAAAGCGCGATCCGTCCCTAAGACCTAAAAGCTCTATATATAACCCTATAGACCTTAACGCCACTCAATCCTACGCACCCCTAAAAACCGATAAATAAAGAACTTAAGCCGTAAATAGAGAATGCTTTGGATGCGGTAAAAAGGGACATATTTAAAAGAACTATCGAACCTACCCCTTTAAAAAGTCTACTGTAGTTCCTCCCAGTTATTAAATCGCACTCGTTCTTTAAATCGTACTCGCTCTTTAACTTATACTTACTCTATAAATTATACTCGGTTAATATAAAGCATCTTACCTTTAGTTAGCTTAGGAAACGAATTATCCTAGGGCCAAGGTTACTTTGGCTTATACGGATATTATAATATTAATTAAGTATATCTGTTAAATATAAGGCGGAGACTTAATTCCTACGTATATAGTAGTAAAAAGGTAAGAGCTATTATTTTATTATTATAAACCCGCAATAATAGCTAACCCGTAGCAACAGCTAACTTATATCTACTTATTCAATATCTAGTAGCCTAGTATTGCGTATAAGTATAATAATACCACGTCTTAGGAACGCAAGCTTATCCTTTATCTTACTTAGAGAATCTCTAAACTTATTTAACCAGCGGTCCATAGCTTAAACATCCCTTACTATATTAGTTACCCGTTTACAAACTATATTAATGCGCGCAGAAACAGCGATTGCTAAATATACCCTAACAGATTCCGTGCTAACGAAAGCGGTAGTAGTAATAGCAGCACCTAGCGTGCTAGTAATTAGTAAAAGAGTTAGAGGAGCAGCGGTAGAGCAGGTGCCTCTACGGCTACGCGTACTACTATAAGTGGGAGTCTTAATAGGGGGGGAGGCGTGGTAGCGCGGGTGGAGATAGTGCGAGAATAAAGCTATACGGATATTAGCAATATCCGTATTATTAACACGCGGATATTATACCTTCTTAGTAGGTGTTTCAGCTGGACTATTAGTAGAAGCTAACTTTGTACGTTTTTTGCCCTAAGGTATAACCGGCTTTAGATTTAGTAAACTTTCCTATACGCATATTAGCTAACAGAATAACAGTATACTATTAGTACGTACCTTTCCGCACAACCTACCACCTACATAATATCTTAAACACGTACCCCTAAAATAAGGCCTAGAGTCCTTCTTATAAACGCGATATTTATGGCTATACTTTTTGCATAGAGTATATAGCGGGTTGCGCAGCTTACTAAAGCTACCCTTAATATTCTAGATGTGTATTAATATCCACTAGCGACTTTCCTTTATATTCTCCTAAACACTAGCTTTTAAAGTATACTATTTATTCGCTAACGGCACTTAGATAGGAAGGCGCTCGTTTATATTTATGGTGCTGCGGAGATTATAAGGGCTGCGGAGATTGTAAGAGGCTAGAGAAGGGCTTTTAAGAGAGTTAGTGTTATTAAGATTGCTCTCTTTATCATTATCTAAAATCTCTAACATTTCTATTGGGTTACTATAAGAGGTAAATTAGTAAATAAGACATTAAAATAGTATAACTAACATATACGATTTAATGGCTATTTTGGCCTTAAGATTTGTATCAGCAGCCTTATTAAGCCTCCTTTTAGAAGCATTAGGTAGCGGTAATAGAGAGGCGGATAGCGAAGAAGCGGATAGCAAAGAAACTAACAGTAAAGTAGTCCACGGCAAAGATATAGGCAACGGAAAGGCAGGCAGTAAAAAGGTACACGGATTTTTAGTGGATTTCGCTCTATTTATATTTTTATCATCTACTAAATCCTATAAAGAGCGCTTTAGTACATATTTTCTAAAATCACATTAGCTATAGGCATAATTTAGTATTAAAAAGCTTACTCTTTAGGAACAAAGTCTAAAGGCTCAGTAAGAGCAGCTATAGCGTGCTTAACAGCATCCTTGTTTATTTCGCGTATATTAAGTTTTTTAACTGCCTGGCTGCTATTATTCGCATTAATATCGTTTACAGGTATAAATAAAGGCATTATAGATAGTAGAATGCTAAGGGATAGTAGATAAAATAACAATAATAAAGTTTATGGTGCGGTGCTATGAGGTAAAAGGTTAGTAGAGAAAGAAAATATATAGAGGTTAATTTAAGGTGAATATCTAACCTATAAATTTTATTAAAATAGCGCACTAACAAATAATCGCTGCTATAGTAACTTACTTTAGTAAATATTAGCGGTGCGGATATATAAATATCTTAATCTTAGCTTATGCGGATATCTTTATCTTAGCTTATATAGACATCTTTATCCTAGCTTATACAGATATTATAATATTAATTAAGTACATCTATTAAATGCAAGGCAGAGATTTAATTTATACGTAGTAGCAGAGAAGTAAAAACTACTATTTTATTGCTCTAAACCCGTAATAACAGCCAACCCGCAGCAATAGCTAACCTATATCTACTTAAATTCTATATCCGGCAACCTAGCGTTGCGTATAAGTATAGTAACACTACACCTTAGGAACGCAAGCTTATCCTTTATCTTACTTAAAGAATCTCTAAACTTATTTAACTAGTGGTCTATAGCTCGAACATCCCTTACCATATTAGTTACCTATTTACCAACTATATTAACGCGCGCGGAAATAGTAATTGCTAAATATACCCTAATAGATTCCGTGCGAGCGGGAGTACTAGAAGCAGCACTAAACGTACTAGGAATTAGTAAAAAAGTAGAAGTCTTTAAGGGAGGGGAGGTCTCTAAAGGGGGGATAGTACGGGTATAAAGCTATGCAGATATCAGCAATATCCGTATTATTAAAATGCGAATATTATACCTTCTTACTAGGTATTCCAGCCGGATTACTAGCAGAAGCTAATTACGCACATTTTTTACGCTAAGGTATAACCGGCTCCGGTCTTAGTAAACTATCCTATATATATATTAACTGATAGAATAATAGTATACTATTAGCATATATAGTATATACCTTTTCGCACGACCTGCCACCTAAGCGATATCTTAAGCATATACCTCTAAAATAAGGCCTAGAGTCCTGCTTATAAACGCGACATTTATAGTCTTGCTTAACGTATAGAGCATATAGTAGATTGTGTAGCATACTAAAGCTACCCTTAATATTCTAAACGTGGGTATATATCCGCTGGCAAGCTTTCTTTATATTCTCCCAAGCACTAGCTTTTAGGGTGTACCATTTATTTGCTAATGGTACTTAAATAAGAAGGCGCTCGTTTATATCAATATTAGACGTTATAGCTTAGGCCATCTACGTACTATAGAGCTTGCGAGGGCTGTGGAGATTATAAGAGAATAGAGAAGGACTTTTAGAAAAGTCGGCGTCATTAAAATTGCTCTCTTTATCGTTATCTAAAATCTCTAACATTTCTATTAGGTTACTATAAGAGGTAAATTAGTAGATAAGACACTAAAATAGTATAGTTAATACATACAATTCAAAGGCTATCTTATACTAAATATTTTATATAGCAATTCTATTAGCCTACCTCTTAAGAGAAGCAAAAGTATAATAATGATTAAACTTTTTAGAAGCAGCAGGCGGCAAAGAGGTAGGCGGTAAAGAGGTAGGCAGTAAAGAAGTAGGCGGCAAAGAGCTAGGCAGCGAAGAGGTAAGCGGATTTCCAGCGGATTTTGCAATAGCCTTATTATAGTGCTCCGATAAATCTAATAAAGAGTGTTTTGGTACATATTTCCTAAAATTACATTAGCTGCAGGCATAATTTAGTATTAGAAAGCTAACTCTCTAGATAAAAACCCTAAAGGATTAGTAAAAGAAAGGGCGTCCTTAAAAGCGTCCTTAATTATTTTATCATCAATATCGCGTATATTAAGTTCCTCAACTAAATAGCTATTAGACGTATTTAGAGGTATAAAAAAAGGCATTATAGATAGTAGTATACTAATAGACAGTAGATAAAATAACAATAATAAAGTTTGCGGTACGATGCTGTAAGGTAGAAGGTATAGAGGTTAATTAAAGGTAAATATCCGCGCAGCCAATTTTATTAAATTAGCTTACTAATAAGTAATTGCTATAGTGACTTACCTTAGTAAATATTAACCACCTTAGAAACGCTTATTTATAACATATAAATCCTTTATAGTTAGGTTACTACTAATTAAGGTAAGTAGGCGTTGTCTAGTTAACTTACGAAGTAACATTAATATAGAATTACCGCTTAATTAAGGTGCTGAAAAAGGGTTGTGAGCGGATATTAGGTTTACTTAGTAAGCGGATTTCTTACTTTTAAAGTACGCAGACATATCCTTTTATTTTCTCTTACTATAAGGCGGATCTAATATTAGCTAAGAGTCTTAAGGTATAGTGGCCTAAGAAGGACGGATAATATCTAGTTATAAGGATTATAAGACACTTAAACTAAATAGCTAATATAATATAGGTTCTATAGGTTTTAAAAGCTTTAGGTATAAACCTTTATATCTTTCTAGATAAAAATCTAATAGACTATTTAAATGCGTATGCGGAGATTAACACTTAACATCCAGATATTAATTAGAGCTCTTAACTAGTCCTAATTAAGTCGACAAATAAGTAAAACGCTGAGGAATATTAAATACCAACCTACTAAAGCTGCGTTATATCTAAAACCAAGGGCGGAGATCGAGCACTAGGCTGCAGGTTTTAAGCTACGCTCAGTTTAGAGAGTGGAGATCAATTAGACTATAAATTCTAAGCTGCACCCAATTTAGAAGGCGGGGATCAAGCATTAGCATGTAAATTCTAAACTGCGCCCAGTCTAGAGAGTGGAGATTAAGCATTAGCCTGCAAACCCTAAGCCTTAGAGTTTCCTAGGAGCGGAGATCTAGTATCGCAACCTAAATCCTAAGCCTTAGGATTTTCTAGGAGCGGAGATCTAATACTACGTTACGAATTCTGAATTTCTAGATTTCCTACTACCTAGGAACTGGTGCTACACTACAGATCTTAAACTTTAGAATTTTTCGTAATTGGAGATCTAGTGCTGTGTTGCGAATATTAAACCTTAGGCTTATCTAAAAGTTAAGACTTAGTATTATACTGTAAGCTCTAATACTCAAACTGCCTTAAAGATTTAGATTTAATGCTCTGCTATAAGCTCTAATATCTAGATTGCTCTAAGGGCTAAGACCTAATACTACTCTATAAGCTCTAATATCTAGATTGTTTTAAGGGTTAAGATGCGGAGCTGCCTTATAAGTTATAATACTAAGCCTACCCCAGAGACTGGTTTTCAATGCTATAGTATAGACTTGGATATCCTAGAGCTATAGGGAGTTAATGTTTATTATTATAGTATAGACCCTAATATTTAAGAGGCCGATACTTAGTACCGGATAATAACTGACGCTAATTATTACCCTAGGGCTTTTAATACCCGGCCTAATTTTAAGATCCTAGATATCCGCCCTATATTAAAAACTAGACCTAACCATCGCGTTGCTAGGACTAATATCCGTTATAGGGTTTTAGTATACTTGGCCTAAAGGTGTTCTACTAGCTAGAGTTTAGGCTGGCCAGCTGCGCGTTCCTATTAGATATAGGCTAAGAAGGTAATAGTGTTGGCAGCCCTGTATACGGATTTTTAGCGGATATCGATTAAGGTAGCTAGGCTACTTATATTTACGGACTTTAAGCTACTAATACTATACGCCTTTCTGCTACCCTAAACCGTAGTAATATCCGCTCTACGCTATCTTTTAATTTGCTTACTAATGCTAATAGCTAGCTCTCTGCCTAATTTACCTTTTCTACCTCCTCTTAAATAAAGGTAATAAACTTATTTAGATTATTACTAAGCTGACTATAATTTTAATTAGGTAGGTTTTTCTTAAGTGTCTTATAGCTAGTTATATACTAGGCGCAGCTATAAAGAGCGGCAATTTACTTATTGGATATAATATAGCTTAAGGTCAGATTCCAAATAGTATACTAATATTTCTTCTCTATCTAGTTATAGAACCAATTTTTTATACTTATGGTAAAGGCCCTTTATTATATCTTGGAACCCCCTCTATATACGGCTTGCAGATATTAAACTCTTTAAAAGCCTATAAAGTAGGATTATAGTTAGAGTAATAACCCTGGCCACTAGTGGATGGAGACTATTCCTTATAGTTCTCTAATATAATCTTTTATAAGCAGCCCTTTTCCTTATTTATAAGAGCATATATACAATTAGAGAGAGCTGCTCTTTTCTTAGCTTTAGTCTTTAGGCGCCACGCTAGCTTCTTTAGTAGAATATCCGTAGGTAGGACTACGGATATTCCACTTAGACTAAGCTCTTACCCTATATTAGATGCAGACGTATTAAAATTAGTATTGCTGCATATGGACACTTTTAAAGATATATCGCTAGTAAAATTAGCAGCCCTATCCTCTTGTAACACCTATCGCTTAATATAATATTCGCGGCTAAGTTAACTTAGCTAAGATTGGAAGGCTCTACTAGTACGACTACAATTTTTAGCTAGCCCAGCAATATCCTTACGTAGACCTTTATACCAATCCTTAATTAGAAATATCGCCTTACCTATTTAACTAATACCATAGTAGTAACTCTTTGATTAACGTCTGATACGGATCCTACTGGCCCACGCAGACTACTCCGTCATAGGGGGAAAACTTGTAATTTACATAAAGAAAACCCTGCAGTTAGGGGAAGGAAAAACCCTATAAGCCACCTTAGTTGGATAAAAAACCCCGAATTGCCATATTTGCACGTAGTGCGGCCCTACAGGCCTACAGCTACGTCCTCCTCCTTGGATGTTTTGAACTCCTTAGGAACCACTGCTTCCTTCTCTAGCTTATCCCAGCTAGGGTTCACTACGTCCTAGCTAGGCCTTGCCAATTAATTGCTATACTGATTGTCTCCTATATCTTAGCCATCCCGTATATACTATCTCTTGTCTAACTATTGCTATATACGCTATGCCTCCCCCCCCCTAGGGCCTATCGAAGGCGTAAGGGGGATTTATCTATAAACTACCACTATACCAAAAGGCGAGCGGGACGTGTATATGTATGCCTAGGTATCTTTTGTGCCTAGGCCCTAGTTGCTAGGCCCTTGCCAAGGGTCACCACTCCTTAAGAGGAGATAGGAAAACCGTACGGTGTTGTCTAGGCTGCTAGGTAGTATTTAATAGTTAATGGCGAGTAACCACATGCTCCGCGGGCGATCGCCCTAGGGGTTAGGAGGGGCCGTATATTTGCTTATTTTTGTCTGTTTGCGTTTACTCGTACGTTAATATAAGAGGTTGTCGATGCTTTCTGTTGGGGGTCGGGGGATGCTATCGAATGCTGTGCATCTATGTTGGATCGTACAGGTGCCTTGATAGGAGGATAGTGTAGTACAGTCAAAACCCCTTATAACGATATGGGGTATATAACGATATTATCTATATTACGATACATACCCTTAATCAAACCCTTTTTTGGTGTAATATTACGATATTCTGGCTTTTGGTGATATCGTTAA
>Ga0307515_10005834_pt1 | contig 24856 bp, 12 predicted proteins | sample 17_EM_MG_FD_194513 | JGI IMG/M metagenome (GOLD analysis project Ga0307515, IMG submission 194513) | Populus trichocarpa ectomycorrhiza microbial communities from riparian zone in the Pacific Northwest, United States - 17_EM | ecosystem: Host-associated > Plants > Roots > Unclassified | place... | reverse complement strand
AGTGCGCCTCGAATTTGCCTTTGGCTTTGCCGCCGAAGCGATCGGAGGCGCTATCGATCCGACACTTTCGGCTTCGACGATATAGCGCTGCCGTTCCACGTCCATGTGCAGTGTGCTGATGGGCATAGGAGGCGAGAGGTGGGTAACGGCCTCCAACATCAAGTCGATGCCCTTAGGATCCCGCGCAGCGCCCGTGCGGTTCGGCCCAATTGTCGTCGGTTCCATGTTGTGCTCGCTCCGATGAGAGATAAGAAAGATGATGTGAACGCCATCATCGCAAACGGTTGGCAAGATCTCTGTAGGAGTTGATAACCAATTTGAACAATGCGTGCGCGGGATCACTAACTTATGTTAGTCCGTCGCAGCGCTGGCAGAACCCGCGCCAACTGTGAGTCGGTGTTATGAATCTCCTACAGCTTGAGCACTAAGAAGTCGGCTCCGTTCGGTAATGTACTCGACTTACTTTTCGCTGCCACCTCAGCCTCGCTACAATCAACTGTGTGGAACGCCCGAGACATGCGATTCGCCACATGTGCGTTCGAGAATTGTTGCTTACAAATGTTAATGTGAGAACATCAGCGCCATGTGAGCATGCATGCCATGCCAAACGCCGCTGTCTCTTATATATCCGCGAATGCGCCCGGTCACGGCGCAACCCTTCACGCGAAGGGAGTGACTTTCCGTTTATGGGCGCCTGCTCATCGTCGCATTCGGCTCGTCGTCGAAAGTGTGCCGCTCACTCTTGCGATGCGCTCGCTCGCCAGTGGCTGGCACGAGATCACTGTGCCTCATCTCGGCGCAGGCGCGCTCTATCGCTTCTTACTACCGGACGGGATGCGCGTGCCCGATCCCGCTTCGCGATTCCAGCCATTCGATGTCGGGGGACCGAGTGAGGTCGTCGCTGCCGATACGTATGAGTGGCGCGACGTGGGTTGGATGGGTCTCCCCTGGAACACGGCTGTCATATATGAATTGCACGTGGGTACGTTCAGCGAGGAAGGGACATTCGCAGGGGCGATCGAGCACCTCGATCATCTCGTTGAGCTGGGAATCACAGCGATTCAACTCATGCCGATCGCCGAGTTTCCGGGAGTGCGGAACTGGGGATATGACGGCGTTTTTCCCTACGCTTGTGAGTCCAGCTACGGTCGGCCCGACGATCTCAAACGTTTCGTAGATGAAGCGCACGCTCGCGAAATAATGGTGCTGCTCGATGTGGTGTACAACCATTTCGGGCCCGAGGGGAATTATTTGTATTCCTATGCGCCGCAATTCTTCACTGATCGCCATCAGACGCCGTGGGGCGCAGCTATTAACTTCGATGGCACGCATAGTGAGCCCGTCCGGCAATTCTTCATCGATAGCGCCGTGCGTTGGATCGATGAGTTTCATATTGATGGTCTACGTTTGGATGCCGTGCATGCCATCGTTGACGATAGCGAAACTCATTTCCTGGATGAGTTAGCGAGCACGGTGCGTCACGCAGCGCCGCTGAGGCAAATTCATCTGATTCTCGAAAATGAAGAGAATCAATCGAGCCGTTTAGCTCGCGATGCCTACTACCGGCCGCTCACCTACACGGCGCAGTGGAACGATGACATTCATCATGTTCTGCATACCGCCGCGACAAGCGAAGCCAGTGGTTATTATGCCGACTATGCGGGGGACACTGAGAAGCTGGGACGTGCACTGGCCGAAGGGTTTGCCTTTCAAGGCGAGCTGATGCGCTTCCGCAGCTCGCCGCGAGGGGAGCCGAGCGGTTTTCTTCCCGCCGAAGCGTTTGTGGCATTCATTCAAAATCACGATCAGATCGGCAATCGTGCGCACGGTGAGAGGATGAGTGTGCTCACATCCACGCCAGCGCGCCGGGCGATCGCTGCGACATACTTGTTGCTGCCGCAAATCCCCATGCTTTTCATGGGAGAAGAGTGGGACGCCACCCAGCCCTTTCCCTTCTTTTGCGACTTCCACGGCGAGCTGGCCGAAGCGGTTCGAAGTGGACGACGCGCGGAATTCGCGCATCTGCCGGAGTTCGGTGCGCCGGACGCCGCGCTGAGCATTCCGGATCCTCTTAAGCTCAAGACGTTTCAGTCAGCGCGCTTGAAGCGGGACGTATTGAAAGAGCCGTCGCATGCGCGAGCGCTTACTTGGTATCAATTGATCCTGGCGACGCGCCGTGCCGAAGTCGTTCCCCTGCTTGAGAAGCTCGCCGACTGCGAAACCCGCTATCAAGTTCGAGGCCCGCAAGCCGTGACTGTCCAATGGCTAGGAGAAAGCGGGGTGCTCCTAGAGCTCAACGCAAATCTTTCTTCATTACCCGTTGCAGGCTTCGAGAAAGCCACAGGCCGAACCATTTGGATCGAAGGTGGGCGCTTGGACGATGGCGTATTGCCGGCATGGACCGTGCAGTGGCTCGTCTTGGCCGTTTGAATAGTCCATGCCGAACTTGTGAGGGGAGCGTAGCATGAGTCACCTTCGTTGGGCTGCTGGATGGAGCCTTGATGGCCGACTCTGCCAACTACGCGTTGCATCGTCCGGAATTCTTGCGCGAGATTGATCGAGGCGAGCAGAAAATCAAAGATCTCATGCGGGGGCAAACGCGCAGCTACAAGCCGCGCGAGCTGATCGTCGGCGCGCACACGGAACATCCCTACGTTTATCGGCTGCTGAGCGGTTGGGTTTGCCGCACCCGGGATCTGGCAGATGGGCGCAGTCAGTTCATCCTAGTGTTTCTACCGGGCGATCTCTTTGCAGTGAAAAGCATGTTTGTGATGCGGCACTCAGATGCTGTGCGCGCGCTTAACGACGTGGTGGCCGAGAGAATCAACTATCGGGATCTGCACGCCGCCTATACAAGAGACAGTGATATTGCGAGCCGCTGCATCTGGCAAGTGATGGAGGAGGAGCGCCGTCTGCACAATTGGATCGTGGGGCTCGGCCAAGGTGGTGCGGATGAGCGTCTGGCGATGTTGATACTGGATCTTCGAGCGCGGCTGACTACGTCGAACGCGATTGCCGCCGAAGCGATGTCCTTTGAGATGCCGCTGACACAAGGGCAGTTGGGAGATTACCTGGGGCTTACGGCCGTTCACGTCAATCGGGTGCTGCGTGGGTTGCGAGAAGAGGGCATGGTCACGATTCGCGATGGCTTAGTCACTATCGACTCACTGGAGCTGCTCGTGCAGCGAGCCTATCCCTTGCTGGATTCCCATGAGCGAACGAGCCCCGCCTATGGGGGATCACGTGGTCAATCTGAGCAGGCCCGCACGCCTCCCTGAGCTGATTCAGTGCCTGAAGATGTTGAAAGTCTCCGGGATCCGAGCCAGCGGGAATCTGTGACGCGCCTTGAGATTATTCAACACCTCGCAAGCGGTGAGGTGGCGCTCATGTTGCTCGAATCCGTGCTCCACAAGCTTCTCGATCGCAAGGTATGGAGTGCGGACGATCTATTGCAGGCTGTCGAGACAGCCGTATCCGCGAAGTGCCAGATGAGCGCAGATGGCGAGCATGCGGAGGTCGCTTCCGTCGCCGCAGGCGCGCTGCGAGTTGTCGCCAACAGTCTATCGGTGCCGACGTAGCACCGCGACGAGGTCGTGCAGCCGACCCAATCCAAGGCAGCGGCTGGGTCAGCTGGGACTGAATCTGCTTTGCGGGTCAGCTTCCCCAGCTCGACTTCGCGAGCCTATGCGTTGATCGTTCTGTAAGTTGGCTTGCCGCGATGAACATTCCTGAAGAGCGGCGAAACGCCGCGCCCGGGGCGCATGGTACACAACCCATACGTTCGATAGGCACCAGCAGGCAGGGAGCTTGACACCGCGGCAAGCGCGCACTTTAAGAAAAGTTAAGGATGCAAGCCGCTGCACGCTTTACGAGAAAGCTATGTATGGCTCCGCGGCCTATCTCTTCTTTTTCTTCTTCAGGGCTTCGCGCACGTTTTCGGCACTCGTTCCTACCTGTCCCACTGCGGCTTTGAGCTCATCAGCCGTGACGCCAAAGGATTTACTCCAATTCCGAACTTCATCAGCATCATTGACGTCGATCAGACGGTTGTCTGGCGCGCCCCGCTTGCTCTTGTCGTCTGACATCAAAGCATCTCCATGAGGGTTTGCTGTTTAATTCGCTAGTGCGAGCTCGGTTCCATCATCAGGGCGCGCAGGTGGAAACGGTCAATGTCGACTTGGCAATGCCAAGCGGTGTCGAGCAGCTTTGCGATGCCTTGCGTGGCCGCACAGTCGACTCGCTGCTAGCGAACGCCGGCCTTGGTCTGGGGAAAGGGTTTCTCGACCAATCTTTCGAAGACATCCCGCATGTCATCAACACGAATGTCATCGGTACGCTCTATCTCATTCAGAAAGTCGGTCGCGATATGCGCGCCCGGGGTGCCGGTCGCATTCTTATAACCGGTTCGATCGCGGGCTTCATGCCGGGCTCTTTCCAGGCGGTTTATAACGGTCAGTGCTCTTGGGGAGTTTTCACACATCCTCGGCAATAGCGGACTTCCGTACGAAGGTCAAAGCGAGGCCTGCCTTCCGCGAGAGTCAATGAGAGCCGGTTCCGGGCAACGTCGCAAGCGCGTCAGCCAGTTCGTCGAGGCTTAGGCCGTCAACGTCGGAAATGCCCCGTTCGATGGCTGCTGCCCGTGCGCTCGCTTCCATCGCCGGTTCAGTGACGAGATAACTCGCGTACGCACCCACACGCAAAAGTGAACAGTTGCCTTCGGGCGTTATGAGCTCTTCGCGAAGCCTCGGCAGCCTCGTTGAATCCAAGATCAAGCGGCTCGCGTAGTTCGCCGATCACCATTTCCCCGCTCCCCGCCTGACCATGAGGCTTCGTGACCGAGGTGAGTCTTGGGCGCGTGGGGATCGTGATGGGGCTAGAGGTCTCGCGTCTGGCGCGTAACTCCATAGACTGGCATCGGCTGTTGGAGCGCGATGCAGCGCCTAAACCAAGGCAGAATGACCGTCTGTACCAACGTACGCTTCAGGCCGGTGAGACGCCGAATCCCTTTTGCGCTCGATCGGCGATGCTCGCCGCAAAAATTTTCCGGATGACTGGCGAACTTATTCGACCCTCGCTGAGCTGGGCCAGGTTTTGACCGCATTGGGTCGTTACGGCGAGGCTGAGCCGTTGTTGACCACCGCGTATCGGGAACTGAGCCTTCGAGCACAGAGCATTCCACATAATCAGAAGAGGGTGCTCCAAGGCACCTCCGATGCCATCGATAAGCTCCACGCGCTCCAGCGTCAAAAACAATCTCTCTGAGCGCGGCACCCGCCCCGCAAACGCATGACTCCCGTCCGGTGAGTCATCACGCACCAAAATTTCGTATATTGATTGACTGGAGATGCTCGATCGCAAAAGGAGCCGATGATGGTCTCAATAAATCCGGCTCAGTGCCGCATGTGGGCGCTGCACGAGCGTCTTGAGGAGGACATCAACGAAAAAACGTGTAAAGCGGAAATTCAGAGCTTTCAGGAACATGGGCAGCTCATTCCCGTCCTGGGCCGGCGCCTGCATCAAGATCGGACTCACGAAGTGGAGCTGATCTACGGGGCTCGGCGGCTGTTCGTCGCACGGCACCTGAATATGCCGCTACTCGTCGAGCTGTGCAGTTACTCGGACCGCGAAGGCATCATCGCCATGAATATTGAGAACGGGCAGCGTCTCGATATCAGCGCATACGAACGCGGACTCGGCTATGAGCACTGGCTTCGTGCTGGGTGCTTTGCGTCTCAGCAGGACCTTGCCCGAGCGTTAACGCTGTCGCGCTCCCATGTGTCCCGAATGTTGAAGGTTGCCACGTTGCCACGGCCCATCGTCGATGCGTTCGGCGGGCCGCGTGCATTGCCCGAATCATGGGGAGTACATCTGGCGCAGTTGCTCGAAATGCCCGGGAGGCTCGAGCAGTGTTTGCAGACAGCGAAAGAGATCATGGCGATCACATCGCGCCCTGCACCTCACGAGGTCTACAGGATGCTGCTGGAGTCGATGAGCTCGCAGCATAGACGCAAGGTATCCGCTCACGACAGGGTCGTGAGGACCGAGGGCGGTGCGTCTTTATTCAGCATTAGATCTCAAGGCGATTCTATCGCGATCATCGTGCCACTCCGGGGACTGCCACCTGACACCTTCCAAGATATTGCGAACGCCATCGAGAACACTCTCTCCTCATGACACAGCAGCGGCCAGTTACCGTTACCGCGCATTATTAAGAGAGAGCGCCTGTGTTCTCGCAGGCCACTGAGACAAGGAGTGTTGCTCTTGACATCCGAAGTGATATCCATTGATCCGTTCCGTTGTCGCCTTTGGCCCTTGCATGCCCGTTTGCAGGATCAGATTACCGAGGCGAGCTGCACGGCGGAAATACAAAGTCTGAAGGCGCACGGACAAATGATTCCAGTGCTGGGGCGCCCGCTGCATGGGGACCCCCAATACGACGTCGAGCTCATCTATGGGGCACGGCGGCTCTTTGCGGCACGCCTGGTACAGCAGCCGCTGATCGTCGAGCTGCGCGAGATGAGCGATCAGGCAGCCATTATCGCCCTGGATCTGGAAAACCGTCAGCGCCAGGATATGAGTCCCTATGAGTGGGGATTGAGCTATGCGCGCTGGCTGCGCGCCGGTCACTTCGACTGTCAAGACGAGATGGCGCGCGCGCTGCAAGTGTCCGCGGCGCACGTCTCGCGTCTGCTGAAGCTCGCCCGGCTACCCAGCATTGTGGTGAACGCTTTCGGCACTGGAGCGCAAATCCGCGAAGCGTGGGGCCTCGAGTTGATGGATGTGCTCAGCGATCCTGCCAGAAGGCAGCCGGTATTGCGTGCGGCCCGCGCCATCAGCGGTTCAACTTCGCACCCTGTGGCATCCGAGGTGTTTGGCAGGCTATTGACGGCGGGAACACGGAATCGCGGCCAGAGAGCGGCGCCCCGCGATGTTGTGATCAAAGACCATCAGGGAGCCCCGTTGTTTCGTATCAGGCGTCAGAGCAGCTCAACGATGTTCCTGCTGCCTGGCGAGAGGATGTCAGCACTGATGCTGGAGCAGATCGAGAAGGCGATAACGAATATTCTTGCCAGCCAGCGCGGTGAAGCGCCGGCTGCCGCACCAGCGCGATCGATGGCCATCACGGAGCTGACGGCTTACAGGACGCAATCAGACAAGTCATTGATCGGCGGCAACAAACCTCATGAGCCATGCCACTCCACCACGTTGTGAAATGTAAGCACCCGACATCATGATGAAGAAACTGCTCAAGGCGAAGTTGCATCGGGCCACCGTAACGGGCGCCAGTCTGCACTACGAAGGTTCATGCGGAATCGATGAGGACCTTTTGGAGGCATCAGGGATGTGTCCAAATGAGTACATCGAGATCTACAACGTCTGTAACGGAGAACGTTTCAGCACATACATCATCCCGGAGCCCCGTGGGTCTGGCGAGATCACATTGAACGGCGCAGCTGCACGCAAAGCGCTCGTTGACGGCAACAGAATGCGCACGTAAGGCAGAGTGTATGGCTCCGGCAACATGGGCACTGGAAAAGCGAAGGCGACGTCTGTCACGGCATTATGAGATTGTGACCGAGCAGCGCATGGAGGTACTCGGTCATCAGCCGGCTGACCAGAGAAAGTCACTGCTCTATAGATCCCTTCGTGCCATAGAGGCCCAGTTTCTCCCGCATTACTACGGCGACCCGCCGCGCTGGCGAATGCTGGCCAGGCAATTTGGCGGGACACGGACGTTGCCGGATTTCTGTTTAGTGGGACCTTGCAAAGCCGGTACCACCGACCTCGCTGTCAGCATAATGCTGCACCCGAACATCCTGCCTCCGATTGCCAAGGAGTTCTGGGCGCACGGTCTGCAGGAATGGCAGACCTATTACGCGACCGAGGCTGAGAGGAAGAAGCACACGGAAGCCTTCGGGTTGTCCCTGTCGCCATACTTCATGCCGTCACTACATTTCATGCAGGTTCCTTACTCTCTGTCCCGACTGAAACGGAACACCAAAGTCGTCATCACACTCAGAGAGCCGGCCGAGCGTTTATTCAGCCATTGGAAGTGGGAGCTGCTACTTTCGGGCAAAGGTCTCGCGAGGGGCTTGCCATTCTTGTCTACCTTCTCGGCGTACGTCGATAAATCCCTTGCTGTCTTTCCTGACTTTCCAATGTTCACATCTTGTGGCCTCTCAGGCATAGCGGGGAGCATCTACTGGGAAGCGGTGAGATATTGGATCGAGTGCTTCGGATCGGAAAATGTCCTGGTGCTCGATAGCGGGGATTATTTCCGGGACCGGAACCAGTTTCTGCACACCATCCAGGACTTTGTCGGCCTGCCACGCATGAGTCTGCCGGCGAATCTAAAAAGAATAAATGAAAACCCTCTGCCTCTCCCGCCGCCCGATGCTGAAAGCATGTTGAAGCTTCGGGGTTTCTTCAGACCCTACAACGAAATGCTCTGGGTTGTGATGGGTAAAGAGTTCCTTTGGTGAGCGCGCGGGTGCACGTGAGTTCTGCAATGCGTTGACGCACGCTTTTCGCGCTCGGTAGAGTCCCTCGCACATCACTCACATCAACCGAGGGACGAATCAATGAGTCAGGACGAAGCCGAGGAACGCACGACTTATCTCGTGGTCGTGAATCACGAAGAGCAGTATTCAATCTGGCCCGATTACAAAGAAGTTCCGAAAGGCTGGCGTGCTGTCGGCACCCAAGGGCCGAAGAAGGAATGCCTCGAGTACATTGGCCGTGTCTGGACTGACATGCGTCCATTGAGTCTCCGCAAGCACATGGAGGCCGTGCAGCTGCAGCGTGAGGCGGAAACTCCGCAGTCCTCGTAGCATCCGTTCTTGCGAGGACTTCCTATTGTGAATTCTGCAGCTGCTCCTGAGTTTCGAGTGTTTTCCGGCAAGGACGTCCGCGCAGTCATCGATTCCGAGCACGCAGCGATCATTCGTGCTGTGGAGAGTGCCTATCGCGCTCATCATCATGGAAGGACGGTGAATCCGCCAAGCACGTTTGTGCGCTTCCCAGACAACAGCTCTGACCGGATCATCGCGCTACCCGCCAGTTATCAGGCGGATGTCGCGGGCGAGCCGCGGCGGATCACGGGAATCAAATGGATCGCCAGCTTTCCCGGCAATGTCGCGAACGGCATTCCACGGGCCTCTGCTGTGCTCATCCTCAACGACGAGCGCAGCGGCTTCCCGTTCGCATGCATCGAAGCCAGCGCGATCAGTTCCGCGCGCACGGCAGCCAGCGCAGCAAGCGCCTTGACGCACTTGCTTGGAAGCGAGAAACCGCAACCGTGCACTCTCGCTGTGATTGGAGCCGGAGAGATCAGCCGGCAGATCATCCGCTTCCTGTTTCAAACGACGATACCCATCACAAGCATTAGCATTTTCGATCTCGTTCCAGGGCGCGCCGTCTCCTTGTGTGAGCGGGTGCGCGCGAGCACGTCAGCCCGTGTCATCGCGGCGCGCAGCGTGACTGATGCGATACGACAGGCGGATGTCGTCGTGTTTGCCACTACTGCGACGGAACCGCATGTCTTCGACCCGGCGCTGTTTCAGCACAATCCCATTGTTCTGCACATCTCGCTTAGGGATCTCGCCCCGGAGGTCATTCTCAGTGCACACAATGTCGTGGATGATGCCGATCACTGTCTTAGCGCGCGCACTTCGCTGCATCTGACGGAGCTCCAGGTGGGCCACCGTGAATTCGTTACGACGACATTGCCAGAGATTTTGTGCCACGCGCGGACTCCCGAACGGAACCGGCCCATCATCTTTTCGCCCTTCGGCCTGGGAGTTTTGGATCTCGCCGTGGGCGTGCTGGTGTACAGCAGTCTGCGCGACAGAACCGAGCCTGTTCCAGATTTCTTTGCTTGCGGAATATACGGGCGCGGCCTGCGGTGACGCCGCTCTGTCTAAAACTGACCTGACAGCGCCCGCAAGCCGGTGGTTCAAGAGACCGGCGAGTAGTCACCCGATGCTGACATCACAATCCTCTGGAATGGAGCTCCTGTGCACGCTAAGGATGGTCTCATCTCGTTGTCCGCGGCTCAGCTCGGCATCTGGTTCGACATCCAAACACGCATCGGCGCCAGCGCATATAACATCGGCGAAGTTGTAGAGATCCACGGACCCGTCGACGCCTCGGCGCTGAAGATCGCCATAAATTGTGTCGTCGCCCACACGGCGGCCTTGCGCGTTGAGCTGATTATTCGCGACGGCATGCCTGCGCAGCATGTTCTGGAAAATGTGGTGGCTGTGTTGCCCGTGATGGACTTCTCTGGTGCGGCAGACGCCGAGCAGAGGGCGTGGGATTGGATGCGTGCCGAGCGAGAGCGGCCCTTTGATCTGCAGCACGCCCCGCTTTTTCGGTTTGCACTGCTGAGGCTCGCGGAGTCTCGCTTCTACTGGATGTGCCTCTATCACCATCTGGTCATCGATGGTTTTGGCATGGGGGTAGTCGCGCGGGAAGTCGCGCGCGCGTATTCGGCCATCGTAGCGGGGGATTTTGTTACGCCGAACAGTGATGCCTTTCGACGGCACCTGTCTGAAGACGAGCGATATCGCGGATCTGCGCAACGCGTTGCCGATCGGAAGTATTGGACCGAGCAGCGACTCGAATCCTATGAGCCGCTGTCCCCGGCCACTCGCACGGGCGTAAGGGGCGCTGGGCACGAGTATCACCGCGTCACGGATGTGCTCGTCGATGGTTTCAGATCTCGAGCCGATGCTCTCGTACGCAAACTCGGTATCGGGATGCACGATCTGTTTATCGGCGTTAACGCGGTGTTTCTCCAGCGGATTACGGGTGGGGTTCGATCTCCACTCGGAGTTGTAACGCATAGCAGGTCGAAACACCTCGCGGCGCCGGTTGTGACCACGTCCGCGAATGTCCTGCCGGTTCTTTTGGAGGTGGATGCGAACACTGAGATGTCGCAAGTGCTCCGGCATGCGAGGTCAAAAGTCCGCGCGGCACTGGTGCATCGTCGATACCGGCAGGAAGACATGCTTAGGGATGCGGGGCTGGTGTCGGCGGGCAGACTGCCGGTTGCTTTGAACGTCAATCTGATGGGGTTCGACTACGGTCTGCGATTCGCAGGCGCCACCAGCACAGTATGTAATCTGTCTCATGGCCCGGTTGACGATCTCGTCATCGTCATCGACGGTCGTGCGGCAGAGGATTCTCTGACGATTCATGTCGATGCCACTAGCGCCCTCTATGAGAGATGGGAAGCCAAATCATTCGGCCGTGCCTTCACGGAGCTATTGAGAGAAACCGTAACGCGCTCAAATCAGCCCGTCTGGAGCATTCCGATACTTTCAAAGGGCGAGCGCAACCAGATTGTCGATGAGTGGAACGCAACCTCTGTGCCGTATGCACGTGAGCGGTGCGTGCATGAGTTGTTTGAAGAGCAGACCTCACGCACGCCCGAAGCAATCGCGCTGGTGTGTGAGGATCAGCGTCTCAGTTATGCAGAGCTGAACCGGCGAGCGAATCAGCTGGCGCATTACCTGCGCGGGCTTGGCGTGCGGCCCGATGAGCGAGTGGGGCTGTGTGTTGAGCGCAGTGTTGAGATGGTGGTGGGATTGCTTGGGATCTTGAAAGCGGGTGCTGGGTATGTGCCGCTGGATTCGAGCTATCCGGCCGAGCGACTGACGTACATGCTTCGTGATAGCACGCCGCACGTGCTGCTTGTTGATGCTTCGCTGTCCGAGAACTTGCGCGAGCAGTTGCTGCGGGCACTTGATGCGGGTACTCGCAACGCTGAGGCACGCCATGGCGTCCCCGGCGGTGGAGTGGTGCTGAACCTTCAGGCTGATGCGCACGCGTGGGCCGGCGAATCCCAAAGCAACATCGATCCTGGCCGCATCGGACTCAATGCCTCACACCTGGCCTATGTGATCTACACCTCCGGTTCCACCGGGCAGCCCAAGGGCGTGATGGTCGAGCATCACAGCGTGGTCAACCGGCTCGAGTGGATGCAGGGGGTCTATGGGCTGGATGCCCAGGATGGGGTGCTGCAGAAGACGCCTTTCAGTTTCGATGTGTCGGTGTGGGAGTTCTTCTGGCCGCTCTTGAATGGGGCGCGGCTGGTGATGGCGCGACCCGACGGGCACAAGGATGTGACCTATCTGGGACGGGTGATCCAGGAGCAGCGCATCACCACGCTGCACTTTGTTCCCTCGATGCTGCAGGCCTTCCTCGAGCATGAGGGGGTGTCGAGCCTTGCGAGTATGAGGCGTGTGATCTGCAGTGGGGAGGCCTTGCCCGGCTCGCTGGCGCGAGGCGTGCGCAAAGTGTTGCCGGATGCACAGCTGCACAATCTGTACGGCCCGACTGAAGCGACGGTGGATGTGACGTTTTGGGACTGCAGCGGCGAGCGCGTGCCGGACAACATTCCGATCGGCCGGCCGATCGCGAACACGCGCATCTACATATTGGATGAGCAGGGTCGGCCTGTGCCGATGGGCGTGAAGGGGGAGATCTACATCGCTGGAGTGGGGGTGGCGCGCGGCTACATGAACCGTGCCGCGTTGAGTGCGGAGCGGTTTGTGCCGGATGGGTATTCGGAGCAAGCCGGCGCGCGGATGTATCGCACAGGCGATGTGGGGAGGTGGCTGGCGGACGGAACGATCGAGTATCTGGGCCGCAACGATCATCAGGTGAAGATCCGCGGGTTTCGGATCGAGCTGGGAGAGATTGAGGGGCGGCTGCGCGAGCAGGCGGGCGTGCGCGAAGCGGTGGTGCTGGCGCGCGAGGATGCAGTAGGCGAGAAGCGCCTGGTGGCCTATGTGGTGGGCGAGCGGTTCGGGGCTGAAGCAGTCGATGAGCAGAGGGCTGCGAGTTCAGCGCTGCAGGCTGCAGCAGACGACGAGCGGAGTGCTGCGAATTCAGCGCTGCGTGATCACAGCGCGATCGCCGAGCCTGCAGCGTTGCGCGCCCCTTTGACTGCAGACCACAGAGCGATGCTCGACCCTGCCGTGCTGCGCGCGCATTTGTCCGCGGTGCTGCCTGAGTACATGGTGCCTGCGGCCTATGTGCAGCTGGAGCGATTGCCGCTAACGGCGAATGGGAAGCTCGATCGGCGCGCGCTGCCGTTGCCTGAAGAGTCGGCGTACTCACGCGGTGAGTATGAGGAGCCAGTGGGGGAGGTGGAGAGTACGCTGGCGCGCATCTGGTGTGAGCTGCTGAAAGTGCCGCGAGTGGGTCGGCAGGATCACTTCTTTGAGCTGGGGGGCCACTCGCTGCTGGCGGTGAGTGTGATCGAGCGGCTGCGCCGGGTGGGGCTGCATCTGGATGTGCGCTCGCTGTTTGGCAGCCCAAGGCTTGCGGAGCTTGCGAGAGCGGTGAGCCGGCAGAGCTCTTTGGTGAGCGTGCCTGCGAACGGGATACCGTTGGGTTGCGAAGCCATCACGCCTGAGATGCTGCCGCTGGTGCGGCTGACTGCACCCGAGATCGAGCGAATCGTGTCCGGTGTGCCTGGTGGCGCCGCCAATGTGCAGGACATCTATCCGCTCGCGCCGTTGCAGGAAGGCATTCTCTTTCACCATCTCATGCAAGAGAACGGTGATCCGTACCTGCTGCATGCATTGATCAGTTTCGATCGCCGTGAGCGGCTGCAGAATTATCTCAACGCTCTGCAAGCCGTGATCGATCGGCATGACATCCTGCGCACAGCGGTGCTGTGGGACGGCTTGCCCGAGCCGGTGCAGGTGGTGTGGCGGCAGGCGCCGCTGGTGGTGCAGCAGGTACAGCTCGATGCCGGTGAGGAAGCCGCCGCGCAGCTGCTGGAGCGCTTCGATGCGCGCTGCTACCGGCTGGATGTGCGCCAGGCCCCGCTGACACGCGTGTTCATCGTGGAGGACCCTGACAACAAACGTTGGTTGTTGTTGCTGCTCTCACATCACCTGTCGGTCGATCACACCACGCTGGAGGTGATGCAGCAGGAGATCCAGGCGCATCTGCTGAAGCGTGAAGCGGAGCTCTCCGCGCCGCTGCCGTTCCGAAACTTCGTGGCGCAGGCGCGCCTGGGTGTGAGCCGTGAAGAACACGAAGGGTTCTTCCGCCAGGTGCTGGGGGATGTAGATGAGCCGACCACCCCGTTTGGTCTGAGCGATGTGAGAAGAGATGGCTCCGAGGTTTCGGAGCAGCACCTTGAAGTCGATAAGGATCTTTCGGCTCGTGTGCGTACGCTCGCCCGCTCGATGGGCGTGAGCGCCGCGAGTCTGTTTCATCTCGCCTTTGCCCAGGTATTGGGACGAGTCTCAGCACGAGACGATGTGGTGTTCGGCACGGTGCTGTTCGGACGGATGCAAGGCGGTGAAGGCGCCGACCGTGCGTTGGGTCTGTTCATCAACACACTACCGGTGCGGATCAGTCTGAGTGATCCGGTCCGCCGCAGCGTGACTCGCACGCATGAGCTGCTCTCGCAGCTGCTGCGGCATGAGCACGCCTCTTTGGCGCTTGCGCAGCGGTGCAGCGCTGTTGAAGCGCCCGCGCCGCTGTTTAGCGCACTGCTGAACTATCGCTACATGGGCGGGACAGATGAGGACCCGCGCGAGGCTGCTGCAGCGTGGGAAGGCACTGAGTTTCTGGCAGGCGAGGAGCGCACGAACTATCCGCTGGCTGTGTCGGTGGATGATGATGGAACCGGGTTTGCGCTGACGGTGCAGGTGTGTGCGCCGGTGAATGCGCAGCGCATTTGCGGCTACCTGCATACGGCGCTGGAGCATCTGGTGCAAGCGCTGCGCAGTGACCCGCAACGCCCGCTGCACAGCATGGAAGTGCTGCCGCAGAGCGAGCGAGTACAGCTGCTGGAGCAATGGAATGACACAGCGGCGGAGTATCCGCGCGAGCGCTGTGTGCATGAGCTGTTCGAGGAGCAGGCCTCACGCACGCCCGAAGCGATCGCGCTGGTGTATGAGGATCAGCAACTCAGCTATGCAGAGCTGAACCAGCGAGCGAATCAGCTCGCACACTACCTGCGCCGGCTCGGTGTGCAGCCCGGTGAGCGGGTCGGGATGCTGCTGGATCGCTCCATAGAATTGGTGGTGGCGCAGCTCGCAATCCTTAAATGCGCAGCAGCCTATGTGCCGCTCGACGAGAGTGCTCCCGCAGATCGGCGGCGCTTCATGCTGGAGGATTGTCAGGCCCGAGTGCTGCTGAGCAAACGGGCAAGCAAGGTGCCCAAGCTCAAGGGCGTGCAGCGAGTGAATGTAGATGAGCTGCCGCACGATGAGCTGCCGCAGAGCTGCAGGGGTCTGACGAGTGAGTCGGTGGCCTATGTGATGTACACCTCCGGCTCAACGGGCCAACCTAAGGGAGTGTTGATACCGCATCGAGCGATCACGCGATTGGTGCTTAACAACAGGTATGCCCGCTTTGATAGCAGCGATCGAGTCGCGTTTGCGGGGAACCCTACCTTTGATGCGGCGACACTGGAAGTGTGGGCCGCGCTGCTTCACGGCGGCTGCGTAGTCATCTTTGATCAGACCAGTGTACTGGAGCCTGACAAGTTCAGCCGGGGCCTGAGCGAGCATGCGGTCACTGTGCTGTGGTTGACGTCCGGACTGCTGAATCAATACGTCGAGCAGCTTTCCGAGGTCTTTGCGCAGCTGCGCTATCTGGTGGTTGGTGGAGAGGCGCTGGATGCGACTGTCATCCGGCGCATCCTGCGGCACAACCGCCCGCGGCATCTGCTCAATGGCTATGGTCCAACGGAAAGCACAACGTTTGCGATCACGCACGAGGTGGAGGAGGTCGCACCCCACGCAAGCAGCATTCCGCTGGGCCGGCCGATTTCCAATACGCGGATCTACATCCTCAATGCTCGCGGCGAGCCAGTGCCGATTGGAGCGGAAGGTGAGATTTGTATTGGCGGAGAGGGAGTGGGGCATGGGTATGTGAACCGTGCCGCGTTGAGTGCGGAGCGGTTTGTGCCGGATGGGTATTCGGAGGAAGCCGGCGCGCGGATGTATCGCACGGGCGATGTGGGCCGGTGGAGCGAAGACGGAACGATTGAGTATCTGGGCCGCAACGATCATCAGGTGAAAATCCGGGGCTATCGGATCGAGCTGGGAGAGATCGAATCGCGGCTGCGCGAGCAGTCGGGAGTGCGCGAAGCGGTAGTGCTGGCGCGTGAAGGTGCGGCAGGCGAGAAGCGCCTGGTGGCCTATGTGGTGGGCGAGAAATCAGTCGATGAGCAGAGGGCTGCGAGTTCAGCGCTGGGAGATGCAGCAGCTGATCGGAGCGCGATGCTCGAGCCTGCAGCGTTGCGCGCCCATCTGTCTGCGGTGTTGCCTGAGTACATGGTGCCTGCGGCCTATGTGCAGTTGGAGCGATTGCCGCTAACGGCGAATGGGAAGCTTGATCGGCGCGCACTGCCTTTGCCTGAGGAGTCAGCGTACTCGCGCGGTGCGTATGAAGAGCCGGTGGGTGAGGTGGAGTGCACGCTGGCGCGCATCTGGTGCGAGCTGCTGAAAGTGCCGCGAGTGGGGCGCCAGGATCACTTCTTTGAGCTGGGTGGGCACTCACTGCTGGCCGTGAGTGTGATCGAGCGGCTGCGCCGGGTGGGGCTGCATCTGGATGTGCGCTCGCTCTTCAGCACTCCGAGGCTCTCAGCGCTGGCGAAGGCGGTGAGCCGGCAGAGCTCTTTGGTGAGCGTGCCTGCAAACGGGATACCGTTGGGCTGCGAAGCGATCACGCCTGAGATGCTGCCGCTAGTGCGGCTGACTGCGCCCGAGATCGAGCGAATCGTGTCCGGTGTGCCCGGTGGTGCGGCCAACGTGCAGGACATCTATCCATTGGCGCCGTTGCAGGAAGGAATTCTGTTTCACCATCTCATGGAAGAGAACGGCGATCCGTACCTGCTGCATGCATTGATCAGTTTCGACCGCCGTGAGCGACTGCAGAATTATCTCGGCGCCCTGCAAGCCGTGATCGATCGGCACGACATCCTGCGCACAGCGGTGGTGTGGGAAGGCTTGAGCGAGCCGATGCAGGTGGCATGGCGGCAGGCCCCGCTCGTAGTGCAGGAAGTGCAGCTCGATGCGGGTGAGCCAGCCGCCGCGCAGCTGCTGGAGCGCTTTGATGCGCGCCGCTACCGGCTGGATGTTCGCCAGGCCCCGCTGACACGCGCGTTCATCGCACAGGACCTCAACAACAAGCGATGGTTGTTGTTGCTGCTCTTGCATCACCTGTCAGCCGATCACACCACACTGGAAGTGATGAATCAGGAGATCCAGGCCCATTTGCTGGGTCGTGTAGAGGCTCTGCCCGCGCCGTTGCCGTTTCGTAATTTCGTGGCCCAGGCGCGCCTGGGCGTGAGCCGCGAAGAGCATGAAGGGTTCTTCAGCCAGATGCTGGGGGATGTAGATGAGCCGACCACCCCGTTCGGTCTGAGCGATGTGCGAAGAGATGGCTCGGAGGTTTCCGAGCAGCGCCTCGAAGTGGCTGCGGATCTGTCGGCTCGTGTGCGTACGCTCGCCCGCTCGATGGGCGTGAGCGCAGCGAGCCTGTTTCACCTGGCGTACGCGCAGGTGTTGGGCCGTGTATCAGGCCGGGATGATGTGGTGTTCGGCACGGTGCTGTTTGGCCGGATGCAGGGAGGTGAAGGCGCGGACCGCATACTGGGTCTGTTCATCAACACATTGCCGGTGCGGATCAGTCTGAGTGATCCGATCCGCCGCAGCGTGCATCGCACGCATGAGCTGCTCTCGCAACTGCTGCGGCATGAGCATGCCTCTTTGGTTCTTGCGCAGCGATGCAGCGCGGTTGAAGCGCCTGCGCCGCTGTTCAGCGCACTGCTGAATTATCGCTACATGGGCGGGATAGATGAGGACCCGCAACAGGCGGCTGCAGCGTGGGAAGGCACTGAGTTTCTGGCAGGCGAGGAGCGCACGAATTATCCGCTGACACTCTCGGTGGATGATATGCGAGAGGGCTTTGAGCTTGTCGCACAAGTGCACAGGAGTGTGGATGCGCAGCGAGTATGCGCGTTCATGCATCGGGCGCTCGAGCAGCTGGTGGATGCGCTGGAACGCACGCCTGAGATGTCCATGCACCGAATCGATGTGCTGCCCAACGGTGAGCGCAGGCGGATTCTGGAGGAATGGAATGCCACGGTGGCGGAGTATCCGCGTGAGCGCTGCGTGCATGAGCTGTTCGAAGAGCAGGCCTCACGCACCCCTGAAGCGATCGCGCTGGTGTATGAGGATCAGCAGCTCAGTTATGCAGACCTGAACCGGCGAGCGAATCAACTGGCGCACTACCTGCGCAAGCGAGGATTGCGGCCCGATGAGCGTGTGGGCCTGTGCGTGGAGCGCAGTGTTGAGATGGTGGTGGGGCTGCTTGGGATCTTGAAGGCGGGAGCTGCGTATGTGCCGCTGGATCCAAGCTATCCGGCCGAGCGGCTGACGTACATGCTTCGTGACAGCGCCCCACGAGTGCTCCTCGTTCATACGCCTCTGTCTGAAACACTGCGCGAGCAGTTGATGCAGGCGCTCGAGGCCAGTGCCGGAACCGTGCTGAATCTTCAGGCCGATGCGTACGCGTGGGAGAGCGAATCCCGCAGCAACATCGATCCTGGCTGCATCGGGCTCACCGCCTCACACCTGGCCTATGTGATCTACACCTCCGGCTCCACCGGCAGACCTAAGGGTGTGATGGTCGAGCATGCCAACGTGTGCAACCTCGCTCAGGCACAAAGTCTGGCTTTTAAGATCGAGCCGGCCAGCCGGGTGCTGCAATTCGCCTCGATCAGTTTCGATGCCTGTGTGTGGGAAGTTCTGATGTCGCTCTGTCATGGAGCGTCGTTGCATCTGGTGGCCTATCACACAATCCTGTCGGGCGCGACGCTCAGTGAATGTATCGATCGGAGCGGCATTACCCATCTGACGTTGCCGCCCAGAATGCTGAGCGCTTTACCGCAAGAGGCCCGACTCAGCTCGGTCAAGACCCTGGTATCCGCCGGCGAAGCCATGAGCGCGGAGTTGGTCAAGCGCTGGGCGGGCGGACGATCTTTGATCAATGCCTATGGTCCCACTGAAGGCACGGTCTGTGCGAGCGTGATTGAATGCGATGCGCAGGAGGACGCTGATCCGTCGATAGGCCGTCCGATCGCGAACACCAGGATTTACATACTGGATCGGCACGGGGCGCCGGCTCCCATCGGTGTGAGCGGCGAGATTTGCATCGCCGGCGCAAATGTGGCGCGCGGCTATCTGAATCAGCCGGAGCTGACAGCGCAGCGCTTCGCAGACGACCCGTTTGTGGCTGGTGCGCGCATGTACCGCACAGGTGATGTGGGCCGGTGGAGAGCAGACGGAACGATCGAGTATCTGGGCCGCAACGATCACCAGGTGAAGATCCGCGGCTACCGGATCGAGCTGGGAGAGATTGAATCGCGGCTGCGCGAGCAGGCGGGCGTGCGCGAAGCGGTGGTGCTGGCGCGTGAAGAGGCTTCAGGCGGGAAGCGCCTGGTGGCCTATGTGGTAGGCGAGCGGCTCGATCCTGCCGTGCTGCGCGCGCATCTGTCTGCGGTGTTGCCTGAGTACATGGTGCCTGCGGCGTATGTGCAGCTGGAGCAGTTGCCGCTGACAGCGAACGGGAAGCTGGATCGGCGCGCCCTGCCTTTGCCTGAGGAGTCAGCGTACTCACGCGGTGAGTATCAGGAGCCCGTGGGCGAGGTGGAACACACGCTGGCGCGCATCTGGAGTGAGCTGCTGAAAGTGCCGCGAGTGGGCCGGCAGGATCACTTCTTTGAGCTGGGGGGCCACTCACTGCTGGCGGTGAGTGTGATCGAGCGGCTGCGCCGGGTGGGGTTGCATCTGGATGTGCGCTCACTGTTCAGCGCTCCAAGGCTGTCAGCGCTGGCGAAGGCGGTGAGCCGGCAGAGCTCATTGGTGAGCGTTCCCGCGAACGGGATTCCTGCAGGATGCCAGGCCATCACCCCAGAGATGCTGCCGCTGGTGCAGCTGACCGCGCTCGAGATCGAGCGGATCGTCTCCGGTGTGCCCGGTGGTGCGGCCAATGTGCAGGACATCTATCCGCTCGCGCCGCTGCAGGAAGGCATTCTCTTTCACCATCTCATGCAAGAGAAAGGCGATCCGTATCTGCTGCAGTCGCTGATGAGCTTCGACAGCCGTGAGCGGCTGCAGAGTTATGTGCAGGCGCTGCAGGCCGTGATCAATCGACACGACATTCTGCGCACAGCAGTGGTGTGGGAAGGCTTGAGCGAGCCGGTACAGATAGTGTGGCGGCAGGCGCCGCTGGTGGTGCAGCAGGTACAGCTCGATGCCCGTGAGGCAGCCGCCGCGCAATTGCTGGAGCGCTTTGATGCGCGCAGCTTTCGGCTGGATGTGCGTCAGGCGCCACTGACACGCGTGTTCATTGCGGAGGACTTCAAGAACAACCGTTGGTTGCTGCTGCTGCTCTCGCATCACTTGTCGGCCGATCACACCACGCTGGAGGTGATGCAGCAGGAGATCCAGGCGCATCTGCTGAAGCGCGAAGAGGATCTGCCCGCCCCGCTGCCGTTTCGCAATTTCGTGGCGCAGGCGCGCCTGGGCGTGAACCGTGAAGAGCATGAAAGGTTCTTCCGCCAGATGCTGGGGGATGTGAGCGAACCTACAACACCTTTCGGTCTGCAGGATGTGCGAGGCGACGGTTCCGATATCGATGAGCAGTATCTGCAGATCGACAGCGTCCTGGCGCAGCGCTTGCGAGCACGCGCACGAAGTCTCGGAGTCAGCGCAGCAAGTGTGTTTCACCTGGCCTTTGCCCAGGTTCTGGCACGAGTGTCAGGACGAGATGATGTGGTGTTCGGCACGGTGCTGTTTGGCCGGATGCAGGGTGGTGAAGGCGCCGATCGTGTGCTGGGCCTGTTCATGAACACCCTGCCCGTACGCATTCGCATCGATGCGCAGAGCGTGGAGCAAAGCACACGCGGTGTTCATGAGCTGCTTGGGCGGTTGCTGCGGCATGAGCACGCCTCCCTGGCGCTTGCGCAGCGTTGCAGCGCCGTTGAAGCGCATGCGCCGCTATTCAGCGCATTGCTGAATTATCGCTATATCGGCCCCGCCGCTGAGGCGGCTGAGAACATCCGGCAAGTGTGGGATGGCATTGAGTTTTCGCACGGCGAGGAGCGCACCAATTATCCGCTGACACTCTCGGTGGATGATTTGCGAGAGGACTTTGCGCTTGTGGTACAAGTGCACAGGAGCGTGAATGCGCAGAGGGTATGCGCATTCATGCACCGGGCGCTCGAGCAGCTGGTGGATGCGCTGGAGCGCACGCCCGATATGTCGATGCACCAGATCGATGTGCTGCCCGATTCTGAGCGCCTGCGGATTCTAGGGGAATGGAATGCCACGGCGGCGGAGTATCCGCGTGAGCGTTGCATCCACGAGCTCTTCGAGGAGCAGGCCTCACACACACCCGAAGCGATTGCGCTGGTGTATGAGGATCAGAAGCTCAGCTATGCAGAGCTGAACCAGCGCGCGAACCAAGTGGCGCACTACCTGCGTCAGCTCGGCGTGCGGCCCGATGAGCGCGTGGGCCTGTGCGTAGAGCGCAGTGCGGAGATGGTGGTGGGGTTGCTTGGAATCCTCAAAGCCGGCGGCGCGTATGTGCCGCTGGATCCGCAGTATCCGCCTGAGCGGCTCGCGTACATGCTCAGCGACAGCGCACCGTCAGTGATCCTCACGCATCAAGCAGTCCGTAGCGAAGTGCGTGAAGTGCTGATGCGCTCCCGCACGCGTCAGAACGTGGTGGATCTGCAGACAGAAGCCGATGCTCTGTCTGCCTGTCCGAGCAGCAATCTATCTGCCGAGTCGCTAGGTCTGAACGCGCGACATCTGGCGTATGTGATCTACACCTCCGGTTCGACGGGTCAGCCCAAAGGAGTCATGATCGAGCATCGCAATGTCTGCAACTTTCTGAGCTCGATGTTGCAGCAGCCCGGTTTTGTGCGGCAGGACTCTTTACTGGCCGTAACGACAGTGTCATTCGACATTGCCGCTCTCGAGCTGTATTTGCCGTTGATCAGCGGAGCCAAAGTGATCGTGGCGAGCCGCGAAGCGGCGCAGGACGCACGGCGTTTGGTCGCGATGCTCGCCGAGCATGAGATCAGCGTGATGCAAGGCACGCCGGCGACTTGGCGTTTGTTGCTTAGGGAGGAGGGATTCAACGCGCCGCGCCTCAAGGTGGTGTGTGGAGGAGAGGCGCTGAGCTGCGATCTGGCGTACCGGTTGGCCTCTCGTGTAGGGGAGGTATGGAATCTGTATGGACCGACCGAGACAACGATCTGGTCCGCGTGCCAGAAGGTGGAGACCGTATCCGAGGGCACATCAGACTATGAATCGATCGGCCGTCCGATCGCGAACACGCAGATCTACATTGTGGATGACAAGTGCCGAGTCGTGCCGCCGGGCGTGGCGGGCGAGATCTGCATAGGCGGAGAAGGTGTAGCGCGTGGATACCTGAACCGTCCGCAGCTTACTGCGGAGCGCTTTGTACGCGATCCGTTCAGTGCCGATCCTGAGGCACGCCTGTATCGGACAGGCGATCAGGGCCGATGGTTGCTCGACGGGACGATCGAGTTTCTGGGCCGCAACGACGATCAGGTGAAGATCCGCGGCTATCGCATCGAGCTGGGAGAGATCGAGTCGCAGCTGCGGGGCATCGCGGGGATTGCCGAAGCGGTGGTGTTGGCGCGAGCAGATGGGTCGGGCGAGAAGCAGCTGGTGGGGTATTACCGGTGCATCAGTGAGTCCTCACCGGATGAAGATGTCGCTGAGCTGCGCACGCAGCTGACCCGGCGACTGCCCAATTACATGGTGCCAGCGGCATTCGTAAGAGTGCGCGCGTGGCCACTCACAGCGAACGGCAAGCTCAATCGCAAGGCGCTGCCTGCCCCGCAGGATGAGGCGTACATGCGAGGGGACTATGAAGCGCCTCAGGGGGAGACGGAGCAGACGCTGGCGCAGATCTGGCAGGAACTGCTGAAGGTTGAGCAGGTCGGCCGCCAGGACGACTTCTTTGAGCTGGGTGGTCATTCGCTGCTGGCGGTAAGTGTGATCGAGCGGCTGCGCCGAGTGGGACTGCATCTGGATGTGCGCTCGCTGTTTAGCAACCCGAAGCTGGCGGAGCTCGCGAGGACTGTGAGCCGGCAGAGCCTGCTGGTGAGTGTGCCTGCGAATGGGATTCCTGAGGGCTGCCGGTCAATCAGCCCTGAGATGCTGCCGCTGGTGCGGCTGACTGTGCCCGAGATCGAGCGGATCGTGTCCGGTGTGCCCGGTGGTGCGGCCAATGTGCAGGACATCTATCCGCTCGCGCCGCTGCAGGAAGGCATTCTCTTTCACCATCTCATGGAAGAGAAAGGTGATCCGTATCTGCTGCAGTCGCTGATGAGCTTTGACAGCCGTGAGCGGCTGCAGCGGCATGTGCAGGCGCTGCAAGCTGTGATTGATCGGCACGACATTCTGCGCACAGCAGTGTTGTGGGAGGACATGCCCGAGCCGGTGCAGGTGGTGTGGAGGCAGGCCCCGCTGGGGGTGCAGGAGGTGCAACTCGATGCCGGCGAGGAAGCGGCCGCGCAGTTGCTGAAGCGCTTTGATGCGCACCGCTACCGGATGGATGTACGTCAGGCACCGTTGACACGCGTGTTCATCGCACAGGACCTCGAGAACAAACGCTGGTTGTTGCTGCTGCTCTTGCATCACTTGTCGGCCGATCACACTACGCTGGACATGATGCAGCAGGAGATTCAGGCGCATCTGCTGAAGCGTGAAGCGGAGCTCCCCGCGCCGCTGCCGTTTCGCAATTTCGTGGCGCAGGCGCGCCTGGGCGTGAGCCACGAAGAGCACGAAGCCTTCTTCCGCCAGATGCTGGGGGATGTGGATGGACCCACCACGCCGTTTGGTCTGAGTGATGTGCAGAGGGATGGCTCCGGAATCTCGGAGCAGCGGCTGGGAGTGGCTGAAAATCTGTCGGCTCGTGTGCGCCGGCTTGCCCGCTCTCTCGGAGTGAGCGCAGCGAGTCTGTTTCATCTCGCCTTTGCCCAAGTGCTGGGACGAGTCTCAGAACGAGACGATGTGGTGTTCGGCACGGTGCTGTTCGGGCGGATGCAAGGCGGTGAAGGTGCCGACCGCGCGCTGGGCCTGTTCATCAACACGTTGCCGGTGCGGATCCGTCTGACTGAGCCGGCACGCCGCGGCGTGTATCGCACGCATGAGCTGCTCTCGCAGCTGCTGCGGCATGAGCATGCCTCGCTGTCATTGGCGCAGCGCTGTAGTGCGGTGGCAGCGCCTGCGCCGCTGTTCAGCGCGCTGCTGAACTATCGGTACACGGGCGGCTCGGCTGAGCAATCCAGCGAGGCAGTTGCCGCCTGGGACGGGGTTGAGTTTCTAAGAAGTGAGGAGCGCACGAATTATCCGCTGGTCGTGTCGGTGGATGATGATGGAGCAGAATTTGCGCTCACGGTGCAGGTATATGCACCGGTGAATGCAGAGCGGATCTGCGGCTACCTGCGCACGGTGCTGGAGCAATTGGTGGAGGCGCTCGAGCGCTCGCTCGATACGCAGGTGCGTAATCTGCCGGTGCTGCCCGCCGCAGAGCGCGAGCAGTTGTTGGCGCAGTGGAACGCCACGCAAGCGATATACGAGCAAGAGTGCTGTGTGCATGAGCTCTTTGAGGAGCAAGTGCGCAAAGCTCCTGAGGCGATCGCGGTCATCTACGAAGGCCAGAAGCTCAGTTATGCAGAGCTGAACCGGCGAGCGAATCAACTGGCGCATTACCTGCGCAAGCGCGGAGTACGGCCCGATGCGCGTGTGGGGCTGTGCGTAGAACGCAG
>Ga0307515_10005832_pt1 | contig 24862 bp, 9 predicted proteins | sample 17_EM_MG_FD_194513 | JGI IMG/M metagenome (GOLD analysis project Ga0307515, IMG submission 194513) | Populus trichocarpa ectomycorrhiza microbial communities from riparian zone in the Pacific Northwest, United States - 17_EM | ecosystem: Host-associated > Plants > Roots > Unclassified | place... | reverse complement strand
TCATTAGTTCTTTTCTTCATGTTGGTTTTTTTCTATGTTTTTTTTCTTTTTACTTAATCTATTTAATTATCACACTTTTATGATACGACCTTGCAGCCAGACCTACATCCAAGGTTATTGGGTCTGGTATTGCAGTCAAACCCACTTAAACTTGGGTCATGCAAGTTTAATGTTATTATTAATATTATAAATATTACTCTTGGATCAGACGTTGTAGCCAAACCTAAGACTCTTAGGTATAGTTTTACAGAAAGACCTAACACTTTTAAATCTTAATTTTTTTTAATATTTTATATATATAAAAAAATAACCGGCGGATCTCAGAAGTCAACTAACTAGTATATTTTAAAAGACAACAACATGGTACAAAACACCTTCGTAATATTTGATTAGGCCGTCTTTCTCAAAAAAGACATGTCGCCGTCATCCTAGAATGTATCACCAAGTAGCTCAGTGGTCTGTGCATTCCCTTCTCGTGTGACGTGGCGAGTTTCAATTGGTATTCAGAGTTCCATCGCAGACATAACTAATAGCACAACGATTGGTGACAGCTTCGGGTGGTTTGAAAGTTAGCTGGCTTTTTTTTTAAAATATATATTTTTTAGAAATATATAAAAAATAATATTTTTTATTTTTTAAAATTTTATTATTAATTTTAGTACATCAAAATAACAATAAAAATTAAATTTTAACCTCCCTCTGTTCTAGCAAACGGGTGCTCAGTTACGGCTAGGGAAATGCTGGATGGCAGCTTTTCACCGCAATCTAGATTATTTTTCTACTTATTTATTCACTTCCCGGAAAAAAAAAATGAAAAAATGAAAAAATAACAATCAATCTCTAACCGCAAGTGTAAACCACACTCCTTAACTTCCACGCAATCTCACTTGCTTGTAAGCGCGTTCAATCCCACGGCTCTCTCTCGCCAACCCTCACTACCATACAAGTTATCCGCCCAATAAAATCATCACCGTCAAATTACGCTATCCAACTCCATTAAAACACCCAGGACCCCACAATATAGCCTCACGCGACACCCTCTTTTATGGCACAAGAGTGACAGTACAACGTCATTGTTAATAGTTAACACACACACACACACACACACACACACACACACAAGTTCGTTCGCAAGAGAAAAGAGAAGGAAGAGAAATAGAGAATTACAAGTCGAGGGAGAAATCTAAGTACAGTTCTGTACTTTTCTATATTAATCAAAATTTTCTTTTATTCGTTGTAGTATAAAAATCTTCTGTCGTTTGTACCTTTCTTCACTAGCAACCGCACCATTGCGTCTTATTTTTTTCTTCTCTCTATACTGGTAATAATAACTATTTAGCGCCGCAAGGGCACGGTTAGTGTAGTAGTAAATTTATTCAATATCTCTCTCGGCGGCGAGCGAGCGAGTTTATTGCTGCTTTAACAAGGTTAGACATTACTTAATCTTGCTTTTGTTTGATTGGTTGTGATGTTTTTGTTCGTTCATGGAGTATCTGCTACTGACTGATTGATTGAATCTGAAGGATTGTTAAATTAAGGGATTGCATTGTTAAATTGGTATTAGATCTGAGTTTTATTTTATTTTAATTTAGATCTGGGATTTTTTTTATGCGAGTGGTTAGAGTTTGACGTGATCCACTGTTTTTATTTTTTTGTATGTTATTTTTAGTTTTTTCTGTTTTTCTGGTTGCTGGATTGGATTTAGCTTTAAAGTTTGATTCTTTTGTGTTTTTTTTGGTCACCGATAACGTTGTTGTTTTTGTCTAACATAAGTAGTAAAATCTTAGCTTTGTTTGTGAAGAAGTTAGTATTGGTTTTTTATTGGAAGATGCAGAAACATTGCGTGTTTTTTTTTATTAGTGTTACCGCATACGCTACTGTTGGTGTTATCATGTTTCTTCTGTCTTGTTTCCGACCCAATTTTTTAATAAACTGGTTTTTCTGCTTTCAAGCCCTATACTCTTAAAGCATATGGTTTACGGTTTAGATATCAAGATAATGAAATTGGTTCAGCATTAGTTATGGGGTTTGATACTCTTATGCAGCCTCATCTGTTTTTTTAGATTATCTGTTATTTTCTATTCATTAGTATGTTAGGAAACCTGGGTTTTTGAGCGTTTTAGATTATGGAGGATCACACGTTCATGTCAATTTTCTATTCACTAGAAACGAGGGCCCAGAGTGTTAGTGACAGAGGCTTGGATTCTGCAAAACAGTCTTTTTTGTGGGATTTAGGGACCCTCTTATGATTAATTTAGTGATTTTATAGTGAGGAGTTGTAATAAATGAGCATTAATTTCTAAGAACAAAAATATTTATTTTTTGATCGTGTATGATAAATGCTAAGAATATATGGTAAGAGAATGGAGATTTTGAACCCTTTACATGGGTTGTTCAACGAATATTTATAACTTTTGTATATTGAACTTTCTTCTTTTTGTTTGAGGGGTCGGCGACCTTTTTTCTTTTCACATTTAAGTGGGGAGGAAGTCCCTTTTATCAATATTAATGTTGATGTAAGTGTCTTTTTACACGGCTTTAATGTTGATGGAAATACCACTTGCCTATAGAAGGTGATCTTAAGTCATTTTGTACATAACATTAATGTCGATGAGATCAACCTTTATAATCAACATTAATATTGATTGACATGTATCTAGCTCATACAGGATTTTTTACACGGCTGGGGTGTAGGGAGATGATGTCTCTAGATTTCCATTTCGTATGTTTGGATCTGGAACGATCCCAGACCCAAGGATGCCGAGTCTAGTATCCTTCTAGTTTAGAGACACTTGGGTTGAGCGTATAGCTGAGCTCTAAAGTTGGGTTTGACATCTTTCCGGACCCACATGTATTTGGGCCTAACGTGCGGTTGAGCCCAAGAGAGTTGGGCCTGGTATTTTGCCAGATTCTCTCCCCATAGGTTTTGACTTTTGTTGAGCTTTTATAATGGGTCATTCTTATCTTAGCCTCTCGATCTGGACCTTTTAAGTAAATGGATTTTAGCATAAAACACATTCATCCAAATTCCATCCATTAAGAAGTCAAAGCCTCTACGTTCGTGCTATCTTTTTTTTTTTTTAAATGGTGACCTTATGTCTGATTTCAAGTATCATGCTTAATATTCTTTGATGTTCAGTTTCCTATTTGTTAGTTGCTTTACTTATCACTCTCTGTTTATTTATATCTTTATGTAACTATTGTCTGGCTTCAATATAAAACCCTCATTAGTGGATAATATATCTTTATTCCTACAGTGAATAACATATCTCTATTCCTACAGAGATGGCAACGCAGGTGGATGAATCTACCGTCAAACTTGATCCAAAAGTGGTGGGGAATGCTTTTGCGGAGCAGTACTACAACACCTTGTCCAAGTCTCCCGAGCTGCTTCATAACTTTTACAATGATGCGAGCTTGATTGGCAGGCCAGGCTCAGATGGTTCAGTGTCTCCTATTTCAACTTTAGAAGTAAGTTTTGTGTAACAAAAGCTATTGTTTATGAGTGTAGATTGTTTATTATTGTGTTAAATAACTCCTCAGCAAGAAATAACAGCAATATTCTTGTAAACCGAGTCACCCTAATGCTATTCTTTTCATATCGATTTTATTCCACTAGCTTATCCCTTAGTTCATATTTTGTTTGGTTGGAAATGAGTGCTGTGTGAGAATGCGATCTTGATTCCCATTCCCGATAAGATTCCCATTTAATTTTTTCCGTAGTCTTAAACTCAATTGTCATGGGGGCTCGACACTATCTAAGAATTGAAATTTAACTTGCTTAGAGTACAAGTACTCCCATTTCTTTGTGAATCAAATGGCATTACATGAAGAGAGGAATTGAAATCTCTTTTCATCTCCAATCCTATACAAACCAAACATGGCATAGAAATTAATTCATGTAGTACTGGTGCTATGAGAAAAGGTTGGTTCTACTAGTTTCTGCCATTCTTTTTTCCTCCAAAAACAAATTTAGAACTAGAATTGTTATGCATTTCATCACTTAAATCTTGATTTATTTGGGACTTTGGTTTCGAGTTCATGAACCTTGGATGCTGAACTTTTCCGGCTTACACCAATGTTTATCTTTGTTTAACTGTTTTTTTATTTGAAATTGTGGCCTTCTCTGATAATGAAATTTGGAATTTTTTGGGTGCAGGAGATTAAAAAATTGATCCTCTCTCTTGACTATAAGAATTGTGTAGTCGAGATACAGACTATTGATTCTCAGGAATCTTATGAGAATGGGGTAATGGTGTTGGTTACTGGTTTCTTTGCTGGAAAGGACAGTACCAGACAAAACTTTACACAAGCATTTTTCTTGGTCCCGCAAGATGATGGGAGGAGATATTATGTTTTGAATGATCTTTTTAGATACATGGAAGAATCAGAGAATAAGAAAATTAGTGATGAAGACAACATTGCTCCAGCTACACCTGTTATCCCATGTCCTGGTAGGGGTTCATGTATGGTTTCGTTGTTTCTTCTGTTACTTTAATGCATAAATGTTTACTAGTAGTTTTGTAATTACAGAGCCAGCCTCCATTCCTAATCACTCTGTCTCTGCCAATATGTCTACCACTTTGGAGGAGGGTGATGATCAAGCTAAAGAATCCGGTCATCCTTTGGACAATGGAGAGATTCCCACTTATGAGAAGGAGGTGGTTGTCGAGAAAGTTGCTGCCACTCAGAATGACGATCAAGCTAAAGAATCCGGCCATCCTTTGGACAATGGAGAGATTCCCACTTATGAGAAGGAGGTGGTTGTCGAGAAAGTTGTTGCCACTCAGAATGATGCTCACCCAGTTTCTGAGGCAGTTGCTTCTAGTGTCCAGGAGGAGGATGCCCCCAAGAAGTCCTATGCATCAGTGGTGAGTAAATTTACATTTGTTTTACAGGAGAATCGTTACTCAAATGATTGATTTTTTTTTTTATGGTTTTTTTCAGGCAAATGCATTGAATTTCAAAACACAACCATTTCAACAGAGGGTATCACCCGTGAAACCTGTGAAACAGTCACATACAGCTGTATCACCTGTGGTCACTTCTCAACAAACAGGTTCTCGCCCTCCCAGCAACAATTCTGTGGAAATCAATAACAACAGTGCTGCAGGTTTTTATCTTTTTTAAAGTGTATATATGGGTTTTTACCTGGAGTGAGCTTTGTAGCTTTTCTTTCACCACCTATCTGCTTTTCTCATTTTTCCTGTTTCAGTTGAGGGTTACTCCATATTTGTCGCAAATTTGCCTCTGGATGCTACTGTTGACCAGCTTGTGCAGACTTTTACAAGATTTGGGGCTATTAAACCTAATGGTGTGCAAGTCAGAAGTTATAAGGTTAGTCTCATGTTTATTCTTGTAAAATTGGGAGTTGAAAATTGTTTTTTGAAACTATATTTATTTGTTTATGTTGCTCATCTATATACAGCAAGAAAAGAACTGTTTTGGTTTTGTGGAATTTGAATCAGCTGATTCTGTGGAGAAGGCCCTTGAGGTATTGTTGTTTATTTTACTTTTTTTTGGCTGAAAGTTATTGCTTTTTTGTTCCCTGGTTGTTTGCTTAAAAGTTGAATACTGCATGGTGGTGTACTCAGAATTATTTCCAAGTTAAATTTCATTAATTTTATCGTTATTTAGTCCCTTGTTATAATATTTATAATATTAGGATTTTATCACTTTGGAACTTCTATGGCAGTAGCATTTATTTCCAATTTTAGTTAAACTTTTTCAGGGCTAGATAAAGCACTTGTATGGTGGCACCTTTTAATGATGAATGGAAGTTGAGAATCTCTGTTTCACCTTGAGAGGTGGATATCTTGATTCAGGAAACATCCCTTGCGGTCTCAAGGGTTGCCAAGTGAATTCTAGGTGTCTTTATCCTCATTTTACCTTTTTCTTTTATTTCTACCCTTGTCCTGCATCGCTACAACTTTGCCTGTGTTTGGATAGGCTACAAACATTTGTTCCTTTGACTTTCAGCACTTGTATGCTTTTGTCGTTCCTCTGTTGATGGAAAATTTTTGTGGACACATTCAGATAATGTCATTAAACCTAATTGTTCAAGTGATGTTTATCTGCCAACACTTTGTGTTTATGGGCAACTTGTTTGAAATCTGGTTCATTATTGTATTCTGCAAAGTTCTCTCTCTTCTCTGCCCCCATTTATAGGACTCCCCCGAGTGGTTTTTTGAATTTGAAACCCTCCATCTCGGGGTGGTGTTACAACACCTCTTCTATGATTTATTGTGGGTACTCGTTATCAGCTATTCCGTACTCGATTTCCTGTTTCAAGATATAAACTTTAACTCAAGTTAAGCTACAATATTGTTGTTCTGCACGAGTCTGAGATTGTGTGCCTTTTCAGGTCTCTACTGTCATGATTGGCACTCGAACAGCGCATATTGAGAGAAAGAATGGTAAGTTGAATTATTAATCCATTATTTGTCGTGTTTGGTCCAAACAGTTGGAGAGCGCATAACAATTGATTATGTTTTAGCAGCAAAAAATGGTGGTGAAAAGTATCCTTCAAGAAAGGGTGGTTTTAGGAATGGCAATTTTAGGAGCCGTGGAAACTTAAATGGAGGCCATGGCTATGGCAGAAATGATTTTGAGAATCAGGGTGCAGTCTCTGGTCAATCTTGGGGCACAACTGGACGCAATGGAGAAGCTAACAAGAAAGTTTATCAAAATGGGGAAGCTAGAGGTCCCCGTCAAGCTCGGGCTGAGAATAACTAGACAATCTCTTTCGCTAGAATTTTGGTTCTTGCATTTTTTTTTCCCGATTCACAACCAGATAGGAAAGATTAGAGCAAATAGATCAAGGCATTTTAGTTTTTCGCTCTTAAGATTTTGGCAAGGTTAATTGAGTAATTGCTAGGTATCATGAAAACAGATTATGCAGGGTTTTTATGCTTTGGGATATTATTTCTTAAGAAATTATTTCAAAGAATTTTTCTGGTGTTGATGATATGGTTTTACACCATGATTTAGTTTTTGTGCCTCCGAGAAAAATATGTCACTATTGTTATTTGAAAGGAAGCATATGAATCTTCGAGCTCATTGAAGTAGAAATACAAGTGTGGAGGCTCATGCCATCTCTGTTAGTGCCATCGAGTTTCCGTCGTCTTCCTGTATTATTTACTTTCTGAAGTACTCGGTGAAACTGCTGCCTGCTAGTTTCTCTTTGTTCGTACAAGTACCAGTGTCTATCCCGAGGCGCTTTCAATCCACTGGTCAGAGCAGCTGTCTTCCAATAGCTGCCATACTTGACACTTTGTTTGTTTACGGGTTTTGAGGGGCAGGGAAGGGAAAGTTAGGGTTAAAACCCTCGATCCTGGGATGGTTTTCAGTACTGTGAATTCAGGCAAGGTTGGGTGTCTTTTTTAGGTCAAGATTATCAAATGACAGTCTCCCCGATTTAAAATGAAGAATTTTCTTCTATCTCTTCCATATCCAAACAGGAAAAGGTTGAAATACTGCCGTTTCCCTTCCTTTTCCTTTTTCTTTTTTAATCTATCATCAGTTCCTTGCCCTTTTGTCCATTCAAACACGTTGTTGATCTCTCTAGAATAATCTCGATATGTTTTTACCCAACATGTGACCCTCTGTATTAGATGACGATTCCCATAAATGGTGAGAATTAACCACGTCATCTGGTCCCTGTCCCCACTTCGACTCTGTGGTAGATAGCATTTCTGGGAATTCGTCAAACAGTCTCAAATATGCTCTTCTGATCTAGTATTCTTTCAAATAAACCTAATTTATTATTTCTCATTTCTTTCAAAGATTATCGTATATAATATTTGTAAAAAAGAAGAAGACATTATTGTATATAATCAATCGCTGCCAAAAGTCTTGACGATGTGTTTCATCGGCAAACTAATCTGATATGAAAAAAAACGAACGAGGAAAAAGAAGAACTGTAAGGATTTGAAGACACGAGTGGACCAGGGTGGAGCCAATGATCAAGGGATTCCCGAAAAAACAATAATAATGTTCTCCTTAAATGGCTTGGTCAAAAGATTCCATTGTTAAATCAGTAATCATGGAATTTCTTGACTCTGTCGAAGGTGTTGTTCAATCAAATTCAAGAGTCGGGTATCTAACGATTTATTTGGCTGAATGGAACGAATTAATTCTAGTTACTGGGGGGATATTTATCATTAGAAGATTATTTCCTCATAAATGGATGGCCTGACTCCTCATATGCATAAACAGATGTGAGAATCACCTTCGTCTGAGGAAGCGCATGTGAAAACATGTCCCTCCACTAAAATCTATTAATATTGGTGATTTGGTGGGGCTTTTTTTTTTAAAAATCTTTTCCGTGTTTATATACGTATATACACACACGTAATTTATTTAGTCATTTTCTTACTGTCTTTGTTATTTAAAACAATTATAGTTACATTCCATGATTTATAATTTATAAGTTATATAACACCTTGTATTCTTAATTAAAGATAAAAAGAAATAGATAGATAACCTGAGTTATTGAAGAATCTATAAATGGAATATGAAAATCTTGTTCTTTGGACACATCAACGCAATTGGCTTTTCGACTTTGATGGATAATTGAGAGAATACTAAAAGTTGATTTTTAAAATATATTTTTTAAAAATATATATTAAAATAATAATTTTTTTTTAAAAAAATATTTTTAATATCATCACATTAAAACAATTCAAAAAAATAATTTAAAAAAATAATTTAAATTCTAACAAAAAAACAAATTCAACCTTAATTCCAAACGAAACCTTAATTATAAGAAAATATTGTTATTACTTCCAATAATTGCTATTAAAGAGGTATTTATGATTGTAGTGCTAAAAATATATTAAAGTAATTTTATTTATTTTTTAATTTTTAAATCAGTAAAATAAAATAATTAAAATTACCATTAATTTAATATTTTTTAAAATTATTAAAAAAAAAAATAACAACAACAACAAAAGATGTAACAAGCAACCCTCGGAAGGCCTGCAGTGGTTTTGCCCTCGTTCAAAACATTACATCTGCTAGTCCTTTTCACCTTAGCCATGATCAACACGTGACGTGCAGATGTGTCGGAGAATCTTAAAAACTACACGTCAGCATCAATGACGTGTCCTGGCAAATCATCCTACGAAGATCTCCTGCCCCCCACTTCTTTTTTGCCGGTCTTTTTTTCGCCTTATCATTAAAAATGCGTATGTCCTAACAGTAAAAAACACGTCGACGACAGGCCTCCACCACTTTGATGGTTTCCTATTTTGGTCGAACAGCTATTATTCATGTATAGAATTTCTTTTTCCCTTTATTTATTTATGAAATAGATGTTAAAATTAAAACCATTCGAAAAAAAAGATAAATATTAGCATCGGTTGAGCTATGAATTCTAGCATTTATACATACAAGTCAGAGTTGTGATTAGGTTAAGTAATGTATAAACAAATATTAAACACACGAAATTTAAAAAAAGCTGCCTTCTAAAATTACTAGTTTATTATCTATGTAATCTACTTTTCACCATTCATTGAACTTAATTACGTATTTTGATTGAAGAACTGTGTAAAACTACTACTTAGATTATTAATTTTTAAACCTAATTATGTTCTTAATTATCCATGTAAGCACTAACCTTTACTTATCTATGTAAGAGCGTGGAGTGGGGTTCATAAATAGTGGAGTGGGGATAATATCACTTTACATCATGCCGATTTAAAACCATCATATTAGTCGTTAAAAGACATTTTAAAACCTAATTATATCTGCACTATACTATATCGATTAACTTCATGTAATTTTAGTTGTTATAAAATCAAGGCAAGATTAGATGAGATTATTTTGGTCATTCAATGTATTCATGAATTGTTATGGTTTATCGTGTTTATATATATATATATAAAATTCATGTTTTAAAATGACCAAAGACAAGGTGAATACCCAATATCTTTGGGTCTATATACATGTGAGTCTGACAAGTTTTTGGACTCAGTATTTCTAAGTTTAACTACGCATTGAGCCCACATACATACAGCTCTTGTAAGCTACCACACCCGACATCTATAGGGTCAGCTACACGCTGAAGCCACGTATATGTGAACCTGACACACTACTAGACCCGATATTCCTATGCTTAGCATCTCACATAAAATTTTTTTTTTACAGGTACTAACTACTGATTACTTGAACCTATTAAATACTAAATATCGGTTATCGGCCACCTTGAACAAGAAAAACGAATTAGGTTGTTAAGATTGAAAAATTATCTAATTATCTAATATATAAGCCCCAAATTACTTAAATTATTTGAGATATCATCGTATTGAAAATAACAACACAATCTAATTAGAGATATATTTTATTTTTATTTATAACGAAACTCGTAAAAATATGAAAAGTAGTAAATATATCTAGATTTTACTCGATCAGTGCCTCGGACACACCGGTTAGCTTTTTCACTAGCCTATTTGAAATTCTGGGGCAAATAACTTCTTCGTAGAGCACATCTTAGTTGACTTGACTAATTAACTTGTGCGCATCTTGCCCTGAGCAGTAAGATTAGCACGCACTTCTTAATTATAACATGAAACCAATCATGGATTCGAGGAAAGAAGTACATTAATTAAAACATCTTGTAGACCGTCCCAATCAAATTAAGCGATTTAATTGAGATATATTTTAAATGCAATAATTACGCCCACGACTCTTTTACACTTTTTTAATTAGTTTGATAAAAAAAGAATCTTCATGGAAAATAATTTCAAGCTCTTTCATGGATGCACGAACAAACAATTTGGGATCCATTTTTTAATCAAACTCTATCATTAGATATATTTTTAGACCATATTTTATACATCAAAAATAAATTTATCTACTCAACATAAATAAGTATCCGTTTAGAAATGCGGTATAATTTGCATTTTAAAAATAAAAGGCAGCAAAAAAATTTTATTATTTTTTTAAAATAAAAATCGTACCGTTTAAATAAAAATTGGTGGCGTCAAAACTAGACCAGTGCAAAATTTTAACCTTGCTGACGAAGAAAAGGGAACACTGAGTTTAACATCTAAGCCAACCTCTCATCAGGTTATTTAGGTACAGTGTAGGATTGCATTTTAAACGGTTTTTTATAATTTGTTTTTAAAATTATTTTTTTATATTTATAAATTATTTTAATATGTTGATGTTAAAAATAATTTTTTTTTAAAATAAATTATTTTGATGAATTTTCGAGTGAAAAACACTTTGAAAAACAATTGTTACCACACTTTCAAGCACCTATTTAATAATGCTTTTTTTTCATTAGATTTTTTTTCTTTGATTTTTTTTAAATCTATGTTTTTTCAGTTTGTTTTATATAAGATTATCCTGATCGCATGACTTATGTCATGTGTTTGGCGAGTTCACCTCGGTTGAATTTGTTTCAATTTTATCTTTTAATATTTAATTAAATGAGAATCGTCCTGTTATTTTTAGACCTGTCAAGTCAACTGAATCATATTAAATTGTTAAAATAATTATGTACCAAATATATTAAAATACAATTAACTCTTCTAAATAGTTTTTTTTAGATGCCCTTATCAATAACGGTTTTATTATGTTATTTTTCAAATATTTTTCTAAATATTTTCTCAATTTTTTTATCTCACAATGGTAAAATACCTTAAAAAGTGGATTATATTTATTATTAAACCATAAGGTCCTCCGTCGATTAACTATTTCTATTTATTCTTTAACACTTATTTTTCACACAAGCACCAGACAATTATTTTTAAGCAGTTTTTGTTAACATGATTAAACATTAAAAAACAGTGTATTTTTTGAAAAAACATAAAAATATGTTCAGATAACAAATTATTTTACACGAAACAAATTACAAGGGTCCAAGGCAACATTTTCCGATTATCTAGTTTAATATTTTATTTCTTGAGAATTTAGATGGAGCTTCTGGTTAGTTTGCGTCTCAGGGGAGTGTTTTTTCAGAGAGTTCAAGGCAGTATTATATTATAACGTCAGCGAAAAGGCCGAAAGAGACCTCGTATGGTCGTTCTCACTGATCGATGATCGATGATCGGCAATCCACTCAAAAGAGGGGACCATCATCCTTTACGACACGTGTATATTTGTAACCGAGACACGTGGCTCCGACAAGGACACCAATCCCTTGGTCCTCACTCTACTCTATTCTTTCTTTTTTCCCGTTAAGGAATTAAATTGACTAAAAAAAGAAAAGCTTGCAACTTGGTCATGTGGACCCCACACCGAGCCCCATTGCACGGGGCTTCCCTGGTCTGGCCACGTTTGTCATGCTCATTCCTCGCCGATTTTTGCGATTGGATTCCTCGTTGACAGGACGACTTGTCGCATCCATAGTATGACAAGCAATTTAGCTGCTGAGTTTCGCAATGCTGTTTGTGGTTTCAGAATGCAGTGGTGTTTTGTTTTTTAATGTGTTTTTATTTAAAAATATGTTGAAGTAGTATTTTTTTATTTTTTAAAATTATTTTTGATATATATATGTCAAAAAATTTAAAAATATAAAAAAATTCAATTTTTACCTAATTTGTTTAAAACTCAATACTAAATAAAGGAGAAAAAATAATTTTCGGAGAGCAAAATTTTGCTAGTTAATGGAGTGCCGTAGTTTGCTTTTGAATGTGTTTTATTTAAGAAGTATTAGATTAATAATTTTTAATGGTTTTATGTGTCATTATAAACCAATACAAAAAAATTATTTTAATATATTTTAAAACTATAAATAATTTTTAAAACACAAACCACATTACAAAACACACATTATCTTTGTTTCAAGTACACACTGTTGTTCTTGATAAATTACTAACAAAATACTAAAAAGTTAAATTATGGTAAACATACTACCAAAACACTACTTATTAAAAAAAAAAAAATTTCTCTAAATTTTTTTTTAATTTTATTCTTTAATAAACACACACACATGAACAAACATATACCCATACTTATTTTAGTTTTCCAAGATTATATGATATCAAAATAAAATAAAATTCCATCTCAATACCTAAGATCTCTAGCTAATAGTCAACAAACAAATAAAAAACGTACGCTACTTATATATTTTTTTTCCAAGGAAAAATGGTAAGGCCAGACCAGCTGTCATAATTGATTTAGAATAATCTTTAAATAGATGTGATAGCATACAATAAAGTCTGATTTGGATCGCGCATCTAAAATAATTATTGAAATGAATTCAAATGATTTTTTTTTTGTTGATGAATGAATCCCAATTTGCGAACCATTACTTACCAAATCTTGTTATATAACTTGGTTTGCTTTCATAGTCCAAATAATCCCACATCATGTAGTATTTAAAATAATAGTGATTAGTAAAACAAAAGGAGCTGTGCAAATTAGGGGTGTAGGACCATTCCTGAAAATCCAAAAATTAAAATCTTTGTAATATTCTTAACCATTCTTTAACATCACCACAAATAGAATTAAAAGGATAATTATAAATTAAAACCATAGTGTAGTTTGATCTGAATTTTTTTTATACTTTCATAAATTATACTTTCTATTATGTAGTTTATATATTAAAAAACAATTTATATCCTTTTTTATTTGATCTAGAATGTAAAATGTAATTTATAAAAATACAAGGAGAAAATGAGATTTAAATAAATTATAAAAGAGTTTTTATAATTATTTAAAAATTAAAACATTTATAACTCCCACATAAATAAAAAAACTACATCGCAATTATAAAATGAGAATTTAATAAAATATAGAATAAAAATATACACATAATTAGAACCAATCACAAGGCCGGGAAAAATTAGACGGGGAAGGAAGACTACTCCTAAACCTCCTAATAGAAGACCCTCATTATAGAAAGACTAAAAGAAATTCATGTATTGATCCTGGTTAATTTATTATGTGAAAAATAAAAGATGAAAAAAATCAAATTCTTTTTTTTTTATGACTTTATTTACCAGACAAGGAGAAGCTTATAGAAAGCATAAAAAAATTAATATTGCTGCCAGTGGAATTTAAACTTGCAAGTTACACTCATGTCATGCATCTCAACCGACTGAATTACAACACGTAATTGTTATAAAATTGATTTAAAAAAATATATTAAGATGTTTTATTGTTTATATAAACAATAAAATATCAGTAAAAATCTCAATTTTTTTAGAGTGTCTATATAATATATTAAAACAATATTTTATTTTAAATTATTTTTAACATCACCACATCAAAACAATCTAAAATTATAAAAAACAATTTAAAATAAAAAATATAAAAATTTCAATAGCACTTTTTGAACACAAACATATTTATAATTAATTTTTTTATTTTAATTGTGTTGTAATTCTAACTGTATTTTTCATCTCATCGCTCTTGTTGTACTTATAAATTGAAGCATAAACTCCTGTAATTTGACATTGTATACAGTTTATGATGTTAAAAAAATATATATATCATTTTTCTAAAAGATTATAAACATATTTTGGATTTATAAGAAATTCCTTTCTTAGAAATCTCGCTTAATTCAAGCCACAAACAGTGATATACAAAACAATCGCTGCCACTTGGCCACTACCCCGGCCTTCAAATATGAAGGTATGAGTGTTCAGCCACAAGGTAGAAATCATGAAAGCAGAAAGCTTATTTATAGCTCGAGTTCTCAAATTATGGACACCTTGACTTATGTTAATTACATGGAATGGTGAGTGGATCGTGTAACTTAAATCAATATCAAGATATTTCTTAATTTATTTTTCTAAATTAAAAGGGCTTTATTCAAATTATAGATCAAATTAAAATTTATTTTTTATTTAGCGATAAATCGATCTTCTCCTTTTCTTACCGTGGCTGCAAAATACTGGGTCTTATTTAAAAAATAAAATAAAAAGGCAAATCAAATTACTCCTTTCATCTTCTCCAAGGAATTGCAGTCTGCGTATGTTTCTTTTTTATCCCTTGCACAGCTGGCATAAAAAACTCTACTTGACAGCCTCTGCAAGTGCGAGAGAGACCAAACCCCAGAGGACAAGAGTACGAAAATAAAGGCCGCATCTTTAACGAGTGAGAAGTACCACGCCAGCAACTAGTATCATGTCCACGTGTCGAATTCCCAGACGCCTAAACTGACAAACACGTTGCCACTTTTTCTTGCTTCCCTTACATCTCGAAACGTGTCCTCTGAAAGGCAACTTGTTTTTTTAGGTCCATTCAACACAAACTTCAAGAAGACAAAACCAATTAATTAATAACACAAATTTAGTATAAAAAAGATGAAGGTATGTGTCAGTCATACCCACGTGTCACTCTTCTCCTCTCGTGATCGCCACTTGGCTCTCTCCTATCTTCCTTCTATACTTGTCTTAACGTGAAGGGCATTTCCGTCCCTCAATAAATATATTTTTAATCAATTAATTTCTCTCTTTTTTCTCTTTAAAAGAGTGTTTAGAAACACTGTACAATCATATTTTTTAAAACTTTTGATTTTAAATTAATTATTTTAGGTGTTTTATATCATTTTAATTTTATGATATTAATTTCTTTTAAAAATAATAAAAAATATTATTTTAATATAATTTCAAATAAAAAAAACTTTAACAACCAACCTTTTATTACTGTACAAAACACCTCCTAATCCAAGCACAACACCCCATCTCCCTCCCCACCCTGCCTTCTTCTTCTGTTTTTCCTTGTTGATTTCAATCTCTTTAAATCCTTTGATTCTGTTTTCCTTCTTTGTTTTTTTAACTTTATTCAGTACTATATTGTTATAAAAAAAGAAAAAAAGACAGTAACATTTTTAGTATTTTTTTTCTAACATTTTTTTTTGTCTTGGTCTTGTTGATGAGTGCATGCAAGTTGGGTTTTAATTAATGGCAACGCATTTGTTAGAAAACTCTGAGACTGGGAGAGAATTCTTTAAGAAATCAAACAAAAAAAATTAAAATTAAGCCTTCCTGACAAATGGGTGTATCTAAATCAGATCAAAAAACACTTCAACTTCTTCTCCTTCTTCACGTTCCGTTTCAGAGAACCCAAAAATACTTTCCAATCCACTAAAAAACTTATATTAAAGAAGAGGAAAAAAAAACACTTGTTTTTTACCCCTCTTGTTTTATAGAGCAGCATCATGGGAGAAGCAAACGCGAATAAAAATAGAAGCAGCAGTAGTGGAAGTAGCAGAGCAATGGAGAGTCTTTCTTTGGAAATAAACAGGTATCCAAGAGATCTGGTACAAAGACTCATTTCAAGTGATGCACAGCAATATAAAACAGCAACAAGTGAAGGAGAAGAAGCAGAGGAGATTGAGTTAAATCTTGGGTTATCACTTGGTGGAAGATTTGGGGTTGATAAGACTTCAGAGAAACTAACGAGATCATCGTCTATAGCTGGTTCAATACCATTGTTGAGAGACCATGATGCTTTAAGTACACCACCTGTATCTTATCCTCTTCTCATAAGGACTTCTTCTTTGCCTACTGAAACGGAGGAAGAGTGGAGGAAGAGGAAGGAAAATCAGAGTTTAAGGAGAATGGAAGCCAAGAGAAGGCGAAGTGAAAAGCAAAAGAATTTGAGAGGAGAGTTGAATTTGGAGGAAGTTAAATTGAATAAAGGGAACTGGGTGCCAACGTGGGCTAATAAGCAGAGTGGTGTTGTGAATAGGAGTAGTAATTTGGAAGGTCAACAGCAGCAACAAGGGTCACGAGGATCTGTGGAGTCTCTAGGAGGGAGCTCTTCTGGGTTGTCAGAAATGGAGAGCAAGCCTGTTCAAGGTACTTTTTTTTTGTGTGGAATTTCCAACCTTTTGGTGTCTGATTTATTTTCTCATTGTTTTTTAAGGGATTTTCTGGATTGGATTGGAATGGATGGTTTTATTTTGATAGTGGATTATGGTGTGGATGCCAAATTGGTCATGTGGATGTTGTGGACTTAGATAGGCGGGCTCTTTTATTTGGATTGGATTTTGGGTAGTGCCTATTTTGTGTTGATAGCATTACTATTGTTTTGGGTGGTTATGGTTGGTTACTTGGAGGTTGGGGAAGGTGCTAAATCTTGGATGTTTATTTGTTTCTAAGCAGTGCAACTCTTACTCAACTAGTTTAAGCAGTATTAGATTCTTTTGCTGGAGTTTCTTTGGTTTCATCAAAACTTTGGGAAAGAAAATCCTTGAAGGTCCAAAGAAGGAGAGGAATCATGTTTGTTCAAATCTGAGTAATTTGGAGGTGTAACAAAGTAGAATATTAACTCAAGACCCTGCTTATTGATTGTTGCCACACATGGGAAGTAAGCAGTTTGCAGTACTAGCATGTCTCACGAAAAAGGCAGTGCATTTCTTGCATCTGTCTTTGTTGTCAGAACTGAACTGAGTTTCTGCAGCATATGAAATCAAACTTATTGGATACTTCTTCTTACTTACATAGAATAGATATTCTTCCATGCTAGGCTATAGTGTGTGGTGTAAGCTGGCAGATCCATGCAGCCAACCCCAACTAGTTTGAAATTGAGAGTTGGTTGAATTGTGGAACACTGCATGAAGGGGAGTTAACATGCAGATCATTTCCTTCATTGGTAATTATTGTACCTGGGAGATCACATTTGGGTAAAATCATTGTAAGCCCGTGGTTGTTTAAGGAAATTTTCTATACTGACTAACTTCATGAGCTTGCGATTTGTTTTGATGAACTTGATTGATTGGGCACTCAAGTTATGCAGTCGCTTTAGTTCACATGCTTGGAGAACTATGAATCTCAGTTTATGACTATTTAGTCTCGGTCTTAGTTGGCTAGAGGATCTACTTGCTTTAAAGGGATGTTCACTTCTTGGAATAGGTTCTTTTTTCTGCTTTATCTCTGCTGTCAATGAAGCCAGAAGGGATGCACACTTCTAGTATGGCATCAATGTAGAAATTATTGTCATGACTGCCTCCTCGAGAAGGAAAGGAGGAAACATGAAACGAAAATCTGAATGCATTTACTTGTATGTATGGGTACTTATTTTAATATGTTCACATATTAATATTTTGCTTACCTGCTTGTATTCTGCTACATGGGGCAGGTCTAGCTTAGATGAGTTAACAAACCAAGCATCTTATTTGATTGCCCACCCATTCCATACAGTCTTCCATTCTTGCATCATAAAATATTCAGTAGTGACTTACTCGTTAATGTGTGGACAGTGGATGGATGGTAGCTCAGGATTAGGCTAAAGCTTCTTGCTTGATCTATTCTCCTTGAAGGTCTATCCAGTTTCCATTTCTAAGTTCAGTTTTTCCCAACTCTTAATTTGTGGAAAGTGTTAAGTTCCAGAGGCTTAATCTTGTTTGACATCGTGCTTGTGTGTGTCCGATGGTATATATTTTCCCTATCTCATAAGTTGATCCCTAGCCACCACTAAGTTTGGATTTTTGCTTTATCTATTCTCCTTGCAGGTTCATCCAGTCCCGATCCCTTAATTTAGTTTTTCCCAACTCTTAATTTGTGGAAATTGTAAAATTCCAAAAACTTAAACTTGTTTGATATCTGGCTTCTGTGCGCCATGGTATAGATTTTCCCTAGAACAGAAGTTGATCTCTCAGCCATGGCTAAGTTCAGAACTGTATTTGTCAAAGCTTGTTGTTTTGCAACTTTAAGAAAGCAACTGGTGAATAATTAAATCCATGATTTCTGGGTGGGTTAAGGAGGGTCTTTCTGAATATTACATGCTCGACAGGTATGGAGGTGATGGGATGGTCCGGGAGTTGCTATCAGGTGGAGTTTTCTTATACCAGGCGATTGCTGATCCTTCTAGTTCTTGTCATTCGTCATCCTTCCAGGATCCCTCCTTTTCACTTTGCTGGTTTAGCCTGCTTTACTAATGTCCCTTCTCTCTTTATCTGACTACCTCAAGCTTTTTCTATTTTTCCCCATGGAATATGGTCATATGGCCTTTAAAGTGATTAACCGGTCATGCATGTAGCTGACAGGTTTTTTTGTGATCTTATAACAATCGTGTTACTTAAATGCATCTGCAACCGATACATTGGTATTTGGAGATTTGTAATTAATTTTGAAATTACTATGCAAGTAAAGGGAAGAGGAAAATGGAGAAAAAACAAATGGTTTGTCTTCTCATAATCTCATGTGCATCACAGGATCAAGCAGTGGTGGAGAAGCACGAAGTCCTGCGAGTAATCAATCCTTGCAGGAACGAAGCAGTCAAGAAGCTGTGGGTTCTTCTGGGACAAAGAAAATTGAAAATGTGTGCAGAGCCTCCAGAACAGAAACGGAGAATCTATCCAAGAAGCTTGATTCTGCAGAAAATAGAGGGAGGGAAATTGGGACCAATGCAATGGAAGATATGCCTTGTGTGTTTACTAAAGGAGATGGTCCTAATGGGAGAAGAGTGGATGGCATTCTGTACAAGTATGGTAAGGGAGAGGAAGTAAGGATAATGTGCGTATGCCACGGCAGCTTTCACTCCCCCGCAGAGTTCGTGAAGCATGCAGGTGGCAGTGATGTTGATCACCCTCTTAGGCATATAGTGGTAAACCCTTCCGGTCCGTCCTTTGAATAATGTAATGCGGTGTTCATTTCATCCCTTAAAGAGAAGTAGGGATGTGAAATGGGGGGAAAAGATGAGAGAATTTTAGAAAATAGCTATATATTTTTAGGGTCCTTGAAACGGAAACCTAATATGACCAGCTATTTTTCATCATCTAGAATGTTTCAAATGGTTTTTTGAGGTTGTAATCTGTATGTGATATTTATTTCCTTATTTCCCCATCTCATAAACTGAGAAAGCATGCATAAATGTTGAAAGGGAAAACAGGGTGTGATATATATACAAGCTCAGATCAACACATGGGCTGTCTCTGTGCTACGCATGAAGACAAGTGATGCTTATGTTCTTACAATTGCCTTGAAAAGGAGAGAAAAAAAGAAGCAGCACGGCAGCAGATTAACAATCTCTATCACGGTAATCGATTCGGAAGAACGATCTCTTCTCGGCTCTCCTCGAGGATTTAAGCGGTAGCTTCATAATTTCGAAGATTTGGAAAGGATGAAATAGCAGTAAATGAAGCCAAAACAGTTCAGAAATCTGAATTTCAGCGGTCTATTTAAAAAAAATGATTCTAGCACGACGCGAACATGATTCTACAAGTGTGCGGGACACATGACGCCTTATAGAATAAGCTGGCACAAAATCATCGATGATTTCCGATAGATACATTGCAAGTACGCTTTAGATGGAACCGATAAAATACTAAACCATTACAAGAAAACAGTGATTTTCAAAGACAGAATCGTGTTCTCTTTTTTTACTGGTTCTTGTTCTGCTACTGGCTGGCTAACGGAAGGCATGAAGGCAATTTCTCGGTTTTCTTCATTACTTTTTACAAGTTTTTAGCAAGCACGACGTGAGTTTGTTTACATGCTCTTAGGAACATTGAATTTAATTTAATTTATAGCATTAAATCAATTTTTATCTTTGGAATTTGTTTGAGAATATTGATTTGAGTTTTAAATCAGAGGATTTACAATAATTTTAAATGAAAAATAATATTTAAAAAATATCCAGTTTTTTTATTCCTTTCGAAAACCGTGCTCCTCCCAGATAGATAGCCTGTTGTTTCAACAGGCTTTTTTTCCAGAACCAAGCTGAGAGAGTCTTCATGAGAGAACTTGCAAACTACAAAAAGATGTTTGTCAAGTAGAACGTCAAGAACAGTTCAAATTATTATAGATGAGTTAAATATTTGAATATGTGAAGAGGGTAAATTATCCAAGAACATCATCTTTCAGAAAAGATGTATGACAGAGTCCAGCCACCAGTTCTCCATTTACAGCCCATCCTCTACGATGTGCATCATATGCTTCCTAAACCAAATGTGTGTTAGATTCCCTGTGTTTTATATGCGTGGGAAGGGCCAGATAACTTGGTCAGCAGTTTTGAAGGGCTTCAAGCTGGTCTGCCTTTCGGTCTAAGACCCTAGTGCTCAGAAACCAATTCAAGTTTCCCAGGCAAGCTTTTGAGTCGAGAGTCCGACCCCATATTTCTTCTCTCTGTTCTTTTTACCCAGACCATTTTTTTTCCAGGATCTTATACAAGTATCTTCTTAGAATATTATTTTGATATATTTTTAAATAAAAAATATTTGAAAAAACAAACGTAACCATACTTCTAAATACAAAATAAATCAAGCATAATGATGGGTTTTTTTTTTTTCAATCTAACACGGTAAAAAAAATATTTTTCAAAATAGTATTGTTGTTTTTTTTTTTCAAACTAACATAATTTAGGTAAGTGTGCATGTCTCATATGTGTAACTCGAGACATGCATGTCTCACACGCCAATTGCTAGCCTATTTCTTTATTTGGTTCCTTAACTTTTTATATTTAGTTAATTTTAGTTCTATTATTATAATCATTTCATTTGTTATTTTTGGGCAACAAAGTTTTAGCTAAAATTCATATTTATTTTTGAATGTAATTGCTTAAAAAATAGTTATTTTTACCCAAAAAATTGTTATTTTTGCCCAACTTAAATAAAAATAAATTCAATCATGTAGTAATAGAAATACAATTAAAACATTTACTCTTGTTCAAGAACGTGTTCAAGACTCGTGTTCAAGAACGTGTTACCCTAGCTACCTGGCTCCACCAACTTGAAACAAATTTTCATTTTTCACACAGCGAAGAAATGGTTGGTCTTAGGTGTCCAACTGCTTAAAGCGATAGCATGAATTTTGGGCATTCCAAGATCATATTTTTACAAGAGCTACGAGTACTCGCATAACAAGGTGGTTTATGCGCTGCTTTCCTTCTGTATCCTACACGTTACACCTAAGAATATCATCACAACCACACCATGCTTCTAATATCAACAGGCTCTACTCGATCACCACTTCAAACAATATCATAAAAACAATTATACTGCACATGCTTGAACACAATCATCTAATACAACTAAAGGGCTATTGAATTAAAGATTAATTTACAGCAATATAGACGCAAATATTGTTAGCAGTAATAAATTGACTGGCTCCGATTCAAGGAGGGAGCACCCAGCATTTTCTTCCCAAAGGTCACCTCACATCATACAGGTACAGGTTTAGAGGTTCTCCTTACCATTGCCTCACCACCTTCCCTTTTTCCTGGCTCTTGCAAAGAACCAATTTCCATGTAGTAACACCAAGAACAATGCTCATGGACAACATTTGCATATTCAAAAGGCCTCGTGTTGATTAAATAGCAACCATTGTCGATGTCCCAATTTTAAATTAATGACAAGAAAGTTAAGGACAGCTCAGGCTTGCATTTTAAACAGGAGGCAGCTTAGGAGCTGAGAAGCATTCTTCCTTTGGATCATATATGGAGCCAGTTTTAGCAACAACACTTAATTTTTTGACAGGAACAACAGCGATTGAAAGAACAACCCCATGAGCAACATGAAAAGCAATGAAACCAATGGAAGGAAGCTGATTTTTGACTCACTGGGGCAGGCGATGACTCCAGATGCTGCTGCTTCCGCTGCTCCACACCTGCTTTCAGGGAACCACTTCTCATCCCATTTGCCAAACTGCGTAACTCCAAGAAATTTGGATCATGAGCTTACAAAGTGCTACTATAAACCTTGTTTTATAATGTAAATGACATGACAATGATTGTGAATCACATGTAAACATAAGTAACATTATTGGTATTAATGATGGCTCTTGGAAAAAAAATTAAAACGGCAGAGTTTACTATTTTCTTGATTGTTATCGATTAAGAGGGAAACAGAGAGAGAGAGAAGCAAACACAGAATATTTATGATAACACCAACGTTTTCAACCACAGTTCCAATAGTAGCAGAACGCCCAGCTACAATAAGAACATGAGCAGCTTGGCCAGTTACAGTAGCAGAGCACCAAGCTACAACTAGAACAGTAGCACAATGGCCATGCATATTTCTTTCTTCTGCAACACAAAGGTATATTCCTCATTGACAAAGCATAGGCTTGTGGAATCCTATTTAATTAGTTAGGCACACATGTGCATATACCTACAGAGAAAACCTAGACATCTGGTTTGCATGCATAAAACACAAGCATGTCAAGTACATGGGCATTTCTGTCCGGACTGAATTCACACAACGAGTCTGCAAGCATAAAGACATCTGTGTATTGCAGTGTGAATGTAATCGTGGACATGATATGGGAAAGGGTTGATGCCTTGCAGGAACATGAATGTTATGCATGAATAATAGGCTTTCACTAGTTTTTTTATGCATAATAGAAGTAATATGTAAAAGTTCAATGCACATGAATTCTAGTATTTAAGTGTTTGCAGATAGATAATGATGGCAGCTTACATTGGAAAAGAAAATGACTTGACACTGTCTGCACTCCCATGTGAATGGTTGGAAGTGCTAGGAGATTTCCAGGATACAGCTTGATTTGTTTTATTTTCCTCATTTTGATATTCTGCTGGGTCCTTGATGGTGTTATCTGCTATTCCATTTGCTCCACCCTTCTGTTTTTTGGTTTCCACATCAGGAACTGAAGACTGGTTATCAGTGGCCACCATTTCTCTTGGAGGGAGTGGACTGAACATGATTAATTCACCTGACTTGGTTATATCTCCAGACTTGCCCAGATCACCCAACAATAAAACATGGTCTCTGGAGAAACTATTGTTTCCTGCATGAATGCTAAACAATGATTCATTGGAAGCAACACTCCAATCCATAGGTGCTGTACCTTTATTTTTTTCAAAGATGGATGATGGAATCCTTAAAGGATCATATCCTCCAGGTCGTTCCATGACTTGAAGTGGAGGGGATTGTTTTGGTGACATGTTGTGCGCCGGGGATTCACGAGTGACATCAGAAACTGTGGGTGTTAATGCGTGATCTGATGAGCCATCCTCATTTTCTTCTGATCTGTGAGAGCTGTCGATGGAAACACCATTCTCATGATCTTTTGATGCTGGTTGAGTAACCTCATGAGGTTTGTTGGAGGATTCAAAATCAGCACTGCCTGCTCCGGGGTCAGCACTTTCTTTTGGGATCAAATCAAAGAGATCATACAATGACGAGCCAGAAGAACTTGAAGAGGAAGAAGAGGAAGAGGAAAAACCAAACTTTATATTTGGCATGTATATATCCCCTTCTATAACAGTAGATTCAGGTTTTGGTTCTATATGTTTACTGCTATCACTTCCATTAATAACCTCAGAATGCAATTCTGAATTTCTACTTCTTTCACTCCCCTCAATTTTCTCAGGATCTATCTGAAGATGGCCACTACTTCCAAGCCGAACACGAAGCCTTGGATATGTATCCCCATGATCACTGCTCCCGGTCCCATTAATAACTTCTGGATGTGATTCTGAATGCTTGCCGCTTCTGCTTCCATGTTCCAAGTCCATAGCTGAAAAACAATAATCTGATCCAGCTTTTCAGTACACTATAACTCTACAACTCCAGCTTTTAATCAAACGACATGTATGAAAATGTGATAGAATTGAAGGTAAGAAGTGTTCAAAGAATCTCAATCTCACAATGTACCACGCACAAACAGTTAAAAGCTTGCATGATGAGAGATGAAAACAAGTTAAGTAACATCTAAAGGACAAGAGAACAATTTCTTCCACGGAAAGAAATTGACTTTACAGGATCCAATTAGCCAACCTCTGAGTATTATCAAATAATAATAATAAAAGGAAAATGTGACAGGCCAGCAAGGTGATTTAATGTGCTATGAGACTCGGTTTAAGAAAATAAGAACTCGTGTAATCGTATAAATCAAATTCGAGAGAGAGAGAGAGAGGGAGGGGGGGGGGGGGGGGGCGGTTAAATAAGTAAAAAAAAAAGTAATAAAAGGGTTTATACATTGTAAACAAAAAATTAAAG
>Ga0307515_10005831_pt1 | contig 24864 bp, 15 predicted proteins | sample 17_EM_MG_FD_194513 | JGI IMG/M metagenome (GOLD analysis project Ga0307515, IMG submission 194513) | Populus trichocarpa ectomycorrhiza microbial communities from riparian zone in the Pacific Northwest, United States - 17_EM | ecosystem: Host-associated > Plants > Roots > Unclassified | place... | reverse complement strand
GTGTTTATTGTGCCCCTCTCAAGCACGTGTGGAGTTTAAGAATCCGGAAGACACCCTTAGGCATCTATACAAGGACCACTTCGGGCTCTCTGTTGATTGTGAGGTCACAGGCTGGTGAGTGGGCGCTAGGAGTGCTAGACCCAGGAGTGATAGCTGATCTTTGTCTCAGTGGCCACAGGTTTTGGCTTGAAAAGGAGCTCGCCAAGCATAAAAAGGCCAAGCACGGTCAGCTGTAAGCACTAGGTCGGAAAGGATTAGGATGAAATCGGGAGATAGGTCACACCGGAAGAAAACTTGCGTACCAAGTGTAGACCTTGGTGGTCTCATGAGGATGTCTCGGACAACAGATTGCAGAAAACAGAACACGGGGTAGTGGGTGGAAGAAGAGGGAGGCTCTCAGCGATGGCGAATTCTCAGAGCAGAAGGTGAAGGTGCGGCGTGGTGGAACTTGGATTACGATAGAGAATGATCGTATATATGGCCTGGGTAGATATAGTGACCTCCCTGGTCTTCAGAGGTCGTGGAACGGCGAGAGGGAGGTGAGAGTGTCTTTCGGTCGAAAGTTAGGGACTGTGCATTGATAGACTGACAAGCGCTGGTTCCCGATTGGGTGATCGCTTGGAGACCGCATATCACCCTATTTCAAATTGCACAGCATCTGAATGGACTTTCGAGCGCCCATCACATTCAGCAGGACCACCTCACCCAGGATTCCTGTGTCCTGCCAGGTTCTTGTTTCCATTCTATTCCGTCGAGCCGCGCCGGAGTCAGTTGCAACAGCTGACATCCCGCCTCAACACTCCATTTTGGAAGGCGGGTATCTGCATATTTTTGAAGAGTCGCATGCGGACAAGGGCGAGACAGAAGCGGGCAGAAGGCCAGAGTGACGTGGCCGTCCAATCGAAACATGGGTCAACGACGGCGCCCTGCGACGGCGCCTTCTATCTCATTTGCATTCAGTACCTTAGCTCTGAGCCTGTTAAGTAACTTAGGTCCTTCTGAGCGCTACACAACTCAGCTGGAGTAGACACCATAAATGAAATACATAGCCTCAATTGATTCTGGTATGCGTGACGATTATGAAGCGGAGAACGAGAACGAGAACGACTAGCCATCAAATCACTGGTAAATTAGAGCATCTCAAAGTCCTTCTCTGCATCAAATACGGCATCCTCGGAGGTGACTTCTGCATCGGAGTCAGATGAGACAGTCACATCCACAGCGTTTTCAATCTCAGACTCCAATTCTGAAGAGCTGACAGTCGTAGCGTCATAGAGTTCGGTCTCGAATGGTAGTTCAGTGATCGTGGTGCCCACGGCCTCGTTGGGGACGATCTCGGTAATCTGACATGCAGACTCGGGCTCGACGGCGGCTTCCGTGATTATAGGCTCGGAATCAACTTCCCGGCGCTCGGCGTCGACGGCATTTTCCATGGGCTGAGTGGATGAAGGCTCAGGCTCAGCGGGTGTGGGCTCAGCGGGAGCAGGAACGACGGTGGCGGCATCCTCAGTGTCCAAATCGTAGCCCTCAACGGTCTCTTCAGCATCGCCAGAGGCTACAACGGCAGAGACGTCGGATTCCTCCATCACGATATCCTCGGCTACCTCGTCCCCCACTTTTTCTTCCATTCTGGCCTGATTATCGTTGGCAGACTCTTCAGGGGCGACAACCTCGGTGGCCTTGATAACCGGGGAGACACCGGCAGCGATGGCTTCTGCGACTCTCTTCTCGAGTGCCTCGAGCTCCTTTTCGATCTGGACGACAACCTCCTTGCGGAGTTCCCTGATGCCTCGGAACCCAAACGACTCGACGGTGTCGAGCCTGGTGAGGAGCTCAGAGAGCGCGTGCTCGTACGCGTGGATGGGCGCGTTGGTCGGGTTGAACGCAAGCCGTGGCGCTTCGGAACCCTCGACGGGAGCAAGTGGGCCCACGGGGAAGGTGAAGGTGCGCCTGAGGGACTCGAACGTCCTCAAAATTTGGGATATGGCGGCAGCAGATCGAGTGCGCTTGATTGCGTCGGTCCAATGGCCTTCAGTCGGTTCCGTGGGAGCAGCAGGAGTGGGCGCAGTGGAAGTTGAAGCAACCGGAGCTGGTGTTGGGTTGGCGGAACGCGATGATTGCGCAGAAACAGGCGTCGGTTGAATCCGCTTGCGGGCTACGACCTCAGGCTCCTGTATATCAGTCAGAATTGGAGCAGATAGTTCAGAAGCAAGCAGTGTACGAACACCGTGAACAGAGTGGCCGAAGAGTTCCGCGAATAGGCGGTCAAGCGTGATCTCCTTGCTCTGAGAGCGCGAGCGTTGAGGGATTGGTGCTGGCGCGGATGGATTGAATTGAGGAGCCGCGCGAGGACGGTTATACCGACCGCGGACGATGTTCGTAGGGGTGCAAGAGGGACCAGCGCATCCAGCGGCGTGCGGGGGGAGGGATCGGGGTTGGGTAGCATGGCGACGCATACGTTCTTGCTCAGCAAGAGCAGCAAGACGAGCACGGTCGCGTTCCTCTTCAGCTGCTACTGCCCGCTCGTAGGCATGACGTTCCTGTTGCTGTTGGAGGGCGGCGAGATATTCTCGACGCTTGCGTTCGACATACGCATCCTCGGGGTCAAGTTCAAGGTAAAGAGGATGGCTGTAGCTGACGGTAGAAGGGGACTGAGGGCGGAGTACGTAGAGCATGGTGTGCAAAGACAGAGCAACTTTCTGATGGTTGACAGATTGGAGAAGAGGTCGAGGGTTTGCGTGTTGTACACTGGCTCTTATAGCAATCGACGTACATACGCGTCTCTTTTGCTGAGTAGCGTGCGTCTGCTTGCGTAGCTACTGCCTAGGCAGCGGGCTGTTTCCTGATTCCTAATTAGTCATTCGCGCTCTGGTGATTTCTAGAGAATTCGGTCGCTGGCTAGAACGTCGGAGAGTTTTCGAAACATTCTCGAAACGACACATTGAACGTTCTGTAAGTCGGCGGGCGAAATTAGGAACCAACGTTGATCCTTGGGAGAGAAGAAAAGGCAAGACAAGCAAGGACGCAAAATGGTAAAGCCTTCGATTTATGATTTGTCGAACGGGGCCCTTGAGGTGGAAGGTGGAGACCATATTATGGCTCCCGCTCTTTCCCGGACGGCGTGAATAAAAGCCGAAAAATGAAGCACGCATTCTCATTGTACAATGTACAATTGCATTGGGTCATTTCTGTGACGTTCCATGACAGCCTGAGGAAATTCCAGTATGGTCTTACTTACCGAACGACGAACCTTCGCGAGGGTCTCGCCACAAATGTTCTACGGCGGCATATGGTCTATCCAATGGTCCCAGGGTGATTCCCAAACTTAGCCCGCACACTGTCAATACCGTCCACATGTTCTACATCCCACAAAATACTCAGCCCTACGACCGTCGGCCAGAGTACCATCCCTATGGCTACTCTCCTCGCCGCCCGACATCTCTTTACGACGACTATGTTGAAGCTAAGCGCCGCGGATACTTCTCCGCGTCACCTGCCTGATTCCGAGTCTGACTCGCATGAACGCATGCAAGCGCTCACAACAGCCGCCGAGATTTCGTATACATTCAATTCGCTTCCCAAGACATTTACCTTCCTGGTTGGTCCGCTCGAGCGCGACCCCCACTCGTCGACCCGCACCTTGCGTACAACGCACAGAACAGCGTCGTGTGCGCATACAACAATGCGATTTTTGGGCTGTTGACCAAGCTGGATGGTGTGGAGAGCCATGGATTCAAAGCTGTCGGAGATACGAGGAGAATGTTGAAGAAACGATTGGTGAGGAGCAGGTCGAGAAAGCGGTTGTGGAGGATGTCCATATGGAAGATCGCCCCTCTGTCGCATACACGGAGGTGCCCGAGGCACCCGGAGCTTCTGCATTGGAAGGCGAGCATGTGGAGTCGTCCCATCCACAAGCTGAATTGGTCCTTGCACGAACGCAAATACCAGCATCCAACAACACCCAACAACAGCTAGGACCGCCGAGCTCGCTTCTGCGTCCGACTCTAACCTTCCCCTCGAAGAAGCGCCGACCACCGACCTGGGCAACGCACAGGATGACGGAAAGTGAACATCTGCTTGTCCGCGGATCGATCCTACTTTGGAGGATATTTTCTCAAGATGCACTTCAGGTGTCTCGCTACTGCCCCCAAATGGAAGGATGTGCATTTGAAATGCTTTAAGTTTTCTCATTCATGTACAGCGTGTGTTGCTTCTCGAGTCTGGTCATGATTATATCCGTTTCGGCGTGTACGGCGTGCGTCGCTTTTCGAGTCTGGACGTGATTCTGATAAGCTATCTCCTGTTCCGCGTGTACAACATGTGGTCTGGTCATTTTGACAGGTTATCTCCTTGTAACAGTATTTATTGTCCCTTTCCCCTTCTCATATTTTAATCGAGCTTGAAGAAGCTGCCTTACTTCAAAGGTGCCACACTCTTTGGCTATAGTATATCCTTTCCCGTCTGCACATCCTGAGACACGAAACACCCCAACGTTCCGAGGTTCATCTTCCCTTCTCGTCGTGCTAGAGCTTTCACCGTGCAATCTCATACAAGGAGAACTCATTGCATTTTGCAGATCGACAGTGGAATGGAGAAAGAAAACCAATCACATGGTAGGTATCAGAAGGCCTGGAATCAATATAATGTGGATGCTCACATGTGTTCAGCGTCACTTCCTGGGACCGAAAAAACATTATGGGAGCATTACAACGAATTGAGGGCCAAGCTGGATGCAAGGCAACAGGCAGTGTGGCACGACATGGCCAACACCACCCTTCTCATTGTACGTCGCTCACCCTCTCTCTCTAATTCCCCTGTAGCTAATGTCCAAGTAGTCAGGTCTCTTTGCGGCCGTTCTTTCAATATTTCTCAGCTTCCTCCTCCAACTGCTTAAGCCTGACAATGATGAGGCTGAGATGGTGCTCATTTTAAATCAAACCTCTTACCAGCTCCGTAATACCTCAGGCCCTGTCCCCGGCTCCAGTGAGCATGGACCGGACATGCTTATTCTTCTGGCTATCCTAGCATTTACAATGAGCCTGGGCTTGGTCTCGCTTACGATCATTCTAGCACTAGTATTGAAGCACAGGCTATGGTATTCTTGGTCGAGTTCGGGAACGCACCATAACCCGGAGGAGCAAGCCAGAGGTCGAGAATTGTTTGCACAGCGCCTTAGGAGGCGAGGCATGCCAAGGCCGTTTGACATCCTCCCCTTGCCCATGGTACTCTCAGGAGTCTCCTTTCTCATCGGTTGCGATTGCGGTGTTACGATACTCCCATTCTCCACATTCGTAGTGCCAACGCTCCTTGCGCTTCAAATCTGCACGGTCCTTCTGTTGCTCCGCCTAGAAGTAGATCCACTACCTGTCCAGTCTCGGCCTCCGAAAGGTAAAGCTGTCCATGCGTGGGGTAGAAGGTTAATCAGTGCCTTCTCACATGAAGCAGATCTCGACCCCGAAATTGTTGATGTGGGAATCTCAAACTTCCTCTTTAACCAAACCTCCACGGTGCAAACGAATTTCTCTATTTTCATCCAACTCTTCGGCCTTCCAGTCGAGCATTCACGACGCCGCGTCACGTCCCTAGTGCCATGGAGCCCACTATCTTCGATCCTACCTTCCATGCTCTTGAAGATATATTCACAGTCCAAAGTCAATCTTTTACCAGCACTTCGTCTGTGCCTTGTGCTCTCCAGTCTAAACCAGCCAGCGCAACCGAGGGTGATCAAAGAAGCAAAGAGAGCGTACAGCACCATCAAGACCTCCAATCCATTACAGAATCTGTACCTACACCTGCTCCTCTCACAACTCTATGCTACTACCGATGATACGAACCACTGGCAGGACGCGTGTCAAATCTTAAAGTGTTTGGAGTATAGTGAAGAACACACATCGGAGCTAGTGTGGCTCGTTGACTCCATACAGCTATATACGCTGGAGACCAACGGCGATTCCACAATCAGGATCGTGGAGTTCCTTCGAGGAGTCGTTGTTTATCTCGCCAAATGCCCCGGCGATGAGCATAATGGAGACCTCTTACGAACTGCTACCATCATGGCAGCAGAGTGGTTGATTTCTCGCCAGAGTTTCGATAATGGAAACCTCCAGCGGCGATATATTCTATCGCGTCAGGATGTCGACTCCGACGAGGAGAACAAGGAGGTGTTTGTTCTGGTCGATAACCAGAGACTCTCCCCGTCTGAGAGGCTTCAACATACCATTACGCTATATCAAGGCGTACAGAAGACAGACTCCAGCTCGGACTTCATCATTCGGACCCTACTTATCCCCATCATGGTAATCGAAAGCTCTGTGGCTGAGAAGGAAGGGAAGAGTATCTCTGATGCGGTTCCTTGTATCCAAAGAGATGACCTTCGGTTCTCCCTAGAAGGCTTGTGGGACGTATGGGAAGGAGGGTTCAATCAGTCCGACCTTCTCCGCTTTGTGATGACATCGGTTGTTCCACCGTCTTCGACGGGAGAAGCCACGCAGAGCTCAATGGTCGACCTTCTTTTGAATGAATATCTTCAACAAATCAATGGGTCGCCTGCTCGGATCACTGAAAACGCATTTCGATTCATCGATGCAACATTGAAGCACTCATTGACGACTGGAACCACGAAAGACGAGTTGGATCTACAGCTACGGGATTTCCGGTCGCTGGATCCATGGCTCTCACTGCACGTTGATAGCATACTCGGACATAGGTCTACGCCAGGGATGGCCGCCCTGGAAAGTGTGACGGCATTAGACTCTCGTGTTAAAGCCATTGTGGCAGGGGAGAGGCTCAACCTTTACCTTTCCTCGACCATCGAACCTGAGCCGGATATCCTGACCCTACTCGTCCAATTTGATGATCCTGCAATTTCCTTGGAGGCATTTGGTCAAGGTGTGAACCTTCTGGAGCCATCCCTGACTGACGAGTCAGGTAGCCAAAATCCTGGATCATCTCGTCCGTTCACCTTCGCGTTGGTAGAGCAGGACAAGCGATCCCATCTTATATCCTGCCTCTTCGACCCTCACCAGTCCACCTCTATGTGCCAATCCGTTTGGATAATGTTCGCAGAGGACCTGTTCCCAAGATGGGAGCTGCTCCCAGAGGACTGGAGACGTGATATCGCCAAAGCCCTTGTGGCAGCAACGGAGTGGATGGAGAAAGGCCAGAGGGTCTTAGCAAAGGAGATCAAACAATGGCATGAGAGTCGAGGCTCAGGGAAGGCAAAGCAATTGATTGGGGCGACAGTGCTAGCTCGTGTCAACCACGGTGACATGGCGCACCACTGGAAGAGAAAAGTATCCTTAGCGGCCAGGGATGAGCGATTCCAAGAGCGACTTGATGCTTGTGCTCAAGTCTATTTGCGATTGTTCGTGACTGCGATCGAAGAACTCAGAGAGAGTGCGAAGCCACACACTCAAGATATTGTGAACTTCCTCGTGGATTTACCTGACATGCTGTACAACAGAGATGCCATCAAGCGCATTCAGCACATACTTGGGATACCAAGGAGGATGTAGACACACGCATCGAGTCTCCAAAATGATATGAAGGGAAGATCGGATATTGGGGCCTATTTTCAAATTTTGCTTGGTTCAAGGGTTCCATTTCAGGCCGATAGGGGGAGGGAGTGTTGGATATCGGGAGTTTTACGTGAGGTTCTGTACGTCTGCTATGCTCGAGTCTGATTGTTATACCTGGTTGTTGGAGGCGAGGTGGCACAACCTCCGTGTGCTTCGCGCACTGCTATGCCATGGACTATAATCATTCTGTGTTCACATGCTGATATATATAGGCTCGGCCCCCAGTTGCGAGTATGAGTTTGATTTGTAGGCGAATATTTGTAATTGTAGGCCATTACTCGTTGTTTTCTGACCCTTTTCCTGTTCTTTCACGCACAGTTTACTTGTATTTTTCATGAAAACATAGTGCCGAATGATATGATGTTCCAAAATTCCAACATGCTGGGATCGATCAAGACCCGGGTTCCACACGATTGACGCCAGGAGGCCAGCTGTGTTGAGTGAGCGTGACTCATCACATGCCATGTTTTGGTGTTTGTGTTGTGTCCCTGTTTTGTATATTTAGCGCCCTGTTTGCCCATAAATACTTCACAGTCGTCTCGCGACTCTCCAGCGTTAGGTTTGGTCGTGCTCGTTCAACAAGCCGCCCTCTCAATCACGGCGAAATCAATTACTACGAGAAAAGCCTTTGGGAATCCGTAATATACACCCTGTTATTCTTGGGAATCGGAGAATCCCGAATTTCTAGCCAGGGATGTGGCACTGGCTTCAGAGCCACTGAGCTAGTTACAGTTTTCGCATGAGTTTCCTTTCCTTGGATCACCTTTGAAGTCGATGAGTTATTCAAGCAAGTTAAGTTTCAGTGGCAAGGTGGACTATTTTGCAACGAAACATGACGGGCGGGCGGGTTCAACCATCTCTGGGTGAATATAACTTTGGTTTTGAGGTGATATGAGGTGAACAAACGTTGTCGAGTTGTTGCTTGGGTCAGCGCATTTTTCTAGAAATGGGGCTCTATGGATTAATATCAAGCTTGAAAGCTGCCTATTTGTAATAGATCAAATCGAAGGTAATTGTTCACAGCCAGAGCTGTGTAGCGAGCCAGACAACAACAGAAGGATGAGTCCGTGGGGCGTTGATGTAAGCATGCACCCGGGAGTGACGTAGAACAAGCAGAATTGCTGGAACGACCGAGTAAATGCCGCCATTTGATATTAAGTGATTAATCACCCATTGAAATACAGGTTGCAAGGAGCAACAAGGTAAATGGCAAGCGGATGTGATAGTCAGAGTCGCTGGACGACACTGCTTATTCCGTCTATTAGGGTCCTAAATCCACAATGATAAGTAAAATGGAATCAACGAGGTCGGGAGCAGAGGGCTGGAGAGTGCAGCGGCAAGTGAAAACATGCAGCAGGGATTGGTGACGATAGAACGAGATGGAAAAGGCGCATAGAAAATAACTAGAGGGTAGGAGTATGGGGTAACCATAATTTATTGTACATTTATCGGAGCACCCCTTGTATAACGAGTGTCTGAGATCCTATGATATCTGCAGGATAAGAATGAAACAAATAAAAACTAAAAGGAATTTCCCATAATTGATCGAAACCAGCGATCAAGGCCCTCTGCAAATGTAGAAAGGTCGGACTGAGCCTGATTTTTGGTCTGCAGCTTCAGGCGATAAGCCGAGACCCACTCTCTCCGTACATATCCACGTCCCAGTCGTGGTACAACTAATGATAACAATGCTACCATTTGTCCGAATTTCTGAATGTCGCACAATATTCGCCCGCGTAGCCTCGATTCAAGCAGGAAACTGGGAGTATCTTTGGGAGCTACAAGTCCGTAGACTTGATCGTCAAGAACCGGTTTCTCATGGCCAGAGTGCTCTACCAGGACTGTTAATTCGGCGAGGCTGGATAGGCGCCTGACCAACCAATCGCCTGCAAGCTGTAGAGTCGTCACCCTGACATTTCACCCTGACATTCACCCTGACATTCACCCTGACATTTTGACACTCACCCAAGACTATCTCAATCCGGAAAACGATCGCAGAACTCTCCAGAACGAGTTTGTGAGGCTGGTTATTGTGTGAACGTTCCCCCTCATCGATAGTGAGGAGGGAATGCGTGATATATTCTCAATAAGGCTATATACAAGGCGCCCAGTATTGGACCGGCTTGTACCTGGTAAATGCATCATGTTCGAGCTCTGAGAGTGATTCGTTCATAGCTCCATGTGGTGTTGGCCACCTGCGAGAGTCATGTTGGCAGGAAAGTCATATCGATAGTTACAAAGTCAGGGTGATTATGGCGATGATGCAACCTAACCGGATTGTCGCCAGTGGCTTCGATTGAGGAGCGGAGCAGTATAACCAGGCCAGGTTGGAGGTGTCCGAGGTAGAATCCATTGTCCTTGAAATTATACTGTATTATGAGTACCGAGTTGACTTGATGGTGAGCCTGAGAGCGCCTGAGAGCATCCAAATGAAACTCAAATTGCAGTAATCGATCCTCCTATGAAGGATCTTTGGAAGCACTGGAAACGAATTGCGAGGGTACTGAACAGCCTGCATTACGTTTCCTGCAAACTGGAGGAAAGGCAGGCAGAAGTGCGTTTGATAAATTGGAACAAAGCTAGACTCGCTTTCTCCCTCCACCACAAATCCCCCTCCAGTTTTACTCTCGTAGTATGACCATCCAAGGCTTTCCAGAGGGCGATTGGCTCCAACAACCGTACAGCCTGTCCGACGAAAGGTCTGGGCAGGTTGTCAGTGGTGATGTCCATGGCGCCGGACTTGCTCAGTATGAGATGCAGATGCACTCTGCTGGGTTGAGCGAGCAGACTGGCTTCGGCGCAAGTAGTGAGTCTTGTCGAGCTCGGTGTGGCAAGCACGGTTGATGGCCTTAACCTGAACGAGCAGTTACCAACTTTCCGGAGATGAATAACAACTATGAATGGGAGTGGCAGCTGCAGGTCCCAGCGATGGAAGGCGTAAGGACAGCCTGCGTGCCCCCGGCGCTCAGCGTGGTGTCAAGGAGTCGGGCGACCTTGAACAGCATCCCTCCCCAGCAAGCATATGGTCACTCTAATCTTGCTCGAGTGGATGGCCAAAATCCAATTCACTGCGTGGGTTACCCCATCCAGCAAGTCGAGTACGGGCACTTCATGGAGAGATCACCAATTTTGGCGCCCCAACTGGCAGGTGCAGCCGACTCCGGGTCCTATATTCAGTTTAACGGTCAGGGCGGTGCTGACATGCTGAGCAATGATCGGTGGTCTGGAGCACCTTTTGAAAGTCACGGCGCTTTCGCACGTGAGATATTGGAAGCGCAGGGCGGTGGTGGAGCAAAAACGTTCATGGACGTTGGGTGCGCTGGGTGTGTCTATGAGAGCTGGTTGAGTGCTCGGACGACTTCGACCGCAGCGGCCGTCGAATACGGTGGACTAACGCAACAAGAGTTCCTCCTGAATTACACCCGTGGAGTATATGAACCCCAAACCCCTGAGTACATTGAGCAAAATGGGAGGGGCGGTGAGTTCGAATTCTGTCAGTCGTAGTCAGTGCTTGACGATTTGGTCATGAAGTGATGCCGGACTTGGTGCCGATGTATGGGCCAACTGCTTGGAGCATACAGCAACAGCATGGCGAGTCAGCGCCAGCTGCGGGGTCCGCAGGATTGTCGATGCCTTGGGCAGCGCCAGGAACGAACCTGCCCTTCCCTCGCGGACAAAGCCATCCAAGCATACATGGGGGGATTGTTCATGCTGGAGGTAGCCTGGTAAGCCCCCTGTCGACAGGGGTCATGTCGAGTCCGCCCCAACATTGGCCACAGGGGAACCAGATTTATACGTCAGTCAATATACTCAACGCCAGCGGGGCAACGGCGGCGCTTCCCAACCATCAAGTCACCTCGGCGATGGCGGTAAACAACATGGGTGGCATGGTAGCAGCACCCCCCGCGGCCAGCATGGCCTTGCTTCTGCAAATGTCGATAACCAAGACGGGCAGGAGGGGCGCTAAACGTGGGATGCCGGGGCGGATGTTCGACCCAAATCTCGACGACGTTCAACGACGTCTGAGACTGGAAGGGGGAGATACCAGGGCGATAAAATATCTTCGCAGCGAGATCTTCCTGGATGGAATAATCACCAGGGCAGCCTTCAGGTTGCCCATGTCACCCGATCAACGAAGGTTCCGCTGCGGGACTCAAAAATATATGCTGTTGGTGGAACGTGTGCCACATGTCCGAAGGGGAGTAGACCACCGATGTTTGCTGTGCCCCTTTCATGCTCGTGTGGAGTTTAAGAATCCGGAGGACACCCTGAGACACCTCTACAAGGATCATTTTGGGCTCTCTGTTGACTGTGAGGACTGGTGAGTGGACGTTTGGAGTGCTAGACATGGGACCATGGCTGATCTTTGTCTCAGTGGCGACAAGTTCTGGCTCGAAAAGGAGCTCGCCAAGCACGTAAAGGCCAAGCACAGTCAATCCTAAGGCATTGGGTCAGAAAGGAGGACGATATCGGCGACATAGGTTACACCAGAAGAAACTCGCGTACCAAGTGTAGACGTGGTCTCATGAGGACGTCTCGCTCGTAGTGGCTGAGAGAGGGAAGGAGAGAAAGGAGAGGGGGCTCTTATCGATGCAACGGCGGGTTCTCGGAAGTGGTGGAACTTGGATTATGATCGTACATATGGCTTGTGTAGATATAGTGACTTCGTTTCCCTGCCCTTCAGAGATCCTGGAATGGTGAGTTTCTCGTGAGGTCGAGAGGAGATGTGAACGAGGCAGAGTGGTCGAAAGTCTTGGAATGGTGGGTGAAAAGGAACTCAACGCACGCGCGCGTCGAGCCCTATTTCAAAATTTTCAGCCACAGTATTCATAGCATCTGAATGGCGACGTGCTCCTAAAGAGCCCGAATGGCCATCTCGCATTCATTCGCTGACACGCTCACCCAACATTTCGTCCCCAGCCCTGTCTCCTCCGCCAGGTTCTTGTCTATCCTCAATTCAATTCCGAGCAGCTGACAACCCGCCTAAACCAATCGAAACCAATCGGGCATCGGGATGCATCGCCTTCACGTTCTTAAGATAGTGTCCACAGGTGAAGTCCAGCTCCGACCTCCATCGTCAGGGTGTAGAGATGTGGAGCTGTAGAGCATGCGGACAAGGGCGAAGCAGAACGGGAGGTAAATTTGTATGTCAGGGCTGAACAGCCCAGCGCGCCTGCATCTCAGAAGCAGCAGTGTGACTCAAAACATCGGTTCGAGCCGGTTAGGTTTGGCATGAGCGCTATTTCTACTCACTTGACTCAGTTGAACGAGAATAGAAGTCCTTTTCATTATCAAACACCATAAAAACGAAATACATAGCCTCAACTGATTACTGACCATGGTACACGAGACAAATATGACGTGGAAACAAGAACGAGAACAACAAGCTTGAAACCACTGGTAAATTATAGCATCTCAAAGTCCTTCTCCGCATCAAACACGGCATCATCCGCCTCGGGGGTGACTTCTGCGTCGGAGTCAGACGAGACGGTCACATCCACAGTGTCTTCGATCTCAGACTCCGATTCTGAAGAGCTGACAGTCGTGGCGTCATGGAGTACGGTCGCGGAGTCTACGGCCTCCTGAGATGCAGGCTCAGGCTCGACGGCCGCTTCCGTGGTGATAGGGTCGGAATCAACTTCCTGGTACTGGGTGTCAAGAGCGTTTTCCATAAGCTGAGTGGACGAGGGCTCAGGTGTGGGCCGAGCAGGAGCAGCAGGAACGACGGTGGCGGCATCCTCAGTGTCCAAATCGTAGCCCTCGGCGGTTTCTTCAGCGTTGCTAGAAGCTACAGCGGCAGACAAGTCGGATTCCTCCATCATGGTGACCTTCGCTACCTTATTCCCGACTTCCTCGTTGGTAGGCTCTTCAGGGGCGACGACCTTGGTGGCCCTAATGACCGGAGAGGCACCAGCAGCAATAGCCTCTGCAACCCTCTTCTCGAGTGTCTCGAGCTCCTTTTCAATCTGGACGACGACTTCCTTGCGGAGTTCCCTGATGCCCCGGAACCCAAACGACTCGACGGTATCGAGCCTGGTAAGGAGTTCAGAGAGCGCGTGCTCGTACGCGTGGATGGGCGCATTGGTCGCGTTGAACACGAGGCGTGGCGCTTCGGAACCCTGGACGGGTGCCAGTGGGCCGGTAGGGAAGGTGAAGGTGCGCCTAAGGGACTCGAACGTCCTCGAAATCTGGGAAATGGCGGCAACGGATCGAGTGCGCTTGATTGCGTCGGTCCAGTGGCCTTCAATTGGTTCCGCGGGAGCAGTAGGAGCGGGCGCAGCGGAAGTTGAAGCAACTGGAACTGGTGTAGATTTGGCAGAACGCGGTTCTTGCGCAGAAACACGCGTCGGTTGAGCCTGTTTGCGAGCAGCGAGCTCAGGTTCCTGTATATTAGTCAGAATTGGAGCGGATAAATCAGAGGCAAGCAGTATACGAACACCGTGAGCAGAGTGGCCGAAGAGCTCCGCTAACAGGCGGTCTAGCGTGATCTCTTCACTTTGAGGGCGCGAGCATTGAGGTGTTGGTGTTGGTGCTGGTGCGGATGGAGGGAATTGAGGAGCCCCACGTGGACGGTTATACCGACCACGAACAATGTTGGTAGGGGCACAAGAGGGAGCGCAAGAGGGACCGGTGCATCCAACGGCGTGCGGGGGGAGGGATCGGGGTTGGGCAGCATAGCGACGCATGCGTTCTTGCTGAGCAAGAGCAGCAAGACGAGCACGGTGGCGTTCCTCTTCAGCTGCTACTGCTCGATCGTAGGCATGACGTTCCTGTTGCTGTTGGAGGGCAGCGAGATACTCGAGACGCTTGCGTTCGACATACGCATCCTCGGGGTCAAGTTCAAGGTAAACAGGATGGCTGTAGCCGACGGTAGAAGGCGACTGAGGGCGGAGTACGTAGAGCATGATGTGCGAAGGCAAGCGACTTTGGAGATGAGATCTGATGGTTGATAAGTTGGAGAAGAGGTCGAGGGTTTGCACGTTGCGTACTGGCTCTTATAGCAGTTGACGTACATATGCGTCTCTTCCGCTGAGTAACGCGCGTCTGCTTGCGTAGCTACTGCGTAAGCAGCGGGCGGGCGGTTTCCTGATTAGTCATTCGCGCTCTGGTGGTTTCTAGAGTATTCGGTCGCTGGCTAGAACGTCGGAGAGCTTTCGAAACATTCTACTACCTTCTCGAAACGACATATTGAGACATTGAGGACTGTTCTGTAAGTCGGCGGGCGAAATTGGGAAACAATGTTGATCCTTGGGAAAAAAGAAAAGGCAAGACAAGCAAGGACGCAAAATGACAAAGCCTCGCAATACGATGATTCAAGATTTGTACAAGGGGACTGGAGCTGCCTCTTGAGGTGGAAGGTGGAAGGCTGAACAAAGCCGTTGACCATGGCTCCGCTCCTTCCCGGACGGCGTGAATAAAACCGAAAAAATGAAGCACGCGTTCTCATTGTACAATGCACAATTGTATCGAGTCATCTCTGTGACGTTCCGGTGACGGCCTGAGGAAATTCCAGTATGCACTTACTGTAAGGGCTCGCTTGTGGCTATTCTCTTTTCCTATTACATAATACCACTTCTTCGTATATAAACCTATCACTTACCGACCATGTCCCCATTCGATTTTACTCCTCCACCACGATATTCTTACCATCACACGTTCAACTAGTACAGCTTGTCTCTTTCATAATAAAGGGATTCGATTGTATTCGGACGTCACAGTAAGAAACAAGGTCGAAGAGAAATCGGACCCTTACACTTACTTACCGAACGACGAACCTTCGCGAGGGTCTCGCCACACTGTTCTACGGTTGTATATGGTCTATTCAATTCCGACGCCGGTCCCAGGGTGCTTCCCAAACTTAGCCCACACATGTTCTATGTACATCCCACACACTCAGCCCTACGACCGTACCGTCAGCCAGAGTACTATCCCTATGGATACTCTCCTCATACATCTACTTACGACGACTATGAGGTACTCGACAAGTAAGACGACTATGTCGAAGCTAAGCGCCGCGGATACCTCGAGGCCCTCCAGGAGCAACAGCACCACACTCTCGAGAATCAGCGTCACCTCGACCGGCTTGTTGCCCTCGCAGGGCGTGAGGCGTTGAGAAACGAGGGTCCCCTCACCGAACTCACCCTTTGTACGGCTATAAACAACCCCGGGTTTCGACTTTGGACGAGCCTGTGAGGCGTTGGCAGCTCGCGCCAAAGTCTCAACCACAGCCCCGCCGTCATCTGGATGACTGGCAAACTAGACTGCTGGAAGGACTGTACGGAATTCCTGTTGGACACATCCGTCCGCAAAAGAGAAGGTGAATGCTCTTTGAGATGTTTATTGGGTGCAGTAAGCTTACTCCCGATAGGAACGTCTCGATGAAGAGGAAGTCCTCGAACTAGAAGAGGAACACGAACCACAAACGACTTTCCCTGCTCGGCCTGCGCGCCGTCCTACGCGCGTTGCCCCTACCTCCAAACCTCAAACGCACGCGCTTTCACAAACCGCACCCAAACCACAGAAACCACACCCAAACCACAGGAATCACACCCAAACCACAGAAACCACAATCCCAGTCTGTCTTTGACTCCTCGTACGGGTCACCTCCCCCACTAACTCTGATTCCGAGTCTGACTCGCATGAGCGCATGCAAGCGCTCACAACAGTCGCCGAGATTTCGCACACATTCGATACGCTTCGCAAGATATTTACCTTCCCGGCGGTCCGCTCGAGCGCGACCCCCACTCGTCGACCCCACGCCTTGCGTACAACGCACAGAACAGCCCCGTGAACGCATACGAGAATGCGCTTTCTGAACTGTTGACCAAGCTGATACTGTGGAGAGCCATGGATTTAAAGTTGTTAGAGAGGCGAGGAAGGAATTGGTCGCCCAGATCGAGAGAGTTAGGGAGCTGGAGGAGGTGATTCAGGCGCTAGGAGGGGGCGAAGAGGAGAAGAAGGTCGAGGAGAAGGTTGAAGAAACGACAGGTGAAGAGCAGGTCGAGAAAGCGGTTGTGGAGGACGTCATATGGGAGATCAACCCTCTGTTGCACCTGCGGAAGTGTCAGAGAGGCACCCACTTTGGAAGACGAGCACATGGGGTCCTCCTAACCGCAACCCTGGCACGAGGGCAAATCCCAACCTCCGACAGCTTCCGACAACAGGTCGGACCACTGAGTCCGCTTCTGAGCCCGACTCCATTGACCATCCAGTTGTCGAAGAAGCGCCAAGGACGGACCTGCACCGGATGACGGAAGATGAACACCCGATTTGTCCGCGTGATGCGTTAGGTTTCCGCGTGTACAGCGTGTGTCGCTTCTCGAGTCTGGTCATTGCTCTGGTAGGTTATTCCATGTACTGTCCCTTGAATACCCTTTGCCCTTGACATATTTTGATCGAGCCTGACGAGGTGAGTGGAACCTTGCCTGATAGCCCGCAAATTGGACAGAGGTGACACCTCGCTTTCGACTGTCGTCTGCCTTTCCAATCGCACATCTGCACAGGACTGTGAAGAATTAAAGGGCGACATCTCTTGGGAAGTGAAGAACAGAAAGCACCCCAACGTTCCGAGGTTCATCTTCCCTTCTCGTTGACTTCTACCCGCGATGGTTCGTTCTCGTCGTGCTAGAAGACGGTTTGGTAAGGTTTCACCGTGAAATTTCATACAAGGAACTCATTGCATTTTGCAGACAGTGAAATGGAGAAAGAAAACCAACCACATGGTAGGTATTGGAAGGCCTGGGATCACCGTGGGTGCTCACATGTGTTCAGCGTCACTTCCTGGGACTGAAAAATCATTATGGGAGCATTACAACGAATTGAGAGCCAAGCTGGATGCAATGCAAGAAGCGCTGTGGAACGATTTGGCCAACACCACCCTTATCTATGTACGTCTCCATCTCTCCCTCTCTAATTTCCTGTGGCCAATGTTCAAGTAGTCAGGTCTCCTTGCGACCATCGTTGCAATATTTCTCAGCTTCATCCTCCAAAAGCAGAACTTTGACTACAATGGAGCTGATATGGTGCTCCTTTTAAGTCAAATCTCCAACAATCTGCGTAATACCTCTGACCCTGTCCCTGATTCCTCACTCAGTGATGGTGATGAGGTGACATCCGTCTATATGCTAGTGACTGTTGTAGCGTTGACCTCGAGCCTGGGCTTGACCTTCCTTGCGATCATTTTAGCACTAGGTTTAAAGTACTTGCAATGGAAATGTAATCGCGTGTGTATTTCGAGAACACACCATAGGCCCGAGGAGCAAGCCAGGGATCGCCAGTTGTTTGCACAACGCCTTAGGAGGAAGTCAAGTCTGTTCTACATCCTCCCCTGGCTCATGTTTTTCTCCAGCTACTTCTTTATCGTCGGTTTCTTGTTTTCGGGTAGCGCAATTGGCCTCGCCATTGTAGTGTCCGCTTCCCTTACCACCGGCGTTGGATTGTGGTCTGCCTCTCAAAGGACATATCTACGACGTGACCATTCTCCACCTCCCAGTGGTCAAGTTGTCCGTCCATGGGGTGGAGGGATATTCAGAGGCTTCTCACACGAGGCAGTGCATGACCCCGAAACTGTCGATGTGGCAATTTCAAACTGCCTCTTTATCCATACTTCCATGGTGCCAAAGAATTTCTCTATTTTCCTCCAACTTTTCGCCCTTCCAGTCGAGCATTCACGACACCGCATCACGTCCCTAGTGCCGTGGAGCCCACTATCTTCGATCTTACCTTCCATGGTCTTGAAGATATATTCACAGTCCAAAGTCAATCTTTTACCAGCACTTCGTCTGTGCCTTGTGGTCTCAGGGCTAAACCAGTCAGAGCAGCCGAGGGTGATCAAAGGAGCGAAGAAAGCGTACAGCACCATCAAGACCTCCAATCCATTACAGAATCTGTACCTACACCTGCTCCTCTCACAACTCTATGCTACTACCGAAGACACAGACCACTGGCAGGACGCGTGTCGAATCTTAAAGTGTTTGGAGTATCGTGAAGAACACACATCGGAGCTAGTGTGGCTGGTTGACTCCATACAGCTATATACGCTGGAGACCAATGGCGATTCCACAACCAGGCTCGTGAAGTTCCTTCGAGGAGTCGTCGTTTATCTCGCCAAATGCCCCGGCGATGAGCATAATGGAGACCTCTTACGAACTGCTACCATCATGGCAGCAGAGTGGCTGATTTCTCGCCAAACTTCCGATACTGGAAACCTCCCACGGCGATATATTCTATCGCGTCAGGATGTCGACTCCAACAAGGGGAACCAGGAGGTGTTTGCTCTGGTCGATAACCAGCGACTCTCCCCGTCTGAGAGGCTTCAACAGACCATTACGCTATATCAAGGCTCACAGAAGACAGACTCCCGCTCGGACCTCGTCATTCGCACCCTACTTATTCCCATCATGGCAATCGAAAGCTTTGCGGCTGAGAAGGAAGGGAAGAGTATCTCTGAAGCGGTTCCTTGTACCCAAAGGGATGACCTTCTGTGCTCCCTGGAAGGCTTGTGGGATTTATGGGAAGGAGGGTTCAATCAGTCTGACCTTCTCCGGTTTATGCTGGCACTCGTCCCACCGTCCTCGACAGAAGGAGCAACGCAGAGCCCAATGGTCGTCCCTCTCTTGAATGAATATCTTCAACAAATCAATGGGTCACCTGCTCGGATCACCGAAAACGCATTTCGATTCATCAGTGCGATATTGGAGCACTCATTGACAACTGGAATCACGACAGGCGAGTTGGATCACCAGCTACGGGAATTTCGGTCGCTGGGTCCATGGCTCTCGCTGCACGCTGATAACATACTCGGACGTAGGTCTACGCCATTCGTGGCTGCCCTGGCAAGAGTGACGACATTAGACTCTCGTGTTCAAGCCATCGTGGCCAGGAAGAGGCTCAGTCTATACCTTTCCTCGACCATCGAACCCGAGCCGGGTATCCTGACCCTACTCGTCCAATCTGATGATCCTGCAATTTCCTTGGAGGCATTTGGTCAAGGCGTAAACCTTCTGGAATCGCCCATGACTGACGAGTCAGATGGCCGAAATCCTGTATCACCTCGTCCATTCACCTTCGCGTTGTTAGAGCAGGACAAGCGATCCCACCTTATATCCTGCCTCTTCGACCCTCAACAGTCTACCTCTATGTGCCAGTCCATTTGGATAATGTTCACAGAGGATCTGTTCCCAAAATGGGAGCTACTCCCAGCAGACTGGAGACGTGATATCGCCAAAGCGCTTGTAGCAGCAACGGAGTGGATGGAGAAAGGCCAGACGATCTTCGCAAAGGAGATCAAACAGCGACAAGGGATTCGAGCCTCAGGCAGGGCAGAGCAGTTGATTGGGGCGAGAGTGCTAGCTCTTGTCAACCACGGTGACATGGCGCACAACTGGAAGAGAAAAGTATCCTTAGAGGCCAGGGATGAGCGATTCCAAGAGCGACTTGACGCTTGTACTCAAGTGTATTTGCGATTGTTCGCGAGTGCGATCGAAGAACTTAGAGAGAGTGCGAAGCCACACACTCAAGATATTGTGAACTTCCTCGTGGATTTACCTGACGTGCTGTACAACAGAGATGCCATCAAGCGTATTCAGCGCATACTTGGGATATCAAGAAGGATGTAGACACACACATCGAGTTATCGAAATGATATGAAGGGACGGTCGGCTATTGGGCCTATTTTCAGATTTCGCTTGGTTCAAGACGTCCGAAGGGTCCCATTTCAGGCAGATAGGGGAAGGAAGTGTTGAATATCGGGAGTTTTCGATGAATCTCTGTACGTTTGCCATTCTTGATCGCGTCTGATTGTTACGCCTGATTGTTGGAGGCGAAAGTGGCACAACCTCCACGTGCTTCGCGCACTGCTATGCCATGGACTATAGCAATTCAGTGTTCACATGCTGGTATATATATAAGTTCGACCCTTAGTCACGAATATGATTGATTTGTAGGCGAATATTGTAATAATAGGTCATTACTCGTTGTTTCCTGACCTTTTCCCTGTATTTTTCATGAAAACATAGTGCCGAATGACGTCCAAACAACCCCATTCGACCTGTCGTCCTCCACCGTACGTCTCTGAAGACGCCAAGGCTCTGGCAACCCCACTCCAGCCAGCACATGACCCGTTACAGAAGGTCGGCTTCCACAATGGGCGCTGCCGCCATCCTTCTTCATCGTGGAACGCGATACCGACCCTCGAGCCTCGTTGCCGGTTCGATCGACATTGCTGGAAATAACTATCGAGGGCGAGTCAGCGGACCTCCAAACATTATTAGGTCTAGTCAAGCTTCCTGTGTCGATCACGGGCTTCAAGTGGGTATTCCGCGCGGGAGCGACACTTCGGGACCGGTTGCATATTTACAATGAGGTCCACAAGTGAGTTGAGGAATCTGTCCATACTTGCTTGTCAGGTGGGCGCTGCTGGTGCCTCCCCATGCACTGTTGTGGCGGTTGGAGTCACCGAGTGTTACGATCCTATTAAATTCCCATTATATTGGGTGGTAGACAAAGCATCCGCACCGGAAACGACAATTGAACCAAGATGTCGTGCCATGGTGAAGAGCTTTAGCCACCCCGTCTCATCCCACGTCTCGTCACCTGTAACCACCGCCCAATGCGTCCATCATTTCCTTCCTCGCATCCCTTCCGCCTGAGCTCAATGCAATTACGAACCCCTTAGCGTGTTTAGTTGGTACCTTCTCATATCATGTACCGATTTGTGTTCTTAGAATACTGCTCCGCCTCGCCGTTCTCGGAACATGCATTTAGTTTATATGTTTCTTCCTTGTAGTTTACATTCTTCAATCCGATTCCCACGGACCAGCGCATCCAACGGCATGCGAGGGCAGAGATAGGGATTGGTCAGCATGGTATTCTTGCTGAGCAATGAGCGGCAAGACGAGCACGGTGGCGTTCCCCTTGTAGTGGGCCACAAAAAACACGAGATATTCTCGCCGTGTTACTGGTGTTGCGGAAATTCTAACACGCTGGGACCAAGACCCGTGCTCCACACGATTGACGCCAGGATCGAGGCCAGCTGCCCTTTCACTCACGACGAAATCAACTTCTACGTGAAAAGCCTTTGGCAACCCGTATATTATATGCCCTGTGATATTCTTGGGAGTCGGAGAATCCCGAATTTTTGGCCGGGATGTGGCATTGGCTTCGAAGGCACTGCTAGTTACAGTTTTCGCACGAGTTTCATTTCTTTGGATCACCTTTGAGGTCGATGGATTATTCAAGCAAGTTTAAGTTGTAAGGTGGACTCAGCGGTACTATTTTGCGACTAAACATGCCGGGCTGGTTCAAACATCTCTGGGTAGATATGACTTTGATTTTGAGGTGATATGAAGTGAACAAAGGTTGTCGAGTTGCTGTTTATTTGGGTCAGCGCATTTTCCTGGAAATGGGGACCCACGGATTAATATTAAGCTTGAAAGCTGCCTGTTTGTAGTGGATCAAATCGAAGGTAATTGTTCACAGCCAGGGCTGTGTAGCGAGCCAGACAACAACAGAAGGATGAGTCCGTGGTGCGCTGATGCTTTGTAAGCATGCACCCGGGAGTGACGTAGAACAAGCAGAATTGCTGGGACGACTGAGTAAGGGCCGTCATTTTATAGTAAGTGATTAACCACCCATTGAAATACAGGTTGCAATTAAGGAGCAACAATTAAGGTAGATGGCTAGCGGTTGTGGGGTCAGAGTCGCCGGGAGACAGTACTCATTCCGTCCATTAAGGTACTAAAGTCACAATGATAAGTAAAATGAAACCAACGAGGTCGGGAGCAGAGGGTTGGAGAGCACAGCAGCAAGTGACAACACGCAGCAGGGATTGGTGATGATAGAACGAGCTGGAAACGGCGGATAGAACATAACTAGAGGGTAAGAGTGTGGGTTAATGATAATTTGTTGCACATTTATTGGAGCACCCCTTGTATACGAGTGTATGAGATCCTATGATATCTGCAGGAGAAGAATGAAACAAATCAAACTAAAACGAATTTCCCATAATTGATCGAAACTACCGATCAGGGCCCTCTGCAAATGTAGCGAGGTCGGACTGAACCTGGTGAGGCCTGTAGCATCGCGCGATGAGCCGAGATCGACCCAATGTTTCCGTAAATATCTACTCTCTAGTTATGGTAGAACTGATGATAACAACGCCATCATTTGTCCGAATTTCCGACCGTCGCACAATATTCGTCCACTAGCCTCGATTTAAGCAGACACTTGGAATGTCCCTTGGGAGCTACAAGTGCGTAGATTCGATCGTCAAGAACCGGTTTCTCATGGCCAGAGTGCTCTGCCAGGACTTTGTTAATTCGGCAAGGCTGGATAGGCGCCTGACCAACCAATCGCCTGCAAGCTGTAGAGTCGTCACCCTGACATTTCACCCTGACATTCACCCTGACATTTTAACACTCACCCAAGACCATCTCAATCCGGAAAACGATCGCGGAACTCTCCAGAACGAGTGTGTGAGGCTGGATATTGAGCGAACGCTCCCCCTCATCGATAGTGAGGGGAGAATGCGTTGAAGATTCTCAAATAAGGCTATATACAGGGCGCCTAGTATTGGACGGGCTTGTACCTAGTAAATGCATCATGTTCGAACTCTGAGAGTGATTCGTTCATAACTCCATGTAGTGTTGGCCACTTGCGAGGGTCATGTCGGTAGGAAAGCCATATCGATAGTCACAAAGTCAGGGTGATTATGGCGATGACGCAACCTAACAGGATGGTCGCCAGTGGCTTCGATTGAAGAGCTGAGCGGTATAACCAGGTCGAGTCGGAGGTATCTGAGGTAGAATCCATTGTCCTTGAAATTATCCTGTATTATGAGTACCGAGTTGACTTGATGGTGGGCCTGAGAGCGCCTGAGAGCGTCGAAATAAAACTCAAATCGTAGCAATCGGTCCTCCTATGAAGCATCTTTGGGAGCACTGGAAACGAATTGCGAGGGTACTGAATGGCCTGCATTACGTTTCTTGTAAACCGGAGGAAAGGGAATCAGGCAGGCAGAAATGCGTTTGATCAATTGGAATAAAGCTAGACTCGCTTTCTCCCTCCACCACAAATCCCCCTCCAGTTTTACTCTCGTAGTATGACCATCCAAGACTATCCAGAGGGCGATTGGCTCCAACAATCGTACAGCCTGTCCGACGAAAAGTCTGGGCAGGTTGTCAGTGGTGATGTCCAGGACACCAGAGTCGCACAGTATGAGATGCAGATGCACTCTGCTGGGTTGAGCGAGCAGACTGGCTTCGGCACAAGTAGTGAGTCTTGTCGAGTTCGGTGTGGCAAGTACGGTCGATGGACTTAACGTGAACGACCAGTTACCAACTTTCCAGAGATGAACAACAATTATGAATGGGGATGGCAGCTGCAGGTCCCAGCGACAGAAGGCGTAAGGACAGCCGGCGTGCCCCCAGCGCTCAGTGTGGTGTCAAGGAGTCGGGCAGCCTTGAACAGTATCCCTCCCCAGCAAGAATATGGTCACCCTAACCTTGCTCGAGTGGATGGCCAAAATCCAGTTCACTGCGTGGGTTACTCCATCCAGCAAGCCGAGTGCGGGCACGTCATAGGGAGACCACCGATTTTGGCGCCCCAACCGACAGGTGCAGCCGTCGCCGAGTCTTTTATACAGTTTAATGGTCAGGGCGGAGCTGACATGCTGAGTAATGATCGGTGGTCTGGAGCACCTTTTGAAGGTCACGGCGCTTTCGCACGTGAGATATTGGAAGCGCAGAGCGGTGGTGGAGCAAAAACGTTCATGGACGTTGGGTGCGCTGGGTGTGTCAATGAGTGCGGGCTGAGTGCTTGGACGACTTCGACCCCAGCGGCCGTCGAATGCGATGCACAGGCGCAACAAGAGTTCCTCCTGGATTACACCAATGGAGTATATGAACCCAAAACCCGTGAGTACATTGAGAAAAATGGGAGGGGCGGTGAGTCCGAATTCTGGTAGTCGTGGTCAGTGCTTGACGATTTGGCCATGAAGAGATGCCGGACTTGGTGCCGATGTACGGGCCAACTGCTTGGATCACACAGCAACAGCATGGCGAGTCAGCGCCAGCTGCGGGGTCCGCAGGATTGTCGATGCCTTGGGCAGCGCCAGGAACAAATTCACCCTTCCCTCGCGGACAAGGCCATCCAAGCATACATGAGGGGGTTGTTCATGCTGGAGGTAGCATGATAGGCCCCATGTCGACGGGGGTCATGTCGAGTCCGCCCCAACATTGGCCACAGGGGAGCCAGATTTATACGTCAGTCAATACACTCAACGCCAGCG
>Ga0307515_10005830_pt1 | contig 24867 bp, 4 predicted proteins | sample 17_EM_MG_FD_194513 | JGI IMG/M metagenome (GOLD analysis project Ga0307515, IMG submission 194513) | Populus trichocarpa ectomycorrhiza microbial communities from riparian zone in the Pacific Northwest, United States - 17_EM | ecosystem: Host-associated > Plants > Roots > Unclassified | place... | reverse complement strand
CCAAATCTAGGGTAAAGTGTAGTTAACGGAACCACACTAAAACTACTTGTTCCTATTTATAATAATAGCTATCTTAAAGGCAATATACAACTACTTTAGTGCTTAACATTACCGTCTTATATAAGGTATCCATATATAAATATAGAATTAGCCTATTTCTTTATAGTATATTTAATTTTAATAGCCCTAAGGGAATGGTAGTACCATCTGGCTTCCTACGGCAATATTACTAATCTATTACCATTCTTACTATCTTCTATCCTAACTATATCAATAAAAACATTTCCCCATTTATTATCTGATGTCTGATGGATATTAAAAGAGCCACTAACGCTAGAGATATCAATAACAACAGCTATAGTATTTTTAGGTGGAGAGGTCTGATATATGGTTTTGGTAGAGGGACTAGACTTAATTTAACACTTATTGTAATTTAGCTACTTAAAAATTAGTCCATAACACGATTATTCCCAGCTAAACTATAAAGAGAAACTTGCCTTGGTCTTGCATATTTCCACAAGTTCACTATCCATTAAAGACTTCAATGCCTTAATTATACGCACTATATCCTAGTTGGTAATGCACTCTACACTTCCCAGTTAGCCAAAAGTAATTAAGTACCTCTGGGAATATCACAGCATAGGAGTTAGAGATGTGGCCGAATATCCGAAATGCAGGAGATAAGGATATTTAAGGAGTTTAGATCTTACGCAAGAATAAGAGCTCTATATATATAAGTATATAAAAAGTCATGTTATTTAACGGCTAGGATAGCTTCTACCTAACTTTATTATAAATCTTCGGTAGCCCCAATATGCTCCGAATTCGCTAGATAGTATATAGCTACGTCTGCAACTGCGCTTAGATTTACTAGCCCTTAGTACTATTCTATAAAGGGATGTATATATTATGTTAGTGGAGAACCTATAAAAATTATAGCAGTGCTGCCTAATAACTGGTAAGATTACCTTACACCCGCCTAATTACGGCATGGTGGGGCATTGGCTTACATATATATAACATAGAGGGTTGCCTGCCTAAACCGGGCATAGTTACTAAGCCACACTCTAGGCATGTAAGACTCCGCCTATTAGTTAGGCACTATTGGAAGGGAGAGTGCGATTTAAAAAAGAGAATTAACCGCTTCGCTCTCCTTAAGAAACAGTTTCCTAGATATAGTCGCTTACAAAACTGGCTTTACCTTTAACTACGTAGCTGAGATTTTAACCTGCCTCGCTTAGGAGTCACTTTACCTAGCTAAGTTAAGTGAATGCTCTTACCCTTATATAATTACTCTGTTAGTTATAGGGCCCGCTGTTAGCACTAATAGTTAGGGGCCAGTCTTAGCACTTAGGCGTTCTGCCCACTAAAATAGAATACCTAAATTAGTAAGGGGTAGGTTTTGGTCGCTCTTTAAAGGAGGGTTTTCCAGCTACAGAAAACAAGCATTTAAAGTAATAATGTTACGGCATACCTGGCAACAATACCCCTTTAAATAAATTAAACAAAAGTTATATTGCACATTTAGCTGTAACAAGGGGGATAATCTATTAAGCACTGCTGCGCCATTACTAAGTTACATTTAGGAGTTTCTCAAGGCCTGCAGTATATCCAAATTCTATATCTTAATATCTCCTATCCTTCCTATAATATTTTCTTAGTAAATATCTCTTATTAGGTCTCCACCCTAATAAGGTCAAGCAGTATCTCCTTTAAATATTAAACTTTCTCCAGATTATTATAAGCGTTATAGTAATTAATAAGGTTTTAGAAAGCCTTATCTTCTTTATTATCTATTATTAACCTATAGTCTTTAAAATAAGAATAAATAATATCGCGTTGTCTCTTAAATTCCTTCTTCTAGTTATTACTAATTTTACTCTATTTTAGCATTTAGAAGCTAGATTAGCTACAATATATAAAGCTATAAAAACTTACACACAAAGGCTGGCAATTGTTCTATATATTACACATGGAACACATTACTAGGGACACAATTTCATAGATGTTAGAAACGCTAGGGGAGTGTTCTTAAAGCCAAGCATATAACTATCTTTAATTAACTATATACTATATCCTCAACCTTAACTCAGACAAATTAAAAGACTAAAAATGTTAAAGAGCGAAGAGGTTTGTGTAAAAGTATACATAGGTCTAAAATCGGAGGCTTTAAACAACCTAGAAAATAAGAATGGAACGCTAATTACCTGTAAAAAATTTATTAGCGGGCTATTGTAGGTATAGAGGTATTTAGATAGCTGAGCTAGCAAGTACTAGGGAGACAAATCAGCCGCTTATTTAATGCTTTTCCAGTAGGGATCCAGCCAGAGGCACAGAGAGGCGGTAATTGCACTGCATATGCACATACACAATCATCTATTATGCTCCGCCTCACCTTTAGCATTTGGGAACCATTAGAAAACCATTAGAAAACCACTAGAATGATACTAAAATCGGGTTAGGAGGCTATTAGCAGTTAAAGCAACTACTTAAACCCGTCTCCTTGCAACAGCGCTTTACATCAATCATGCCTTCTATAATTAGATTGGGCGATGTCTTTTTTTTAAGCTTACTCTAGTGTTAGAGCTAAGATCCTATATATAAGCCAACAAGCATATACACTATGGCTTTATTCACTATAACGGAGACGATATTAACTAAAGCCTACTAGGATTAATTAGGGAAGGTAGCCCATTACTAGAAGAGGGGCGTAGAAACACCTATGGCACAGCTTATGCCATATTAATGGGTATAAGAGAGGGCGGATCTTGTTCAAAAATAATATTAACATCTGTTCAGCTCCTCACTCTAAACCTTATACTTCAGATTACTATTTTATTACCAAAGCTTTGTAAAGTAATAATGTTAAACCAGCCTAAGGTTATAAAGCAACCTAAGATGTCTTTAGATACTACTCTAAGCTGCGGAAGTTTATAAACGCCTCTTTCTAGCCCAGTTATACCGCCCTCAGACCCAGTTACTATCATTTACCTCGCAGAGCTGCTTAAGGACATATTAAAGGCAGTAAAAGCAACACCTAGCGCTATAGACACTTCTAAGGTTACTAAGCCTTAAGCTATAGATAGTTCCCAACCTTAAGAACTAAGAGCCTAAGCTTTAAAGGTGGAGTATAAGACAGTTAATAAAATATATATCCCCTACAAAACCAAAAGTATAACCCTAGCTGATTTGCTATATATAGCTAGAATAATGCAACCTTAAAGTATAAGATAGTTAAATCCTTTACAGTGCCTTCTAGGGTAGATATATATAATAAGTACATATTTATTGTTTATATATGCACCGGTAAGTATAGAGGTAGCTATTAGATTTATGTTACTAATAGCAAAACAATAGATAAGAAAACTAAACATATAACGCACTTTATTAATATTAAGTCTAAAGGCCTATAGGACGTACTTAGGTCCGTTCTACAAGGTATAGAGAGAACTTTCCTTAAGGAAGACAAACCTATAGTATAAAACTAATTCATTAGACTTTTTAATACCCCAAATTGACCACTAATTTAAGACTAGGTTAAGCGGAATCTATTATACCACTTCCTCCCCAAGCTAGAAGTTTATAAGGGAGCCCTAAAGAATAGCACCTACTTTAACCTCTTAGTAAACTATATTAGGGATATATATGCCTTAACAAAACAGCGCCTTATATCGCTACAAGATAGCAGAGAAATTATATTTAATCTACTTTAGACTCTCTTTAAGCTGAATAAATTAATATATAGGAAATACTATGGCACTAATAAGCATAAATGTATGAGATTTAACTTAGGCGAAGTGAAAAAGGACAATAAAGGAGATGAATACTTCCGCGTTAAAGGCTAATATTTGCATTTTAATAGCAAAACATTTAGTAAGGCTTTAACCGCAGCTAGTATTTAGATGTTCTGGGGGTCGAAGCCAATATACAGCCTCAGATGCTTTCCCCTTAAATACCACCCTAATACAGAGGAGGAGAAGTAAGAACTTGCTAACAGAGGTCGTAAATGTATTTTATTAATAAAGACGTACTACTAATAGTATAAAGGCAAAGCCTTTTATATAAAGAAAGGAAAGCCGACTAAGTTGTCTATTAATAGTCAGATTATAGTTAACCTGGTACTTTTCTAAGAGTATAATCCAAACTACATCAAACCTAGTGTTAATGAACTGTAAAAGCACATAAACAGCAATATATATATATTCGATTTTGCCAAACTATTTAATAACCTGGTAAAGAAGAAACTTAATAAAGTTAAGAGTAATAGCAAGGAGCCTATAGAGTTGAATAAGAATAACTTACTTATTTGCAGTCTAATTATATTAGGGTTTAGTCTTAATAATAAGTTCTAGTATAAGTTCTTAGATTTGCGAGCTAAGAAGACTATAAAGCTAATTTAATATCCCATAGTAGAGTTTGCTGTTAACAATATTAACAATATTAAGTAGAACCCTCTCTCCTTTTAGAACCTTGCCATTCCGGAGGATTAAAAGAAGCTTATTTAGGCTCTTACAGCTTCTTATACAAAGAAGGCTTAGTTTAATAATTTTGTGCTAGATAAAGGACGTGGCCTAATTATGCTACTACAGTACAAGCCCCATTCTACTTTATCCTTAAAGAAAACTAATATAGAGTATCAGTGGTCCTACTGGAGTTGGCAAGACCTTAACCGCTAAAGGACTTTTAAAAGAGCTACAAAGGCCGCTTTACACAGTACGCCCTACTTATTTAAACTGCTACTATTTGCCTAACTCTTCTAGTTATCTAGTAGAGACCTAGCTACTAAACCAAAGCAGGTTAAAATTAAGCTTTCTCGCGCTTTCCGGTAGGCCAACTGTTAGAATGCTATACTTTTATTAAATAAAGCTGACGTATTTATAAAGTAACAATTATTGGGTTATGTAGATAATAACCTAATTACAATTTTTCTGTGGAAACTTAAATACTATAAAGGAATCATGATCCTCACTACTAATTATATAAAAGACTTTAATAACGCAATGCTAAGCAGAATACGTGTGGCTATAAGATACCTTCTATTAGGCGTTAATACTAGACAAACCCTTTAGGCCAGTTTCCTGGGGAAGGCAATTATAACTAGTAGGGCGAAATTTAGTTCTAAAGAGCTTTAGGAATTAGCGTAACGGGAGCTTAATAGCCAATAGGTAGGTATATGCAAGCCCTAGCAGAGAAGTTTTATACTAAATTATTTACATTTTGTAGATCAAAAATGCTATAGGAGCAGCCCTTGCCTTAGCATATAAGGAAAACAAACCATTGTCTATTTGGTATCTAGATATAGTTCTGTAACTAGGTAATAAGTTTAACTATAACCTTGGCAGTCTAGGTTAAGCTAGTAACCCAAGTGTTTACTACTAAGTATTTTCCACTTTTTAAGACTTCTAGGCGGCTGCGATTTTGGATATAGATACAGTCAAGTAGTTATAAATTAAATTCCCAGTTATGGGCCCGCACTCTAATAAATATAACTAAATGGCCTAAAGTGCCTACTATCCTTCTAAAACCGCGATTGCAGGTAACTAGTATATAAATGGCTTTCATTCCTATACGGGGCATAAGCCTATATACTTACTTACTCCTATAACAACAAGGCCCATGCAGTAGGCTATAGTGTAGGCAAATTACTCATAAATTTGGGAGTTAGAGAACGGGGGTTATAGGGCATTGGCTCCCGTAGGGGAGTAAAAGAGGTAGGTATTAGTTCCTGTAGGGAACCGAAAGCTATAAGGCAACGGAGGATATAGGTATTAGTTTTTACAGAGAACTAAAAGCTGTAGAAGATTAGTTTCCGTAGGGGAGTAGAAGAAATCGCTATTAGTTCCTATAGGGGAGTAAAAGCCGTATAGGAGTAGGAGCTATAGGGTATGGTTCTTATAGTGCAGTAGAAAATACGGTTACTATATACTAGATAATAATTTTAATGCCTAGAGGAACGTAGTTCCAAAAGGTGTTTAGTACCACATAAGAAAACTTTAGTGGCCGCTCGTCTTGCCCTCTTATTAGCCAAATCTTTTACCCTCTTATTGGTCAAATCTTTAAGCCCTCTTATCTGTCAAATCTTCGAGCCCTCCTATTGGTCAAATCTTTAAGCCCTCTTATTTGTCAAATCTTTAAGCCCTCTTATCTATCAAATCTTTGAGCCCTCTTATTTATCAAATATTTAAGCCCCCCCCACTTATTAGATCTTTGAGCCCTCTTATTTATCAAATCTTTAAGCCCTCTTATTAGTTAGCTTTTTACCTCTTTAGGCTAATTAACGTATTCTCTTCGGAATTTCTTCGCGCCGCCAGTGTAGTCGGTTAGGAGGTGTAGGTAGGAGAGAGGATCCTTAAGTATATTCACTCATTAAGATCGGCTTGTTATTCGCTTAGGTGTAAACATCCTGTCTCATTTACAAAGTGGATCGTAGCTTTAACCGCGCTAATGTCTGGAAAACGCCATAAAAACAAGGGTGTGGCCGGAGCGGGTCGGCCTTCCTCTCTGTTAATGGTGGCGACATGCAGCACAGGAACTGCTTTTATAACCGTTCTGTATCGGTTTTAAATGCTGTCACGCTCCCGCTTACTCCGTCATACCTATAAGATAGTTCTCGGTAAGAATAACAATAATAGAGAGATTCCCCCGCCAGATTAAGATTCTTGCTAGTAGAGGTTTAATCATTATAAGTCCCAGTTATCCACTAGGCCCGCCCTTGGCGGCCACCGAGCCCGAGTTCCTAAGAGCCAGTTTGATATTTTAAAGCCTAGCTATACGATATCTCTTAAAGGACAAACCTCCCCTTATTCTTCGGGTGATTCTGCTTTCGTTACTATGCACATAGATCGGGCGAGTAGGAAGATAGGCAGGACTGCTAAAAGCGCGGTATTAAGTGTTAATGTGGATGGCTTAATCCCTTAATCACTCTAACCCGTTGATTTTAAAATAGCCCTATTAGAATCTGCCCGAGTTCTATTAAAACACGGCGTCTTGCAATTTATCGCTACAGCTATTATAGTTAAGGAAGCTTAATAGCTTCTTTACGCCTCGGGCTGCCTAAAATAGAATAGTGCAGTCTATCTTGTACCTCCTTTTCCCCTTAGGGAGACTCGACTAGCGCGCCTCGACTATATAAAGACAAATCACTTAATAATTCTAGTCTACCTAACATGCGATGCAGAACGGGCTTTAACGAAGTAATATACTAATACTATCTATTATACAGGCTATTAGAGCTCACTAGTATCTAAATACGTAATCATACTAGCAGTATATCTCCTTTACACAGATTATATCTTAAATTTACAAACCACCTAATAAGCCCCTAAACCTCTTATAGCTAAAGACGAAGGACTCTCCTAGGTCTATACTAGTCTATTCCTAAGCAATGTCCCCAGCGCTGCTATTAGGAGAGGCATCGCTATAATAGAATTTACCGGAGTTTCGAGGTGAAGTAGGTGCTATTCCGGGTTCTAGGTAATTACGGCGCTAGTAATAAGCTAGGGCATCAGATCTTCTATATATTTTGTTGCAAAGGGGTAAAGATCTTAGCCGTCATTAACACTATCGTGGCCCTTGGTATACCCCAACGATAAAAGGTATCTATCTTGTCCAAAGTTAGAGTAAGCGTGTAAGTGTTCTTTACATAAAGAATTACAAAGCAAATTAAACTATTAGTATCATTAGTTGCTTTAACTATTGCTATCTTTCTTAGAAGACAAACCCTCGTAAACTAGCTTAACGCATTACCTTATAGGCCATTCTGCTAATTATAGGCTTTAGGATGCTTATCCTGCATATATTAATTAAGCTCTCTTTATACATACGGCTCCTTAAAGTCTTCGTTACACAGCGTATAGGATAAGGACCTATAGAGCGATTTTGGACTGCTAAGCTAAAATTCAAGGTACTATAGTCGGAATTAAGGAAATTGGAATAGTCTTACATTATATAAATCTTCGGCGGTATTCGATTTTTATTACGCCAAGCAGGGGGCAGTAATGCTAGGTCTCTACATTTACGTTTCGTTTCTATTCCTCCGGTATTTCTCTTAATACCAGTGGAAATCCCTTATTCCGTTTGGATTGTGTTTAATAGGGAATATAGTTTACCAAATGGTTCGAGCTATACGGTTAAGGTATACCCTCCCTCCATAAACAGGCTGCTAGCGCAATCCGCCGCACGGACAGAACTTATATAAAAAATTGTAGAGTTGTATAAAGAATCTAGTATATTCTATCCCATCTAAATTAGAAAGGCTGCATAACAAATACAATCAGCTAAACTATTTGAGCTGTACCGTCAAGATACGGTCTAACCTGTTATTGTATATCCTTCTATTACGGAGCTAAAGGAAAGCCTAGGGGGTAGGTCATGCATTTCTACTAGGCGGTTAAGATATATGCTGTAATGTTCAGATTGCTATTAGGAGTTCAGGTAGCTAAAAAGAGGACTCTATATATATGTATACTTACGTTATATAAAACGACTTTTAGATCAGATTGAGTTGACAGAGAGGCTGCTGCCGAAGGTTCTGGCAGATTTGTTAAACGTTTATAGCCTTAGGCCTTAATATAGCTATACAAGGTGGGGCGCTTTATAATTACTTATTCGTTCTCAGTACAGCCTCGGTCTTTCTAAGAGACCAATATAGGTAACACACCTTTTAGTTATAACATCATCTTGACGGTTAAGTCCCACACACACAATTCGGATAAATAGGCGCGGAAAAAGTGTCTGTAAAACATCAACTAATATGCCAAACTCTTGTGGAAACGGTCCTAGGAATTCAACAGCGAGCCCACTAGAATCTATTCATCCTCCGCAATGTATAAGCCACTAAAGGGACGAAGGCTACCCAGGCTTCTCGAGATAAATAGCATCATCCAACGATTTTCTGATCCTACGACGGTTTAGTCAGCTTAACGTCCGTATACTTCTCCTCATGCAGGATCGGATCGTCAGGAAAGAGGAGGAATTAGTACAAAAAGATAAAGATGGTCGATAGGGCCCAGACGAAGAGGCGGACTGCAGTTCGCTACGGTACGACCCGCTACTGGGCTGGGAAAAGATTCTAGATGAATTGAAGTCGATTCTCAGAGAGTATAGTCAGTCTTTTCCACTTCCGGCATAAACCCCATTTAACTACTCTCTCGCCACTAACCCTATAGACGAGTACCTCCTCACCTTCTCTTAAATTAAAAGTTGGCGCTCTGCCCAAAACTACTAGATTAAGAACGTTGAAAATTAGTTCTACAACCACGAATACGCTATCTGCAACGAAGAGCGTGAATTCGTCCAAACTGGCAGAGATGTCGTCCCCCTCATCCGTAAAATAAAATCCCCACTACGGCTTCTCTTGGAAAGGTGCAAACCGCTTATCTTATGCAGCCTCTTTAGGACAACTACTAGTCCAGACCAAGTGCAGTCAAACACCACGAATTACTATAGTAACTCCGGATTTGAAGCATTTGTGACCTTTATTATCATTACTACAGGACTTCTCCTGCTGTTTAGCCCTATGTGGTAGCTGCCGTTTGTTAGCCATAATGTTAATAGGCTTAGGATTATTACAGGTTTCGTCTTACTATTTACAAGCTTGCTAGCGAGTGCAACTGTGGCGAAACCATTTAAGGTCTTAGCTGCCACTGCTATATATATCTTTAAAACACTCTTTACGCCCCCTTCCTTTCTAATTTAGTCTAGGTACTCAGCTGTTCTTATGGTGTTCTTTTAGGCTAGCTAGTGGCGGTATAAGAGTAGCGTAGGCGTAAGGGAAGATAGAGTGAAGAAAGTTAAGCAAGATTCCATCTGTAGCAGCATTGTTAGACACATAAAGTCTTCGCTTAAAGCTCTAAATAGGTAAGCAGAAAATGCCTTTATTGTATAGGTTATATAGCTAGTATCTCCTATATATAGCTAGTAAGAGATTTCTTAGTAAATAGAAACTAGTTTAAATGCAAAACAAGTTAGGGTATATAAGTATGCTCTTAGTGGTATCTAATAGTAATTAAAGTAATTGGCACTAAATATCGCCACTATAGATAGGGAGGGTGGCCGACCCACTCCGGCCATACCCTTATTAAGGTGGCGTTATACCCTAGATGGTGCATGGCTATAATAGAATATACATATATATATACATACATACATACGTCAAGGTGGCGTTTCCCAAACATTAGCGGTTAAAGCCCCGGCACAATCATTATGTGGGGTATTATCCATTTAACTAAAGCCTCTTTCCTTAGCTAAAGAAAGGTGGCGCTATAGAGTCGGCCGCTATGATTATGGGAGGTGGGTTTGTTTGGGATTTTAAATGTGCGACCTAGAGCGATCGTTATTAATAATGGTTATTAATAGAGCTGTTGCCCTGCAAGGCTGGATCTGCCTTTTGTTGCTTAAAATATTTGGGCGGTTAATGAGCCGAGACCTATGCGTTAGTCTCCATAGGTGACTTTATTCTGCCACCTTCTACTTACACGCGCAAGCGCAGTGTCCGCCTTTAAACTATAATCCCCTTACTTGCAACAAACTGACTTAAGGCATGCTAATTAATACTATTAGTACCGAGATAGAAAATGTATGCCTTCTTTACTTCCCCTTCACGTTTAATTTTTATAACTAATGTAGCTATTATAGGAACTTACGATCCTTTAATATAATATCTGCTTTAAGCTTAACTAGCTCTTAGATATAAATCTAAAGTATTTCTAGCTAATCTGTAATTAAGCGCTTATGCTTTCCGCAGCTATTAATTCTATAGCTATATACTATATTGCTATTAGAGACTTATTTAAAGAAGATTTATAAAATTATAATAGTAATTTTATTAATCCTAGTAAGCTCCTTTTAGCTTCTAGCTTGTCCCCTTTACCTATAGGTAAGCTAGCTAAATAGACTAAAGCAAGCACTACTAATCAGTTTTCCTCTTATAACGGTAATTTAACGCCATCTTAAGGCGTTAACACGACCCCCCAAAAGTCTCCCGCGCCTTCTCTTTAATACCCTTTATCCTATACGGAAAACCAGTTCCCCTCCATAGCTACAAACTTATCAATTTAAAGTGTGGAGACATTGCAGTAAAGTCCTAGTAGTTAACCCTATAATTATACGGATAACCAAAAAGGAGAGAAAGAATAGTCGGTGTTTTAGGTAGACGAGCAATACCGTAAAGAGCCTTAATAATTAATTAACTATAATCTCTAATATATAAGGCGGGACGACTAAACATAGGCGCGTAAAGAGGGGCAGGATAAGATAGAGTTAGATAATATTTACGGACGGGATAACGTAATGGAAGAACGTACAAAAGACCTCTCTTTTATTAGATGTGATTCTGAACCGCAAAGCAAAACATACTAGAGAGAAGGAGTATAATCACCTGCGAATAAAAAGCAACTACGACGAGCTAAGCCTACTAAAATACTAAACGTAGCGATTACCAGGTCTGCTGGAAGGACGATATTAGAGCGGCTTTGGAGTAAACAAAAAGTTAACGATTAGCACTCCTATAAGGTTAAGAGGCTATAGAAATAAACTCTAAAGGAGATTCCACCTATCTATAACTGTAAATTTCCGTTAATAGAGATATATTAAACCTTTGCTAACCGCAGCTCGTTAGACAATTCTAATAGGCTCTAGCTCCTTACTCGCTTATTCTTCGCGGTTGCCAGCTAAAATACTTTTATATAACTATGGAATTCCTATCTTACTATTCGGGAGAGTATAAGTATAGTTATTCTTTCTTTTAATAACACAGTATCCGCAAACATGGAGTCTCTAAATCAATTAGACGTCTTACTTACTATAGCTTTTATTGTAAAGCGATTCCACCTAATTAGATTAGTGGAAGCTCGGACGCGGCTAGAACGGAATTATTAGATTTAACCAGTCCGGCAAACTAGACGTTAGCGGAATAAAGAGCGAATATTAGAACTAGGTTATTGCGGCTAGGCTACTTCCCGCGCTCTAGATAACATGCTATCCTAGGCGTATCCTAAACTTATAAGGTATATAGTTAAGTATAATAAATAACTAACTACCCTAAAAAATAGACTTAGTTAGGGACGCAACTAGCACATACTAGTAGCTTAATTTGGCACTAGTATCCTTGCTTTAGTTCTAACTAATAGTGATTTTAGTATCTATAACCGCGAGTAAGCTTCCTTCCTGCTAGCAGAATCTACACTAGGCTAACTTCCTATAGTATTAAAAGACTTCTAGTAGATAATTTTAAATTGCTTATTAATATTTTAGATAAAGAACGTAGTGGTTTTCTCTGTAAATGCAGCTAATAGATGACTTACTTTCTTAATCTCCTCTCGGGACTAATTCCAGAGAGAAAATATATGCTTAAGGATACGGATAGATCCCTTATAAAGGAGGAGCTATTTAACTCGCTAGGTTTAATAAAATACCTAGAACTAGATAGGTAAATATTAATGTAGATTTTTGCAGTGTATAGGGATGTGTGTTAATTATATATATAGATTATTATAACCAAAAAGCTTAATATAGCTCTCACTATATCTATTTATAAACTTTACGCAAAGACAAATTTAATAGGCATTATATTTAGGTTTAGGGCTTCTAGGAGGCTCTTAATCCTAAAAAAACTAATTTTAATTGCCTATTCCTACCTTTATTTTCTAGTATAATTACTATAGAGGAACTATAAACAGTGTAGATGGTAGTAAAAGAATAAAAGATTGGAGACATGGCAAAGTATAAGGCTTTATACGCCTAAGGCAACGCCAAGCCAGGTGCTATACTGCGCTACGCCGCTTATAGGGCCAGGATAATAAAACATGCACCTCGCTCCTTATAATAAGCAATAACTAAGGGAGCATCCAACTGATCCAAAAAAGGTCTTTTATTTAACGCCTAAAATTAGGTACTCGATTTTTAAGGTTTACTCGATCCCCTAAACCTCCTCAACATTATCACCTCCTCTCTAGCGCTCGGCCCCGAGTTAAGCAGCAATGCTGATTATTTAAGCAATAGGAAATTCTACTAATAACTCTCCGCTCCGCCTAATTGCTTTTATAGCATCTTAAGTCCGAATAAATCTAGAATGTCTTCTTAATGGGCATTCTCGTCTTGTTTTTACGCTTACTCTAGTTACTCTTATTTATATTGGCCCCAATCTTAATATAGCGCTTAACGGCCTTATTTCTAGTCTAACCGCTACACTTAATAAGAAAGGGAACAAGCCTCGCCATTTTACTATAACGTATAGTCTTATAAATATTATAATACTACTTAATTACTTTGAGCCCGGCGAGGACATACATCTCTAACTTCTATAATTGCGCCTCCGAAGTGGCATACTTATGGTATATACTCTTAAAGATACGAAACTCTTAGGGCGTATTAATAACCAACTAGAAGTAATCCACAAATACTAACTAAAGCTAGAGGTTCCTTTTAGATGTGTTAAAGACTGGCGCGGATATAGACCTAGAGATTACCCTATTTATACACAAATAGTGAACGCTAGTACCTCCTAGGATGTTTGGCAAGAATTTAAAGCCGCTATAAGTACTCTTAATTAAAGGCTTCTCTAATAGACATTCGGCTAACGATACCTAAGTTAAGAAAAAACCGTTTAAAGCCTAAGAAGGGGAAATGTCTATTAGAGGCAGAAGATATTAGCCAGAATAATACGATAAAGCGTTAATTGTAGACACATAGTAATTTAAGAGATGGAGTTGAGAAATAATATTCTTAAGTTTTTCTGCCTAAGGCTAGAGGAATTTAGAAAGAGACTAAGGTTTTATTTAACTTGGCTATATTTATAACTATAAATAAAGAGTATTACGTCGGGCACTTCTGACTTTAAAAGGCTTATTCTATTAATTCTAGCGTCCTATACTCTAAATTACAGCTATATATACCCTACAATGCCCTCATATTCCAGACATTATTTAGATTATTTTCCGCATACTATACGCCGTTTTATCTGGCCGTATTACACTTACGCGTGCACTTATTAGAGTAAAAGTAACCGTAACTATACGGAAGTGTTTCCTAAATACACATAGTATGCCTTTAGAGACAAGTTAGCTACTTTCTATAGATAGTAAGGAATAATCTTATAAATTTAAGGCAGAATGCTGGATCTTCTTTTATAGGAATTTGTAGTTTTATAGCCTTTTACGGAGTAATATTTCTTAAAGCTGTTAGTATAGAACAGAGCTAAGGAAAGTAGACTTTAGTAAGTATATAAACTATTAATACTTATCTCTACTTAAATAAGGCTGGATTTATGTATATTAGTGTAGATATATTAGCAGCAAAGATATATAAAAACAGCTGCATATAGCAAGAAAATGCACTTAGATATTTAAACTATTCCATTTTAAGGTGCCTACGGTAAGGCTCTAAGATATTAAGTAGTAGCCTTATAGGTGTCACTAACCGGTAAATATAGATCCTTTTATATCTCAGACATTAATATCTAGTAATGCTACCTATAAGTCAATGTCTAAAATGTAGTAAAAGTGATAGTATCCTGTAAATAAAATAAAGCAGGGGCGCCAAGTAGGCCATTTTACTATAGGCTTAGTAGGGGCATCCTAAGAGGATATTTTCGCTGCAGATGCCTCCGCTAAAAGGATAGTGCCTAAAATATGCCTCTAAGCAAGCTCGCATAGTATAAACTGCTAATTTAGCAGCGAGATAATAAATATATACGCTCCGGATACCGCCCTTTATCCAGCTCTTTTACCTATCGCTACAAAGCCTTTATTTATACAGAAGCTCAAAAGCGCTCTACTTTAGTACAGCTAAGTAGGTATATAAATAACAAGTCGATTCCTCCTGCTGTTATAGTTATATCTATCCGACTGGCATTATTAGCTAGTACCTCTTCCCCGCCAGAGGCTACGTACCGTATCTTGTCCTTAACAAACCTAAATAGCGACTCGTCTTACCTAAGCCGACGCTCTATCTCATTGTATTCCCCTCGTGCAAGCTAAAAGGATGTTTATAGATTTTGATTGCTATGTCTCTAAGAAGCGCAATAACTCGGGGAGCTTAGGTAAAGGCTTTCTCGTCAGTTAGCAGAGGCGTCAAAGGCACGCCTATAAAGCCTAAAGGCGGTATAATATACTGAGATTCTTTTAGAGGAGGCTGCGATGTAAACATAGCCGTATATTATGGCATAAGATGGGCCATATCCCAAAGTTAAACGGTAGGGTTTGGGGGTTTCGGCACGGTTTAGTTAACTTAGCAATCGCGCCAAGCCGACCGCCAAGCAGCGGAGGCAGTGTATTACCGCTATAACGCCACACTTAAGACAACACCAACTATAGTTCCTTAGGAAGTAGACCCTTAATAAGGGTTTAGCCGGTGTGGCTCGGCTACCCTCCCTACTAGCGGGGGCGAGCTTGAAGTATTTTACGCTTTAATCACCTACTATAAATACCGCTAATTATGCTAAACCCGTCCCGTGCTAAGTCAAAGTACAGGCATTAGTAGAAGGTAACCCCGCAACCGAGCGCATAGCAAAACCACTTAAACTCACCTTAGGTAGCAGTCTTGGCAGTAAGCTTTACCTAAAATAGTCAAACGTTATGCTTAGACGGCTACATAAGGATAGTATGCCATTGTAGCCTACTATAATGTTCCGTACAGTACTCCGTAAAGTATCTTGTATAGATTAATTTATCTCTTTAGTAGCCCTAGCTCTAACTAAGCACCTCCATTATAGTAAAAAGTGCTAAACTATTAATAATATTATAAGTAGATAAAGCCTATATATAGACCATGCCTTATAATTTGAAATTGAATCAATATATATATTAGTTACTCTACCAGATTTTTTAATGCGAAGTCGTTTATATAACTCGCACATTAAACCTCCGTCTTATTACGTAATCACTCTAAATTAACCTAACTCCAACCCTTTTATACTCGCTATCTATACTAGTTAGCCTGATAACTAATATATAGTACTCTTTAACATTTAATCTATCCCTATCTTTGATCTTATCCTTATCCTTACTAGACTTCTTCCCGGCAACAACACATCGTTCCTTAAAAAGATCCCCGCCCTCCTCAATATCATACTATATCTATTCTCTTTTCATTCTGCCGAAATTAAAGACGGTATAACGTTTCTTATTTAGTTCCATTGTACAATCCTAAAACTCCCTTATATTAGTGATTAGTATAAGTTCGCGCTCCTCGTTAAACCGGAGGTTATTAATCTAATTAACTATACTAAAAGGGATGTCTATAAACTAAATGCCTCCATTATATGCTATCTATAACCATAATAGCACATTCTAGGTGGGGTACTTAATCCGCTCTATTTTATTATTAGACACCTACTATAAGAGATTCCTGTAAAGGTACTTCTTAAAGATGCCGTATTTGCTTTAACACCTTAAAGTGCGTGCAATACTGGCCTTTAACCCAAATATTATAACAGCTCTATCGGTCTTCTCTATAAGGTCGCGCTTTAAGTAGTTCTTAAAAAGAAAGTAAATAAATTCCATAGTACGTTAATGGCCTGACTTAAGGAGCCAATTTAGGAAGTTTAGATTAAGTATAAAGAACTTCTTTTAAAGTAGGCTAGGGAGCAAAATATCTAAGTTAGGAAGATGTTAGTCTATTAGATATTACTTAAGCTTTACCTTTTTAGTCAAGTAAGGTTTTTGCAGTAAACCCCTTTACCACATTCCCAGTATATCTAATTATTACTAAAATGGATAATTTGTCGTGACAAAACCCTTTCTTATATTACCTATGCTCGCGTATTAAGCCGAGCCTTCTCTATATCGTTGTTAAAATTATCTATACCAGTGTAGATATAGAATCGCCTACCTAAGGCATCTTAAACAAGGACATACTTAGTGCTTATATTTCGCTTAAGAAATCCCGCTTTTGAATAGACAGCTAAAGTTACAGCAATTGTGTAGTAAGCTAAAGAGAAGACCTTTTCTATACGCCAAGATTTACGTTTCTAGTCTTCTTTATTATATTGGATTATGCAGAGTGAGTCGATCTAGAGGTATAGTACGCGAAGTTCCCGAGTCACTTTAATAGCGTCCTGGAAAGTCTTTAGTAGGTTAGAGATACTAAATCCTCCTAGCCGTTAGATAAAGTTATCCTAGGTTATACAAAACCGTTCCTTATCTTTAATTTAAAGGTCGCCCTAGCAATAGGATAAAGTAATATATTTTCCTCCGTCTATTTATATAGCACAATTAAGACGTAAGACATTAGGATTATAATCTGGATTATCCGGATCACTAACGTAGATAAGTCTTGTTAGTAATTCTGTGTTGGATTTAATATAATACTTATTATAATTATAGGACTCGTCACACTAACATAGCTATGCGCGAAGTAGTGTAAATCGTGTAGGACTTTTAGCTTTGGGTAAGACTAGAAAGCTAATCTAGATGTTGTTATTAGGATTAGCTAAATATTCTATGCGTAAAGATATACAGTAAGTAATAGCGTATATAAGGAGTTGAAGATACTAACTAGAACACAACCGAAGAATACATGGCCCCCCCTCTCCTATTTTCAATACTGACCGTTCTCTAACTATTTAAATATATAGTTTATTATCATTATAGTAGCGTTTAAGTGTATAGAGGAGTAGAGCGTAGAGCTAATAACTTTTTTCAGCAACACGGACTTTAGAAAGATTAACATTGCAGCTAGTAGCTATAATAGTACTGTAGTAGGCATAATACTAGACCGGGGTAAGCTGGCTTAGTAGCGTGCTAGATGGCAAGCTTTTAACAAAATCCCGAGTAAATGTATTATTAAAGGTATAGAGCCAGTCGTTAGGCTATATCCGTATTAGTACTAGTTTAAGCGGTCGCGTATAAGGGGCATTTACAGATCTATATATATTCTGCACTAATAAATAGGATAAAGTTAGTAGCAGCCGTATATCTTAGTATTCGTAGGTCTACTTACTCGCTACACTAATAAATAGGACAAGGTTAGCAGTAACCGCATATCTTAATATTCGTAGGTCTACTTACTTACTACACTAATAAAGTTAGCAGTAACCGTATATCTTGGTATTCGCAGGTCTACTTATAAGCTACACTAATAAACAGGACAAAGTTAGCAGCAGCCGCATATCCTGGTATTCGCAGGTCTACTTACTCGCTATACTAATAAATAGGACAAAGTTAGCAGCAGCCGTATATCTTGGTATTTGCAGGTCTACTTATAAGCTATACTAATAAATAGGACAAGGTTAGCAGCCGTATATCTTAGTATTTATAGATCTACTTATAGGCTATACCAATAAATAAGACAAGGTTAGCAGCAGCCGCATATCTTAGTATTCGCAGGTCTACTTATAAACTACACTAATAAATAGAATAAGGTTAACAGCAGCCGCATATCTTAGTATTTCTAGGTCTATTTATATTCTATACTAACAAATAGGATAAGGTTAGCAGTAGCTATATATCTTAGTACTTATAGGTCTACTTACTCTCTATACTAATAAATAGAATAAGGTTAATAGTAGTTATATATCTTAGTATTCCTAGGTCTACTTATAAGCTACACCAATAAATAGGACAAGGTTAGCAGCAGCTGTATATCTTAGTATTTATAGGTCTACTTACTCCCTATACTAATAAATAGGATAAGGTTAACAGCAGCCGTATATCTTAGTATTCCTAGGTCTACTTATAATCTACACTAATAAATAGGACAAGGTTAGCAGCAGCTGTATATCTTAGTATTTATAGGTCTATTTATAATCTACACTAATAAATAGGATAAGGTTAGCAACAGCTATATATTTTAGTATTTATAGGTCTACTTACAAGCTACACTAATAAATAGGATAAGGTTAGCAGCAGCTATATATCTTAGTATTCGCAGGTCTACTTATATCCTATACTAATAAATAGGACAAGGTTAGCAGTAGCCGTATATCCTGGTATTCGCAAGTCTACTTACTTCCTACACTAACAAACAGGATAAGGTTAATAGTAGCTATATATCTTAATATTTATAGGTCTACTTATACCCTACACTAATAAATAAAATAAAGTTAGCAGTAGCCGTATATTTTAGTATTCGCAGATCTACTTACAAACTACACTAATAAATAGGACAAAGTTAGTAGTAGCTAATATCTCGGTATCTGCAGGTTTACTTACTCGCTACACTAATAAATAGGACAAGGTTAGCAGCAGCTGTATATCTTAGTATTCGCAGATCTACTTATAAGCTATACTAATAAATAGGACAAAGTTAGCAGCAGCTATACATCTCAGTATTTATAGGTCTATTTACTTGCTACACTAATAAATAGGACAAGGTTAGCAGCAGCCGTATATCTTAGTATTCCCAGGTCTACTTATATTCTATACCAATAAATAGGACAAAGTTAGTAGCAGCTGTATATCTCGATATTTATAGGTTTACTTACATTCTACACTAATAAGCAGGACAAAGTTAACAGCAGCCGTATATCTTAGTATTTGTAGGTCTACTTATAAGCTATACTAATAAATAGGACAAAGTTAGCAGCAGCTGCATACCTTAGTATTTACAGGTCTACTTATATCCTATACTAATAACAGGATATGGTTAGCAGCAGCCGCATATCTTAGTATTTAAATATTTACTTACATCTTATACTAATAAATAGGATAAGGTTAGCAGCAGCCGTATATCTTAGTATTTGCAGGTTTACTTACATTCTATACTAACAAATAGGACAAGATTAACAGCAGCCGCATATTAGTATTTATAGGTCTACTTACTCCCTATACTAATAAATAGGATAAGGTTAGTGTTACGGACGCTTTAAGTACGATGTTATAACTACTAGGAAGGGAGTCGGAAGAAGCTAGTTGGTTAATATAAGCACGGTCCAGTATGGAGCCAGTGGAACCATGTGACGAGAAATGGTAAGCGAGTTATATAATGTGCTACGTAAGGAACGAGAGGAACGGAGGGAACTTACGTACCTTATATATAATGCGTACCTTACGTATAAGGAGGGTTTCCTAGGAGTACGGTTATGTATTTAAAGGACCACAGTCCCTACTCTAGATAGTTCTTTCCTTATAGTGATTCTCAGAATATAATTAGAGTTAATCTATTAGGCAACCACTCTACCAGTTATTATTACGTTGTTAACTTACTTGTAATACCTATACACCTAGCCTAATAATAAGCCCATCGTAGTACTTGCTACAAGGTTCCGTTACACAATTACTACCTAGTTACGGTTTTAATAAGTCGAATAATATGCCACTAAAAGCAGCCACTATAACGCCATTGACGGCGGCAACTACGTTAAGGTTAGGGGGTAATACCAGTATGGCAGACACTGACTCGCAACAACCTGTGACGGTAGGACAATTATAAGAGATAGTTAACTAGTTAATAGAGAATAATACGGCACTTAAATAAAGGATTAACGGGATAGGCGCAGTAAAGGTTAAGTTACTATTGATTAAAAGATTCTTAGGAGAGAGATCGAAGCTTAAAGGATTTCTTACGCAAATGCACTTTAAGGTTACGTAAGAGGGAGTAAAGCTAGCAACGCCTATGGATTAAATAGCGTATGCAGGACTATTCTTAACAGGAAGAGCACTTAAATAGTTTAAGCCTTACTTTATAGAGATATAAGTAAACGGAATAATAACTATAAACCAGGAAGTACGGTTTATGTTTTTAAGTTAGAACGGATTTGTAGAGTAACTCACACAAATATTCGGAGACCTAGAGGCAGTAACTATAGCGGAAAGAAAACTCTAAGATATTACGCAACGAACTTTAGCAATTAAGTATATAATATAGTTCTAAACGTTAGTAATATAAGTTAAGTGGAATAATAGGGCGCTTATGGCATAGTATAAATAGGGACTTAAGGCTAAAGTCTAGGACGTAATTATTCTAATAGAAGATGCGGACACCCTAAGGGAATTAATAGATTAAGCGATAAAGATCGATAATAGGATCTTCTAAAGGGAATAGACTAAGAGAGGTTAGGATAGAGTTCTATAGTCGTATAAGGCGTAGAGTACGTAATAACTAAAGCTAAGTTAGAAACTATAGTATGGCGCAGAGCTAATGGACCTAAGTGGTATTAAAGAAGCCTATAAGAGATAGAGCAAAAAACTATAGAAACCTAGAGGTTAAGGATTTAGTGATTATAGGACTAAGGAGCAGAGGCTAAATTAGGGATCTTATTAGTAGAAGACGTTTAGGTGAACTCTATAGCAAAGTTAATAGTTTAAAGACGGAGCTTGCATAAATTGTAGGAAATAGGGTTATTTTGCGAGGGATTATAAAGATAGTTAGAGTTACTATATAATAAAGGGAACCTAACTAGTAGAAGATATATATGTATAGAGGGATGATAGTATACTATAAGGAACGAAAGAATATTTAATTAGAAGTTTTGCGTTTTGTTATAATAACGCATGCCAAATTTATAAAGACGCTAAGTACGGCGCAAGCTATTGGCTATAAGAGCTAGAGTTAAAAGGACTTAGAGGAACTAGAGAGTTAGATAAAGAATAAAATCGACTCTATAAGCTAGATTAGGATATTACAGTAACGTACGGATAATAATTAGTAATAATAACAATGGAATTGGAGTATTTATTAATTAATAGCGACGAGGATAGTAAAGGAACTAACTGGGGGTATCTAAACCTTAATAACGCAATAGAAGTAGAGACTGAGACCGCTATAGAGTAAGGGTTAGTAACGGGTATTATAACACCGTTAGATACGGCATTTATTGCTTTATAAGACGGTAGGAGCAGTATCTAAAAGAGATTAAGCAAGCAGACGACTGCTAGTGCTAGCTTACTACTCGAAAAAGGCAAAAGGCTAAAGGCTTAAGATTCTTAAGACGAGATAAGAGAGATTTAAGATTTTAAAGACAGGATAAGGATAACCTAAGGACCTATAACGGACAGAAACCAATAGAGTAGGGCAGTAGCTTAGTTTAAAGATATATGAATGAGCTTGGGACAGAGTTTCCCACAGGTATTAGATTCTTAAGACGAGATAGATAAAATTTAAGACTTTTAAGACGAGATAAGAACACTACGGACGCCTAATTGGACTAAGGCGGGAGCTAAACTTAAGTTAGAAGCAAGCTCGAAGTTAACTATTCTAGGTAAACAAAGTGTTTAGCCTAAAGATTGAAAAGTTAATACATTGGTTAAAAAGTATAAGGACGTTAAGGATTTATTAGAAAGATAACAACCATAAGAAAGTATAGAAGAATTTAGATAACGAATCTTTATATAGCAAAAGTAATTTACGGAGCTAAGAATGCCAGATCGCTTTAGGAAAAAGATACCTATATAGAAGGTTACTAATAGGCTAAAGGTAGGTACACTTAAAGCTAAGTGGCTTACGGAACTAGAAGAAGAGGAGAATCTAGGGATTTCTACTAGATTCTAAGAATGATATATAAAAGGCTGTTATAAAGCAGTAATAAAAAGATACTTCCTTACGGACAGATTGTATACACTTAGTGAGCTATACTGTAAGTAGTTTAGGCAACAATATAATAATAAGTGGGAAGACTTTTATATATAGTTAGACGAAAAGGTTATACTAGATTAGGCAATGTCTAAGAGACAGATAAGTTATATTAAAGGAGCCTTAATTATAATATTAAAGGATCTAGAGGAACAAGCTGTAGACTAGAAAGAGATAATGCGAATATTAGTACTAGTAAATAAGACAGTAACGTTTAGATTAACGCGATAGAAGTTTAAACTTAAAGACAAAGATAAGTTAAGAGTTAACCCAAGATACCTAGCGTACTATACATTGGTATGGATTGCATACGTGAATAATATATACGATATACACAAAAACCCAAAAGAAAAGAACCGGAAATACCCTATGAGAATGTATTAGGCACTAGATAAGAGACGGTTTAGGAATGCTAAGTATATACATAGTTGGCATCCTATAGAAGTTTAAGAACAAGGGGACTTAATACTTTAACTAGGAAGATTCCTTACGAAAGAATGCCTAGATGGATGATAGTGGTGGGAATGTCTAAAGAATACCTATCTATGGCATATTAAAGATAAAAAGCGAACTAAGTATTGGCCTAAGTTAGACTAAGTATAAATAGGATTAAGCAGCTATTAGTTGGGAAAAGTAGAGGCCTACGGGACTAGAGGGAACTAGTGGTAGAGCCTTAGACCCTTAAAGGAATTTAAGGACAACACCTAAATTTATAAGTTAAGTGGTAAGATTAACAGTTTGAGGCGTTAATAGATAGTGGAGTAATAAGGAACTATATCTTGCTAGTAGCAGTTAAAAAAATGGGGTTACCGCATAGGAAAAAGGAATGTCCTTATCTATTAGTGACAATTTTAGGAGATCTAATAGCCTATGGAGGAGGCATTATTAATCTTAAAATAGGACCTATTTAGTTAACCATTAAAGGGAGATAGATCGAGATGTCTTTTGATATATTACTATTGGGAAATAATAAGGCAGTATTAGGAATGCCTTGGTTACAGGAATATAATCTAAAGATTGATTGGATTACAGGTTAGGTCGATATTAGGGATACTTAACGCCGTAAGATGCGATAATAAGCTAAGTTAGTATAGTACTAAGTAGGAGCGACCTACGAAGAAACAGAAAAAGGGCTAAGCTATATACTAAAGAGATACTATAAGTACGGTAAGAAACTATAGTTACCGGAAAGTAAAAAGCTGTTAGAGTATATAGTATGGGACTATAAAATAGAATTAGAACTAGGAATAAGTCTAAGGTTCTTTTTAATCTATAAGCTTACTAAAGAAGAAGGTAGAGTATTAAAAGAGTTTATTTAGGAAAACTTACAAAAGGGATATATTAGACCATTGTAGTTATTAGCGGGTTATCTAGTACTATTCGTACCAAAGAAAAATAGCAAGCTTAGGCTATATATCGACTATAGATAGTTAAATAGTATTACCAGAAAGGATAGGTATTTTTTACCCTTAATTAGCGAAATCTAAGACAGGATAGGTAATGCGTAAATCTTTATAAAGATAGATCTAAGATGGGCATACCATTAGATTAGAATTAAGGAAGGCGACGAATAGAAAGCAGCCTTTAGGTTAAAGGAAGGACTATATAAACCACTAGTTATGCAATTCGGGCTTATAAACGCACTAGTAACGTTCTAGAAGCGAATTAATAATATATTAGGAGAATACTTGGATGAATTTATTATGGTATATCTCGATAATATTATTATCTACTTAATAACTGAGAAAGAATATGGAGAACACGTTAAATGGGTCTTAAGGAGACTATAAGAAGAATAGATGCTAGTAGCAATTAAGAAATGCGAGTTCTTTACTAGGAAGACCGATTTTATTAGATTTATTATTAAACTAAGCTAACTTAGTATAGATCTAAAGAAGATTGAGGCTATAGTAAATTGGTAGGAACTAGAGAACGTTACGTAGTTAAGATTGTTCTTAGGGTTTTGCAATTACTATAGAAGGTTTATAGCGCAATGGTTAAAGGATATTGAACTATTTACGCGGTTAATAAAGAAAGAGAAATTATAGGCATAGGGAAAGGAATAATAAGAACTGTTTAAGAAAGTTAAAGAGTTGTTTACCTAGGAGCTGTTACGGCACTGGCAGAACTTGGCAGAACTTGGCAGAACTACGCACCGGCAAGTTGCCACAGATTGCCGCATATTGCGGTCACGTGACGCGAAGATCGTATATAGCTTCGAGCGGCGCTCCCCTTCTTCTCCTTTCCTTTCTTTAGCTTTAGATTCTCGTTTATAGACAATCCAATCGTACAGGTTTGCGCGACCCTTTTGCCGTGCTTATATCTCGATTGACTAAGTCGCTAACATTATCTAAAGCTTAC
>Ga0307515_10005829_pt1 | contig 24867 bp, 14 predicted proteins | sample 17_EM_MG_FD_194513 | JGI IMG/M metagenome (GOLD analysis project Ga0307515, IMG submission 194513) | Populus trichocarpa ectomycorrhiza microbial communities from riparian zone in the Pacific Northwest, United States - 17_EM | ecosystem: Host-associated > Plants > Roots > Unclassified | place... | reverse complement strand
CTTAAAATCTTCTACGCCTTTATATTAAACTAGGAAGCTTTAAAAGTAAGCTATAATAACCTTATAATTTTTACTCTTTCTTATACTTTAGCGAAACTTATTATATACCTCCTTTTACTTATTAAGAAAATGCCTAGTTAACTAGCAATTTAGCTTTTTATAAATATAGTACTTTTTTTAGCAATTACTTTAAAATAAACCTCTATATAGACCTCTATAATTACCTTATAGTTAATATTAATCGTACCCTTTGCTATAGTCTCTACTATAACTACTATATATTTAATTAGTCTAGTTATAGTTATATTAGTTAGCTAGGTTGTCTAGGTTAATTAAAGTAAATTAAAGTTGGGCGTTAAATTACTATACTTTTTAAAAGCGTAAAGCGGTGCTAATAGAAGACCCCAACTAAGCATATACTCCTTTATAAGTATTTATAGAATTAAAGAGGGTAAGGTTATATTCTTTAATACTTTAATATACGCTAATAACTTAATTATATAGGCTGAAGTCCTCTTAATATAATTTAGATAGACTACGCTAAATTATCTAAAGTTAATTTAAGAGCTTTTAAAGATAATTAAGCCAAGGGACACCTAGGTTTGTAGCAATAATCCTTAAAAAGGTAGTCTTTCTCTATTCTAATATATACTGCTACTTATTCTCTTTTGTTTTAAAGTGTTATTTTAACTTATATATTATGCGGTTAAAATTATATCCTTTTTCTACTAAATAATTATAATAGAAGGCACTAGCTTAGCCCTTAAGCATAATAGAATAGGCGTTATAGTATTAATTAGACTCTATTCCTACCTTCTAGTAATAGTTATAGAAAATACATAGTTTTAAATTAAGGATATTATATAATTCCCTACTAAACTTCTTCTCCTAATCTAAATAAAGCTTCGTAAGCTTTATAAGCAATTTTAAAATACCTCTAATTTAGGATTAAGGAGCAGGTAGGAGTTATATTATAGGCTATAGTGGGGATATAGGTCTGGTTAGTAGAGTCTGGAGGCTATTAAATTATAAAGCGATAGGATCCTATACCTACTCTTATTAGGGTATAGTATTTAACGTTAAAGTTACGGGTTAAATTGGATATAGAGGAGTTAAAGGTAAAGGTAGATTCGTCTCTAAAGGTATATTACTTAAATTCCATTATAAGTTAAGCTTCCTTATAGTGCGTAGTTAGTGCTTAATCTCTTATAAAGTCCATTTATGCTCTTTTTTTATATTAATAACCTACTCCTAAATATTATCTCTAATAGTACCCCCACCTATAGGTATAAATACTCTATACTTCTATAAGAAGTTATGGAAGTTTTATATAATATCCTTCTTTATAGGAATTTATATTCCCTTTATCTATTTAATAAAGTCCTTCCTTATATAGTACTATAGTATAGTGTTATTATATTTGCTGTCTTTATAGTATACTATATAGTATAATAAGAATCCGTTTAAATCTTGTTAATTAATATCTTTAAGGTTAATTATATTGGTTTTCTATATCTCTGGGTTAATGTTATCCTTATACTTCTTTAGGTAGGTTAACGCTATAATAGCTGTTATTAAAGGTTGTTTAACGCGTTTTAATAAAATTTTTAAGGGAAATAAAGGTTGTTTAATATATAGTTAGGTAGTAATTATAATCCTATAGTCTGTGAAGGTACATTAAAGGTATTAAGGTAATTATTTTAACGCGTTTTAGATATTAACTTAAGACCCTAGGTTTAGCAACGCTTCTAACCTAAAGTACTTAACTAAATCTTTATAAACGTGGTTATTCTATATAATAGATATAACTTAGTATCTCCTAGTATTTAGTAATATTTCTATTACTAATTTTTTGTAAGTTTAAGGTAGTATAGTATTGCCGGGATCCATTCTATATAAGCGCATATAGCACCCCTATATAAGACTATCTCTTCTATTTAAAAACCTAGCTGCTCTATAGTTGACTATATATTTAACTACTGATTAGTATTAGTTATATAGGGTGACTTACTAATAACGACTACTCGAGTAGGTTATAGTGACGTTGGTTAATATATTTATTCTTAGAATAAGGAAGGACGAGGAGCTTAAGACTCCTCGCTACGCTAGTGCTGCGGCGACACGTAACAACCGCTTGCCTTATTCCTGACAGATTTAATTTAAATAAATAAGGTTAAGACATTTGCGTAGAAGTTATTAACTACCTAAGCAATTATTAAGTATTATAATATAGTTGAGCAACGCTATAGCTTTAAAGTCGCTATAATTTATATTAATAACGAGTTATCGCTTAGAGGTAAATTTAATAACTAGACCGCCAAAAAAGAAATTATAGTAGAGTACTTGGCTCTAAATATACTAAAGTAAAATGGTCCTACGGAACGTTTTAGGGGGGTAATTATAATAAAGGCTTAATATATGCGAATTAAAGCTTAACTACTAGAAGAGCTCTAGCCTAAGGCCTTTAAAGTAGCAGCGTATATAACGAATAGGATACTAAATAGAAGGCTTAACTAGAAGACGCCCTTTAAAAAGCTTTAATTAGTAATAGGTCTTTTACTAACTAAGCCAAATATAGCTTACTTGCGTGCCTATAGCTGTAGAGCCTACCTACTTAAGTATAACATTCCTCGCACCTAAAAGCTTACTCCTAGAGCCCATATTAGGTATCTAGTAGGGTATAATTTAACGAATATCTTTTAAATATATATACCAAGCGAAATGAAGGTAATTTAAATAAGAGACGTTACGTTTAATAAGCGACTTATCTATAATAATAGCCAGCTAGATCTTACAAATTTGCTTTAGAAGAAGGCTAATTAAATACTAGAAGTAATTAACGTAATTAACCCTAATAGGACGCTCTAGAAAGACCTAGTAAAAGATATAAGTAAGGATAATAAGATTCTAGATAAAATTTAAGTTAAAAATAATAGAAATTAACGCGTGGATTCTTATAGAAATTAGGACCGTAAGAAGCTAGATACTTAAGGCGATAATGTAATTATAGTAGATACCTTTAAGACCGATCCTCTACCTAGCCTTCCTACACTAAAATTAACGCCAGAGCCTTAAGCAATTCCTACTAATATAGAATCCTCTAGCACCTTTAGATCCTCTACTCTATTAACCCATTAACGCTTTAGTTTTAAATATATTAAATTTAACCTAGAGGAGTTATGGAAGAAAGACTTAGCTAAGGTCTCTAAGGACAATATTATATAAGTAAGAAGATTAAAGAAGCTAATAAAGCGATATAAGGCTTATATAACTTATCTTAAAAAGGTAGATACCTTTTAACTGCTCTAGGCAGCTTTTTATATAGGCCTTAAATATTAAAGGAAAATATACTATAATAAGCTTCTACTTCTACCTAGGAATTAGAAGGAACTACTAACTTACTAATATAAGGCAGAGTTCCTAGTAGCTGCTATAAAGGAGTATACTAATCTAGATAATTGTAGAACGTTTAAAGTCGTAAATAAGACTCTATTTATTAAAACGGTACCTATTATATAGGTATTTATATATAAAACAGATACCGACGGATACCTAATAAAGTTTAAAGCTTAACTCTACGCAAGAGGTAATCTATAGAGTCTTTAGAGCCCTAGCAACACTTATCGCAGCATTTAATTTAGACATTTAGTAGGGCGATACTATTAACACGTTTGCGAACAGTTTAATTAACGAGGTAGTCTAGATGGATTTACTATTAAGGGTAAATATCTACTATTATGCAGAGCTCTCTATAGACTTTAACAATCGCCACGTTTTTAGCAAAATAACTTTAGCAATAAACTTATTAAATTAGGGCTAAGACCCGTTAGTAGGGAGCCGTGCCTCTACTATAATAAATTACTAATTATCTTCTTCTACGTGGACGATATCTATATCGCCTTAACTAAAGAAAATCGGTTAGAGCTCTAGAGCTTTAAAAAAGCACTAATAAAGAAGTATAAGATAAAAGATCTAGGTAACCTATCCTAGTTTTTAGGGATTTAAATTATAAGAGACAGAAGTTAAAGAAAGCTTTAGCTCTATTAAGACTCCTATATTAAGAAGATTACTAATTTATTTACCTAACTAATATACACTTAGTTAGTACACCTATAGGTACTAATAAGCTCCTACTTAATCTAAAAAAAGCTTTAAAATAGGACACCTATATATACTAAAGAATAGTTAGATCTCTACTATACGCTACCTATATTATAAGGCCTAATATAGCTAGAGCTTTAAGTAAGCTATTAGAGTTCCTACGAAAACCCTTACCTCTATATAACGCCGTAGCTTGTTAAGCAATTATATACCTCTATTAGACGAGGACTCTCGCAATTAAATACTCGGGACAGAATATAGGAAGTTAAGCCTTTATAGGGTTAAGCAATACGGCGTTTAGAGACGATTTAATAAGCAGACGTAGTATAGAGGGATATTTGTTCACCCTATTTAGAGGAGTAATTAATTAGCGCTCTACTAAGTAGACGCTTATAATAAAGTTAAGTATAGAGGCAGAGCTTACGGCTCTATCCCATACAGGAACTAAGTTAATTTAGTAGAGTTACTTCTTTAAGAAAATTAAATTGTCCTTAGATAAGGAACAAACGATTTACTATAATAATCTATAGACGATTTAACTGCTTATAAAGGACGGATAAGAGCTCTCTATAAAGCTTTAATACATTAATATATATTACCACTAGCTACGCTAAGAAGTAATTAGACACCTACTGCTGCTATAGTCGCAGACGGCTTAATAAAGGCCCTACCACGTTAGAAACACGAAGACTTCGTTTAATAATTAAATCTCATTAACATTAAGGATTTAATTTAATTTAATTTAGATAATATTTAGACAAGGTAACTCTATAGAAGATTTCTTTAACTTAACACCAAATTAATATCGTAACTTTTTTTATTTTCTATTTAGCTGCTCAGTCAAGACTAAGCAGCTAGGGGGGTATGTCGAACGTTAAGGTTACTGTCAAGTACCACCTTATAACTCACACCCTGTTTCTTGCCATCGTATATCTTACTATCTACTTTCTATTACCTACCTATTCATTACCTATCACCAACTGAGTGGCAATGTCGACCTGGTGGCGATTAAGTAATAGTTCCAGAATCGTCGTCAGCGTCGTCGTTAGTCTTTTGCCCCTACCTCATGTATATAGAGAGCTTCTAGAGCCAGCTTCAATCGACAGAGTTCTTCTCAGTGACTTGTCCGTCCGACACTGTACTTAGCTCTATTAAAGTAGAAGCGCGCTATATCCTTCCCCGCGAGTATACCTGCCTCTAGCTCGTATTATAGCGATAGTCTAAAGCGGTAAAGAACCAATAATGCTAATAATGTCTAGCGTAAGTAGAGCGTATTATAACTCAAAAGCGAAACTCTGTCAACATCACCATTCCAAGGCGGCTATTTGGATTTTACTAGGGAGAAGATTGCGCATACAGAGAGAGTGTATGGACCACCAAGGATCTGCATGTTAGAAGACCTCTACTTCTACTTCCAGCATCGCAGTGAGCTGCTCAACGGTTTCGCAGATCCTAAAACCGTTTCCGTATTTATGAAGAAGATTGTGGCGCTCCAGTATCTAAAATTGATCGATTATCTGAGAGCCATGATAGCAGAGCGAGAGTTGCTTCTGCTACAGCGTGATGGCGTTCGCGGACTTCCGGCCGACTAGGTTGACCAGCAATGGAGTGACCTTCAGGCTATGGTACAGCGCTGCTCCGAATATGTTGAAAACGTCGAGGTTATACACTTGAGTTTAGGATACCCTCTAGCAGAACCTGATACTCGTCTGGATCCCGATGAACAAAAGGCGTCCCGGGTAAGCTGCCAGAGAGACTTTCAATATATTCTTATGTATCTCAGAGGTCTGAAGCCCAGGGCCTATCAGCTGAATAACAGTGTGATAGGACTTGGAGCATGGCTGGTACTCGGCAAGCCCTGATGGAAAATGGGGTCTATGCGTGAGGTGAAATATGTGAAGTCACTTACGCTGGCTGGCTTGATTTTTATTCCTCTAATATACACATCCGGCCTATTCAGTATGAATGATCGCTATATACCAGGAGCAAGCCATTTCTAGACATATTTTGTGGTGTCTCTACCCATGATGCCTGCAGTACTGTTGGGCTATTACGTCCTAGACAAAGGATACGGCGAGAAGGCTGAATGGTCCTTTGGAACCTTTAAGAATTCTCTAGGTAAATTCCTAGAAGTCCGGGATGTCAAAGGATCTCTCCCGGAGTAGTGAATATTCCTGTAAGTATTCCGCAATGTCTCACAGGAATGACGGTGTCAAGGACCGTTGATCCAGCAATTTTGGACAATTTTCCAATGGCAGTATAAATCCGAAATCGTGAAAGAGAACTTGCGTTTTACTGTGCAGATTGTTGAAATGTTCTCCCGGGAATAGGGATTGCATCTCCGTGTGGCTTCAGAAATGCACCACGATCTGCTTAATGGGGCCCACTTACGCAAAACGCAATTGTGCTCAACAACCGATTGGTCCACCAATTGGCGACCGAAACATGCAGAAACAGGAATTCGATAAAGAAACCGGCTACTTGTGCATGAATTTTGGACTGACAAAGGAAAAAAGTTGCAGACTATTACCTTAAGGCTCCTTACCTTCCATCACCTCAGCAGCGTAACATGCTTACTTTCCCTCTCGCCTCTCCATCTGGGGAAAGCCACAGGTTCGATTTCGAAAACTTCCCCGTTAGGACATCTCCACGCGTTTACACATGGCAGCCCATTGCCCACATCCGTTGTACCCGGTCTGCCACTGTTGAGCGAAGAGCCAACGGAAGCCGGGAACGTAGCCATCCACCGACCTTTTGGCTCGCCTACTCGGCACGATGGTGCAGGGATGCCTCCGATCGCGCGTCGCCGTCACGGCTCGCGCGCTCAGGATATCCGTTTTGTCCCGTTGCCTTGCGCGAATCTAACAGGATGTCTTGATGGATGGAAGCGGGCGGAGAGGAACAAAAATTCACTCACCATTGTGCAAAAAATCACGGGGACGGACTAACTCTTCAGCTCCCGTATGAGATTGAGTGAGAAAGCCGCCGCGTCACAAGAGCAGCTCGCGATCTCGACCCTTTTAAGATTAGAGTCAGAAGTGCAGATTAGATGTTTCGCTATTCGGATGTTAGAGTTGCAGCGGCAGAGAGCTGCCGAGGCGTCACAGCATCGCATTCTCGCAACTCGCTCCTCGCTCCTCGTATTCCGCGCGTTCCGCCCAAGGTGAGTCGTATACGCTCGTAGGCTCAATTGAGCATGCGAGCAGTGAGCAGTGAGCAGTGCGAAAGCGCCTTACAAGTAAATTTTGAAGGAGTGTAGGCGCCGCCCCCCCCGGGGGCGAGACTCGTACATTCCCGTACTCTGCTCTCGCAATTGCGATCCTCGTTCTGCCTAGATGAAAGCGATGAAACGCCTTGTTTGAGAGCGCAGGGCCGAACTGCGGATTTCCATGGCTGCTGCCACGGTCAGCAGAAAACCCAGAACACGCTCCTACCCGCTTCCGGCCAGGGTTTAATTCCTAAAACTTCAAATTCCGCGTCCAGCTGAACAGCTCGCAAAGCGAAGAAGCCGCAAACGATAAATCTTGAAACGCGGCGGTACTCCGACAACCAAACTCCAGCTTCCGCTTCGCCGCGGAAAAAGCCAAATCAAAAGCATTCCATCCTGATCACCCCGTGATCGCAATCAGGATGCATGCCTCAGGATTGTCGCATCGGGCAAACTCATCCCTCCCTCTGCAGCCTATGGTGAAAGAGCGCGTGTGGGTTCATCCGAAGGCCGCCGGGCGAACTGGAGTGTCAAAGCCGAGTGCCCGGGGTCTCTTCAGCCTTGCAGACGAAAACGAGAGGAACCAAGGGCTTGGAAGCGAAGGCGGCAGGCTTGGTGATGGGCGTGGGGCACGGCCCTGCCGATAGACCCGTGCAGAAGGCGAAATGGCGAGAATCGCCGAACCCTGAATATAGGGCAGGGGTCTTGGTAAAAACCTGTCAGCTGAGAGCCTAAGGCTTGAAAGGGATGTTTTTGAAATTGTGTTTAGGTGTTCCAGGTGTTCCAGCTGATCATAGAGCGGTCGCAGAAGTAAGGTCACTTTCACTTTGTCACAAGCACCGCATGATTTCAAAGACCGGGTTTTTCGGTGATATGATCAATGACCATTTCAATTGTTATCTAGCTAAGTCGCAGTCGAGTCTCAACCTCTCCATCAGCTGAGAGAGGGAGATCTCACTGTCTCTGCCCTGGTGATACCACTGATCCTTGTCCATCGTTTCACATGCTTCCGATCACTTCAACCCACAAAACAAGAATCCCGAGTATCCTCCAGGAGAGTGGAATCGGCTCTTCGCGGCCTTGCAAACCCTTTGCGCCGCGGTGCCCAGTTCCCAAGATGAAGAAAAACAGTTCTCAACAAAAGAAAACTAAATAAATTGCTTGATGTTTTGCTCCCAAAGCGCCATGCTAATGTGAATGAAATCATCGCTTGCTCAATCGCTGAAAGTCATAATGCCAATGCGAAAATGCTGTAATCAAGTGGCAGCTAACAAGCTATGAGCGGTGCGTTGTTTCGTTCAGGTATGAAGAAGCCGTCCTGTAAAAAGGAGGCTTGCTCCGGTGTTGTTAAGGCTACAGGCTTATGGTCGTAGTATGATGTGGTGAGGATTGCTTCCCTCTGCTTCTCCGAGTACTCCATACTCGGCTGAGGCGGAGAGGCTGGCAGGGTTTCGTCGTCCGAGTCCTCGTCATGGACGAGCTCTGGTGGTGATTGTGAGGATGTGCGGGTGAGGGCGTGCTCTTCGTCGTCTTCAAAATCCTCGTAGAAGTCATCCTCCTCATCCTCCTCATCCTCCTCCTCAATCTCTGTTGTGGTGATCTTGATTGGTGGTGAGGGTATCCTGCGGAGCGGTGCAATCATGTCGAAGTCTCCGTCCTCATCGTAGAAGTCTGATTCTGATTCGCTGTCTGAAGTATCAGAGTCCTCTTCGTCCTCCTCTGGGTCCTCAGCAATGGTGTCAACCCATTGGATGTGTCGGGGCTCCTCAGCCTTGGAAGCCTTCTTGACAGTCTGATTAAACCATGCCTCTTGTTCCCGCTCAGCATCAGCAAGCTCAAGCATGAGAGAGTCGAGGAGGTTGGCATGGCCAACGAGGAGCCTCAGGTCATGGTCAGCCCGGCAAGCTTCCTTGCCCAGCTTTGACCGTGCCGAAGCGGCAATGTAGTAGGTTTGTGTAAGGCTCATCTTCTGTTTCTTTTGTGGTGGAGAAGAGATGAAGTGAGAGCGAGTTGTTTCGGCGGAGAAAGGCTCGAAAGATGTTTGTAACCGAAGATGGGAAGGCATCTTTGTTATGTGGGCAACGAAAAATTTAAGTGCCTGGCGTGAGTCAGTGCCTGAATTGTGTGAGTGTATGACTGGGCCGGAGGCTTCTTACGATTTTCTGCAGCCAATGAGGCAGGAGGCGGTCTCGGTGATGCGAGGCAGGGGTTGTTGTGCTTGAGCGTCGACGTGGTGAGCGAAGCGAGGCTTGGTTGAGGCGAGTTGCCGAATGTGCTGTTGAAGCTGTAGATAGTTGTACTGTATTGTTGGCTCTGTGGTGATATGGCTTCAAACGCGGGGGGCAATGGACTTCTTTATGTTAGGCCTGACCTGATACAGGATGGCCAAGACAGCTTGCATGGAGTTTAAGCGGGAAACTCGGGCGCGGACGAAGAAGTCGGTGACAATGTAAGCCCGGAAAGTGCACCCCTGTCCACACCGCTCGGCGCGGGCTCAAGGCTGCTGATGATGAATCACTTTGTCCGCTAGTCTCCGCCAGTTCCAGCAAAGTTCCCATTGCGCCCTTTTGATTAATTATTATGCAGCCTGCTCGGCTGATTATTGCTATGGCTGGCTCTCGACCATCCAACCATTAATTATTGCGACCTCGGTGTTTAGAAACGGCAGGAAATAACAATGCAGTCGACTGATGATTCATACTGCTTCGATCTTTGTCGTTTATCGTTCACTGGTAGGGCACGCTATGGCGACATTGACGACATCTACATTGACGACAGCGATTCCAAGCCACGTCTCTTCGTAACTGCCACGCAAGGAGCGAAATGGATTCCGCTTTTGTGCGCATTTACGGACGAAACGAAAGCGCGCCAGGCTCGTTGCCCGTCCAACACTATATTCCAATTTGGCTGCCTGGGAAGCCTTACGTACTCCACCAGCCAACCTTAACGTGCGACAGTGTCATTTGATCGCGGGTGAGCTGTCTTGTTTTGTCTGAGCCTCTGCAGCCCGCATGGAAGGCCTAGCCACAGCCTCTCGCAACCTTAACTAAGAAATCACGCCCACCGCCAACTGACGCCGCTGCCCTCTAAACCCTTCCCAGGGTTACAACCCGACATTGCGACAAAGACAGCAGCACACAGCAGAGCGCTGACTGTAACAGGACAGCGCAGGGCCAAGGTCGGCCAAGGTCGGCCAAGTATCGTCGAATTTGAGAAAGAGGACCCAGAGCCTTAATGCAGTTATCGGAGTTAGAGTGCGCTGCAGAGTTGCATAACTCCAAGGCAGGCGGGCGCACTCGGATTTCAAGGGTCACGATGGACGGTCGGCTCCCGGACTTTGGGAACAAGTAACTGCGCGGCGGCATGGCGGCATGGCGGCAGAGGAGAAGGCGGGCAGAGAGATCGCGGTCCAATGCACACACATAAACCGCCCGCATCTCGGTCTCGAACAACGACTGACGGATCGACGTGATGTGGTCGTGACTTGGTGACTTGGTGACTCGAGCTTGAATGATCACAAACTCGGCCCGTGGAATTCTACCACATCCGTCCCGCAATCGCTGAACTTCCTCATCACTGATATCTAATTCCCCCACATTTCATGCACGCCTTGGATTACTCACAATGTCAAAACCAAACCTTGGTGGTGTCCAGTCACCTGCCCCTGCCGCTCTTATTGGCCCTGCATCATCGCACAAGGCTGCTTACAATTCATTTCTTGTCGTGCTGACGGACGAACGACAGCGCTGGGGCGCTGACAAAAAGAACACAACCGCACATCACAGGCAACATTCCTAGTCCACAGATTACTCAGGATATTTTTTGCACTTATCTAGGCATCTTGCAGTGCACAATCTCAACCCTGGTAGTTCATCAGACAACGCCGCGGAGAAATTGAAATTGACTACATCGCAACCGTGTTACATCCTGCTGAGCTTCGCTTTTTCGCTTTCCGCCTTTCTGCTGTGCGCCCAGTACAGTCAAATTCGGTCGCATGCACTCCGCCACGCCCTCAGCATTCCCTGTGGGGAGTTAAGCTTCAACCCTCGGATCGCGCAGCCAATTATTCGTCAACTTGACTCCCCGATTGTTCGGCTGTGCTGCTCTAGCCCCAAAAAGAAAGTCCAATCCTTCCAGGCACAATCAAAAACAGTCAGCGGCCAAGCTTCCAGCCCATCCCATTCACTTCGTCTCCACGTTGTTGGCTGCCACCTGCCCTATCCCTTGCAGCCAGCCAGCCCTACGACCTGCAAGCAATTAAGCGTCTCACCGTTCCATTCATCCTAAAAGGGAACAAGCACTTCCAAACACACCGCTGGCCCTTTGTACCCTGTGTCCAGGCATGCCACAAGGAGGCGAGACCCTGGTCGCGGTGACACAGCTATCCACAGTCCCATGGCTTGAGCCTCACCGGCAAGGCCGAACAAATGTATATTCATCACCTCGCACCCCTTTTCCCAAATGTGGTTCACGTGAGATTGAGGTCTGGCCGATCACGCGTGAGTCCAAAGTAGCTAATTAATCTCGCTTGTCGCCAAATGTTGTTTTTCTCTTTCCATTGTCTCAGCTTGCATTTCTTTTCAGTCCATGGGTCATTCGCTGCGTATTGTCAATAGTTCCCTCTTCTTTTACTTTGCGCAACACATTCGCTATGTGCAGGATTATCACTGCCGCTCTTGACTCAACAGCTGACAGTTCAGCGCATTTGGGGCCTCAGCAATAACCGTTTCGGGAAATGGAGCCGAAGAACATAACATCGCTGTGCTTACTGCAGCATTTGACCGATTGGGAAATGCGGCCACCCATTCCGATCCAAAAAGGACGAACCACTAGGCCGTGTTCTAGCCGTATTCTAGCCGATAATTCTTCGGCACAGCGCATTCTGTCCTCATAGTCCACTGACAAGTCCGACCCAAAGATACATGGGATGCCCAAGTGAGAAGTTTAACCAAAAAGCCAAGTTATCAATATGAGGGCTTTCTGTTCCGCCTCCTCATAATATTCAATCAAATCTCCTACACTCGGCCGGGAGATAATCCTTACGACTGATAAAGGACAGTTAAGCGACAGCTTTAGCAGCCACCAGAAACAATTCGACTCGTGGACGGACGGCCTAACTCTCAGCTGTTATCAACGTCTCACTTGCATTCGATTCTTTGACCCCATCTTGACAGCCTGAAGTATATAGAAAAACTCAGTACCTTGGACATCTCGGACGGCTTGCGAGCTGTTGACGCAGATAGCGGTTGGTCGGACTTAAGAAGGAAAACGCAATGCCAGGGTTGGAACAAAGGAATCATCAAATCAAATCAAATAGTTCCTATCTCCGTTCGAAGGATACTCTAAAGCCGGAGGAGCGACATGAGATTCTTGCATCCAGAAAATCAAGGAACTCGAATTCGAGGTGTGGTGCTTCACTAGCACGCTCGCGATAGCCACCGAAAGTATCCGGAATCACTTTGGTGACACAACGCAGCCTGGAACATTGGAATGACCTAAGCCTATATTTGCGCCCTGGCTCACTCCTGGGGCTGCTCATGGCCACCTGAACGACGAAGAGGATGCGTACACTGATTGAGCAGACGCATGAATGAGTTTCCTGCGTTACAGCTAACACGGCCACAGCTAGTATACGCACAACCTCATCATAATATAAAAATATTCGGCAATATTGGCTGCATTTCGAAAATTAATCTTGGCAATCATAGACACAAAAATACTATCAGAATATCTTCACATCCACCTGAAGTTTTCTTTGCTTTTTCATTATCTGCTGCATGCCACCGTCCCCACATTACATCGTGATATCCTCTCCCAGCTTCGATGCAATCAATTAGCGTCGGTCAGGTGACTACGTGTCAAGGATGACGTCTTCCTATTTCAGTCAACCAGACTTTATTCACGAACCCCAACTCACAAATCTCAATTCACAAGCCTCAACTCGAAAATCTCAACTCGCAAACTCATTTCATCCTCAATCATGATGCCATACGATCCACTGTTAATACCATATACCACGCCCTTACTATATGAAGAATGGAATAGAGCACTCACACTATGAGAGAATGCTACCAGACCCAATAGTAGTCCCAAAAACGCAAATACGACGAGCCTAGCTTCCAACAACTTAGCAACCAAGGATACCAACCTGTGAGCATCCCCATTCATCCGGCATTCATTTGGGCACTTTTCACTTCTACTTTTAGGCTTTTCAATCATACTACTCACCCCTCCCCGTCAGATTTAACAGCGCTATAACGAATAGTTTTGTCACGGTGCGTAGATCGAGGCTCCGCACGAGGCTCTGCACGAGGCTCTACCAAGCCCCTACCCCTATATAGCCACCTCGTTCCTTACCTTTCCCTCCTGACGTTGCACTCTGTACGTAGAATGTAGTTTTAGCCTGCAGTGGAGCTCTACTTTCTTACAAGCTTTACGCCTGACTCTGTAGAGGAAATAGCAACGCTACACGAGCGAGTGACGGGCGTAGAGGCAAGCACAGTATGTCATCCTGAAATGCTATTTGATCGCAAGATTGACTATTAGATTGTCGTCCCTCGAGCAGATTTGGACCGAGTTAATGGTAGATATGAGAAACTCAGGACTGCACATGAGAAGCTACTGGGGGAAACTTTGTCTTTCGTCAATAACGTACTTAAATCCCAGAAGAAAGACACTGATCCGGATGTGGTAGTTAAGGAGTTCGAGGGTATCAAAACCGCTCTCGAAGGACCTCGAACCCGCTTGATGGAATGGGGAATGCTCCAATGAATGCACCTATTGGCTGATATAGAGGCCCAACATTGTGAGCTACTCAACGGCTTCGCCCATCCTAGACGAACTCGTTCTTCTCAATAGGAACGTGTATTAAGAAGAATAGATCCAAGTAAGTATATATTTTAATAGGAATGCATTAATAGGAAGGTAAATAGCTAAGTAAATACGTAGATAGCAGGGTGGTGGAAAATCTAATCGATAGCGATCGATATAACACGCGAGGTTACATTATATCATATTATATTAATTAATTTTAATATACTCCGCTCCGCTACTAAATAAGCGAGTAATTATATCTAAAATATTAACTATCTATAAGGAATTCTACTAACGTCCTTAGCTTTTCTACTAATTAATTAAGTATCTCCTTTTTACTCTTTCTATCGAGCTTGCCGCTGCACAAGATATGCTACGAGGATGACGACGTCCCTCAATATAGCTCGAATTGCCATCTCTACACGTTTAGTCGCATCGGCGACCACAACGGTGTCCTTGCCTGCCTCCTAGCGGGGTAGATGAGCCTAAGTCCGCCGCCACGGTTGCAGCCTAAGTTTGCGTCGATCCGCTTTAGCCTTATGGTTGGTATTGGCGGTGGAATCACTAGCGCTGGATCAGATATATGACCTAGGGACGTGGTTATTAGTTAACCCTTCCTGTAGCATGGAGGAGTGGTGTAGAATAACTTTGAGAAGACGGGAGCAGGTGGGCACAAAACACGGACGGGATGGCTTAATGCTCTGCTGGCCGGGGTTGCAAATCAATCAACGAGGTTTCAATATTGAATTGAATTGATTGCCAAGATTCAATCAATTCAACCAACTGATAGTTTACTGGCTTGGCAACTCGATCAATCTGGAGGCCCTGATTGAATTGAATTGGTTGATATTATACATATTACTAGAGTTAACAGGTCGTAATGCTCCAAACCTTATCTTTCTTAGTCTCCCTCACTAAAAAAAGGTTACCCGTTGTTTATACAGTCACATCGCCGCCAGAGTCTTGGCAAATGACCGCGATAAGTCCGACGATTGGCTTGCACGAGTAGGTCACCCTAAGGACGTTCAATATACCGATCCGATTGCATGGTATGGATACGGCAGGAAGGTAAGCCAACACCATGCCAAGACTCGCGATATTTGCTGACTCCTACATCTGTTGAATTCAGTTGAAACAGTTGCCAAGATCTCAATATTGAGTCAACCAACTCAACCAACTGAGCTCTCTGCTTACAAAGCTTTCAATTCAACCAATTCAAGGCTCAGTTGAGTTGAGTTAATTGATTTGCAACCTTGCCGCTGGCAGTGCTACTTAATGCGGTTTCGAAGCTACGAGCACTCCACCACCGAAGCTAGGATAACCTTGCCACATACCTACCCACCCTGACCGGTTAGAAAACTTCAGCCGTGATACAGCAGGTCCTGATGTATTATTTGAGACGACATATAACTACATATCAGGCAGGTTATTAAAGATGGTATTACTAGAGACAGGATAAGCATAGAACTAGGAGTGATGAACGACTTCGGGCGTAAACATTCGCCTTGGGGTCTAACATACCAAGCGCCAGGGATTTTATAGAGCAGGCCTCTAAAGCATGGCTTAATCTAGGTAGATTGTGCGAGGGAAATGCTCGCCGCTCAAGACACTCGTCATTTCGTTCTAAGCTTCACTCTCTGTGGATCTCTTATGCAACTGGAGGAATTCGAGGGGGATGGGAGGATCGTATCTGCACTGTTGGATATCAACTAGGTAGGATTACTCTGGATGAATGAGGAGCAGCTCGGATTCGACCCTACCATCATTACTGTCAAAGGCAAGCGGTATGTCGATCAAGCGAGATAGCCGGACGGAGCATCTCATCAACGACGAAGCAGCTCAATCCTTACTATACCCCATCCATCCCATGCATCGCTCCGCCGTCCTCGAAAAAAATCCTCTTGAAGTCCCTTCGCCTGCAGCAAGAAGTCTCACTATCGTCTTGTGGCCTCTAACTGCGGCCCAATATTCCGGAGCCTGACCCCATCGGTCTCTTGTATATGGGTCGGCGCCATTCTCGAGCAGCAACTTCACCACACTCTCGCGCCCATGGTGTGAGGCAAGCCACAGTGGCGTACGACCATCCAGATTTCGGGGATCTCGGTCGACCCCTTTCTTGAGAAGCAAACTCACCATTGCCGTGTGCCCATTGATTGCAGCCCAAAACAGCGGTGCCGCGCCCCATCGATCTCTCGAATTTGGGTTAATACCATTCTCTAGCAACGACCTCGCCTTCTCCACATCTCCATTATACGTGGCCCAAAACAGTGCTACTCCATCATCTTGGTTTTTGGAATCTGGGTCAATCCCCTTCTTGAGCAGCATCCTCTCAATCGCCTCGTATTGGTTATATGTTGCCTCCCAAAGAGGCATCAGACCGTCTGGGGTTCTTAAATCTGGGTTTGCCCCTTTCTCGATCAGCAGCCTCGCCACCCCCTCGTGCCCATTTCTTGCAGCCCAAAACAGGGCGGTACAACCGTCTGAATCTAGGGAGTCCGGGTCGGTCCCCTCCTCTAGCAGCTGCCGCACCACATCCTCCCGGTCCTCCTTGGCTGCCTGATGCAGGGCGCACAAACCCCCTTCTAATTTTTTAATTTTGTTCTTAAGCCTCTTTACTGCCTTCTCCCGTCCTTCACCGTAAATGAGTGGCATATGGATGTCGAAAATGCCTAGTAGGGAGTATGCTGCGTCTTCTCCGCGTTTCGTCTGCCGTCGTGCTGCCCATGACATTCGCTCATAAACACTAAAATGAGACAAAGGCCTTCCTTGCAGAGCTTGGACAGTAATTCCCGTTATCTCGTGGATTAGTTGTTCGAGTGATTTTCTATCGCCAAGTCGCTCGCCCTCCGCGGAGAAGAATTCAACTAATACCGGAGCAATAAGCTCTTGAAGGGTCCAGCCCCGAGTAAACCATCTACTTTTCTGTAAGGTTGCTTGCAATGTTTGCTGGGGGAACTGGTCATTCTTAATAGAGCCACTAATGGAAACATCTGACAGATACACATAGCATTTCGCCGCATTATGGTACCAGCGAAACATAGAGTTGATAGCTTCTGAAAGCTCCGCGCTGCTTGATTTATCGATGCAGCAAGTATCCACCCAGAAGTAATGGAGGTCGTCCTTCGTAGCTTGCTCTCCGGAAAATCGAATCTTTCTATAGCCGGCTTTACTCTTGCCCGTGCCTTTCACTATGTCATTAAAGGTGACCTCTTCGTCGTCCACTCCCCAAGTATGTGAAAGAATAGCGTATTGTGGAATCTCGTCCTCAACAAACTCGATCAGGCTGAAGTCGCCATCGTCTTTCAGTTTCAAAAGACGCATTATGGTGATAATAAGATTATCAGAGAGCTCCGGGTAAGGAATTTGTTAAGATAGACAAGGGTATAATATTTCGCGTTGAGCAACTGAAGAACTGCGACTATGCTGCCTGGCAGACTCATGGAGGTAAAGGATGAACTGAAATGGCGTGGGGCAGTGCAACGTGGCCGAGCTTCAATGGCTTGACCCATGTCTCAGCCCTGTATTGTAATCATGCTTACTAGTGATATAACGAGCATTAAAACGGTTCCGGCATTGGATATCGCCACCAGAAGCAGGGAGGGTGGCCGACAAGCTCCGGCTACACCCTTGTTAAGGGTCTTGACAGTCTGGGAGAAGCTAGTACTAGAAAGAGGAGGATATACATCTTGGATATTCTTTTAATCGTATCCTAGTCTCTTGTTTAGCTAGTTCCCGCTATAAGGCGGCCCCTGCGGCCTACTGAACGAAGCGCCGGAGCCCTAATAGCTGCTTCGACCCCTAAACGTATATTGGTAACACCACCTCTAGACCCGCCTACGGCTCTACTAAGAGGACGTATAAAGAAACTAAGCGCGAAGGTCCTAGAGGCCTAGTAGTTACTAAGGACATAAGCTTAATAATTGGCGTAATATAAATAGCAAATAACCGCACTATAAACCTTACCTTAAACCGAACTATAAAGTAGAGTTAATTTTAATTAAGGAGGACTATAACTTTAAGTTACTTAAGCACGCGCTACTTAATAGTAGTATAGGCTTATTGATTATATAGTAAACTACTTAGAAGACTTTAAAGCGGATTAGTAATGTTATAATACTATAGTAGAGGCCTTACTTAACGTCTTAATTAGTAAGTACTTTGTATAGATATATTATAAAAGACTAAACCTTATCCTTTTTTATACTACCTCTTAATTCCTACCTGTAAGAAATAGCCTTTGCCCTCTTATTAAATCCTTATTACTTTATCGCGTAGCTTAAAAAGTTACTAAAGTTATTTTATAGTTTAGCTTTAAATTAATAAGCATGTGGCTACTACTTTAAGTTACAAAAAGAAGCTTTAATTAAATTAAAATTGGGTAAGTAAGGAGGAAGATATTTAAGCCTAATACCAGTAGCATTATAGAGGCGTTAAGCTTCTTAGATTTAAGTAAGTAATAATATTAGGCACTTATCCTTTATAGATACTACATACCTTATTACGATAGATTAACGTATTATTTATTACTAGAACTAAATAAGGCTATATATAAGTAAAACCCTTATTTTTAATCTACTAAATAAATATTAACCTGCTAATAGCGCCTTAGTATATTAACTAGCTAGGTATATAGCCCTACTAGGTATATACTAGTAGCAAGCTCTATCTTTTAGATCCTTTTTTAATTCTAATATTCCTTTAATAGGCTTAGCGCCCATATATGCTTCCTATCTATTATCTTCTTATAATAAGCTAATTTATTAATAAAGATAAACTAATCGCGTCTATAGCTATAGGTTTAAATAATCTAGTCCTTCCTTAGGCCTAGGTTACGCCATTATATAATTATCCTTATAACCTTTCTACTCTATTTTCTTCGCTTTAGTCTAGCCGATAGTATACTTCGTGCTACTATTATATTATATTTATCGTATAGAAACCAGAGTATCTCTTTAAAATTGGCGTCTGGGCTATATTAGTACGCGTTTATTAATAATAATAATAATACTACCTAACGTTATATATCTAGAGCTTTATCTATAAGTAGTAGTGGCCTACTATTCCCCCTAACCGGTGGATTAATCTAGCTATACCTCTTTAAATTCGCCCTCTAGCGTTAAAGAGTAGATTAAGGAACACAGTCTTAACTTTTATATAGAAATTATCGCAGCCGAGGTTAACTAGAGCTTATATAATCAACTTCTGTTCGGTTAACCAGGCGGGATTACCCATGGCTTTGAATATGGGATAGTAATAAGGCGATGGGTGGTATCATGCGCGGGTATAGAAAAGTGATTCAAACAGGTGAGGATTCGGTAAATTTCTGGAGTCGCTCATGGTTTCTAACATTTACTCATCCTGTTCTGAAGCGACTGTAGCATCTCAACTCAGTAGCCGAGTTCTAGGGGTCCGAGCTCACGAGCTTCTTGAAAGACCAAACAAACATTGATGGAGATCCTCTGGGCACGGTAGAGTGATGGAAATAACATGCTATCAATAAGCTCTGCACGTCATGAAAATCTTCGTCCTAAAATTCAAAAAGCTGGCATGAGACGGCATCGAATTCTACAACAAAGACCCAATCATCAGTAAGCCTAAAGACACGGGCACCAGAGCAGCAATTCAGGACAGCACTCTCTCATTCCTATAAACCAATAACTACATCCTCATCGCTATGCCCAGCTCAACACATACCACATACCCCATCCCAACATCCCATCATCCAACCAACGAAACTCCCAGTCTCCCGACACTCCAAAATGCTCCGCAGAGAAAACTCATGCAAAACGAAATATCTACACCCCACCCATGCCAATCCCTGCATCTCGCATAAAACATCAAGAGCATATAAAACATCCACAGCGCTAAGAAAATAAAATGAATAACAGAACCCCTACAATCCGCTCCTTCCCCAGAAGAAGGGTAAGAACAGGGGTTTGAGCGGACTCGAGTCCGGAACACCGCCTTTCGAAACAGCCGCCCTTAGCAGGAGAAAAAGAGGCGCAAAGCAGAGAGAGAAAAAAAGGGAAATAGAAAAGGGACGGAGTCGCGGCAATTAGACGGCAGGCAGTCCTGGTCTTGAGCCCATGGGAGCCAGCGAAGCGCACTCAACGCCGCTCCTCCTGCTTTCCCTCTGTTCTTGCTCCCGAAGCGGCAACTCTATCTGTACACGAGCGGACGCGGCGTGGCGTGTTGGAGCACAGAAACGCGGCTCTGGGTCTTTTTTCTGTGGGAGTCGGGGTGGATTGCGTGGATAATGCCGAAAATGGGAGTTTTGGGACCAACGAAACACCGCTAATGCACCGGATGCAGACGAGCTGAAAATAAAAGAAAATCTTGAAGGAGGCGTCGAGATTCAGATGTAAGGTGAATTAAATAGTGGAGATTGGAAGACGAGATAGGTGATATGGCGAGAAGAAATAAGTAGTATCGTTGGATGGTGGATATGCTATGTGATGCAAATGATTCGGTCCAATTGATAGAGAGTTCAAAATGCGGCACGGAGAGGAGCTCGATAACAGGAATTCTAAACGGGCCGTAAAAGCAGATTATGTCTCTAGTATCGTAACGGCGTTGCTAGACAGACGATGTCGGAAGAAAGCACGCGTAGATCAAAGAGGAAGCGGTGGATGGTTCAATGACTCAGGTAAAGCAAGCCAGAAGACGAGACCCAGCGTTCCGATGAGAAGCAGTCAGCGCCAGGTCGTTGTGAGTTGGATGGTCGTTATAAGATTGTGCAGGCGCTTCCAGATGACCTGTTAGCCACACGCTGCATCAGCCGGTTGTGCCACAACAGAAGCCGCAATCCGTAGATTACAACAGCTAGAACAAACCCTTGCAGGAAATAAAAGGACATAACGGGATAAACGTAGACTTTTCCAGATTCCCACCATGGGCGTTACCGAGAGCCCAGGCCGCTCCGCGGACGCACCAATGTCGATCTCAAGGCAAACTCCGCGCCTAGCCCGCAAACACGGAAACCGAAAAGAAACAACTCACCACCTCTGCCCCTCGATCCTCCTGATCCATCTATTCACAATCTTAAGCCTCTCGCGCACGCTCCTTGTCTTCAGTAGCAGATACTTCTCTTCCTCGGCGATCGGCAGCACGCACGCGAACCAGTACGGGAACAGGGCCGGGTCGTCGGGCGGGCTGCCGTACGCGTCGACGATGCGCTGGCCGAGCCACTGCGCGCTGTTTGCGCGTATGCGTTCGATGAAAGCGACGCCCTTCAGCAACAGCTCGCATGTTGACAGCTTCGCGAGCGCAATCTCGGAATCGACGGACAACGGGTCGGCGCCCTGGGCCAGCGCGACTGTTTGAGCCGAGAGCATGGCAGTGAGCGCGGCGCCGGTCTCGTCGGTTTCGAGCCGCTCCTCTTCGGCCAGGCTGACATCCTCGACGCGCTCGACGCGCCCGACCATGTAACCGTCCAGCAGCGAGTGCGCGCGCACACGGAAGCGGTGCAGGCCTTTTGTCTCGATATAGCTGCGGCCGTCGGCGGCCGTGTGCACGTTCACAATCTCGAGCATAGTGCCGTACTCCATGAACTGGGTGACGCCAAGGTCGCCCTGCGGCGCCGATGATCGGTTGTACATGATCATGCCGAACTGGTGGTTCCCCTCGAGAGCGCGGCGGATCATGAGACGGTAGCGCGGCTCGAAGATGTGCAGGAAGGTCGGCATGGTGGGCAGCGCGAGCGTGCATATGAAAAGGGGGATGTTAAGTTCTGTGCCGCCGAGGTGCTCTTCGAGCTCGACGGCGGAGGCGCGTGCGGCGACGAGCTCGGGACAAAGACAATTGAGGAGGGCTACGAGGCGTGCATTGCTGGGTTGGGTGGCGAGTGAAGGAGGGATAAGGAGATCATGTCGACATACTGGGCAGACATTGGAATGGTCCAGGACGCGGGTGAGGCACTTGCGGCAGAATGTGTGACCGCAGGCGGTTGTGGTGGGGTCGAGCATCATGCTGTAGCAGACATGGCAGTCCAGCTCCTTGTGCGCCGTATCTCGGAGACGGTCCAGCACGGCAACGTCCAGTTTATATTCGTCATCTGTTTCTGACAACGATTGGTACGTAACTTCAGAGTTGAAGTCAAGCTCTCCCAACTCAGCAAAGGTAAAAGTTGATATCAGTCGTCCGCCATGGAGTACCCTCGAGTGTGGCTTCCTTGGCGGTTTCTCCTTCTCGTCGAAGGTTGTCAGGTCCCATTGGACTATCTCTTTGAGTAGTATCGGCGTGTCCTCGGTCAGAGGCCGATGTCTCGCTATCTCCAACGTTATCAACTCCATAACTTTCGTTAAAGTGACGTCGACACTACACTCCCCAGTCGGATGTTCCGCACCACACAATGGATAGGGACAAACAATTCCACGTTGGCGGTCCGGGGTATTCGGGTAAGTAATATTCTCTCGCGGACGCGGTTGGGGTAGACAGGTTCGACAGGCAGTATGGCCGCAAGGTAGCGTGACGGGTGTCCTGAATGGCCTCGAGCATTTTGGGCACTGCACGAGGCGGACGAGCTCCCTCGCATCCCGATGCGCCGCTAACGCCGTCTGTCCCCGTGTGTCTGCGGACGGCTCATTGCCTTTCATCAAGACTGTTGCGTCCAGGGGCGCGTCGAAGGACCGGCCCTCACCGTTAGTGAAAGAGCGTCCTTTCGCTTCTAGTAAGTTCATTCAGCGGATATGCGTCGATTGTCTTTGCTCTCTCTCCTCCATATAACACGGTCTAGAACGTTTCCCACCAGGGGTAAAAGACAGCGGAACCAGGGAATTGTCTAAAGCGGTGAATAAATTGGTTAAAGGAGTGTCGTGTCGTGGCGTGTGCGGGTGGAGTAATGATGTTTCGCGGGCCTGTTGCCGTGCTCAGATTGGTAAAAGGTCATACACGATATGCTACGTGATCTGCAAACTTAACGACTTCCGCGACGCCGCATGCCCCGCGGCGGTAGCGGGATTTCCTATTGAGGGTCGGGAAAACCTGATATGCCTGAGGCCAAAACCGGTATTGATGGAATGGTTTCTTCAAGGACGAGAGTAGGTGAGCGAGCCGGTAGGCGGCAGCGAGGATTGCGGGCGGCGGCGGCAGCAGTCGTACAGCAGATGTTGGGCTGCAGACATATCAGCATTCCGGTCAATGAGGATATGGCCTTGTAGTGATCCAGAGTGGTGACGCCGAGAGCCGGATTCGTGCTTGGTTTCCAGCAGGTCTTGTCTCTCTCGTCGGCGGAGCTGGAAGGGGTATGTCCTCCGCCCTTTCTGCAGAGGGCGAGAGTCGTCGACGATAAAACTCGGAGAGTCCCATTATGGGTATTGTTTGGCGACTTCTAGGACATGGATGCTGCAATGGGATCGGCGATGGGGGAATTGCTTGTCGAGTAAGTTGGGGGAGCTGAGGCGGCCAGGGCGCGATAGGTTCGCTTTTGTGGCTCGACTGCCGTGGGTTTTCCATCGAAAGGAGATCGCAGCATCGGACGTCAAGGTGCAAATCGTGGTTTTTGTGAGACAACGCCACCACCCAGGCACTCCGAGCACCACCAAGCACTCCAAGCACCACCAAGCACCACCGTGCACAACTGGACCGAGACCATCCCCACCACGGGCATATTGCCGGCTACCCGCCAGTAGAATCTGACAGTTCCCCTGCACCTGCATCCACCGCCTCCCACCCGCAGCACCTTTGAAACGACAGATGCTGATTCTACAACAACCACTTCATGCAAACTGCTCGGGGGTTTGAGCACGACATTCCCCCCCATCTCTCAATTGCAGCTCTGGCGACTGTCAGGCTTTTTCCACGTCCAATTTCCAGTTATAATCAATAAGCCTCTTAATGATGAGCAACAAACCTCCTAATGACAAGCAACAGCCTCCCGACTGTCAGCAACACGCCCTTCACACCGTGGTTGGAGCAGCAGGAGACCTTGGCGGAAGGAATAAATGCATTCCTCCATTCTTTGCATTCGTCCCTTCCTGCGTTCAGGACCACCATTTCAGCCGAACCAAAGGTCTACCTCGCTCGCGGTCATATGGCACTATACATTTTGTCCCAAAAAAAGCCATACAAGATGGATTTTGTACAATATTCTCTTGCCTGCTGTTGTGTGATCGCGCACGTCTGTCCATAGACCGTTCAAAGCGTCATCGATCACAGCCGTTAAGCGGAACATGCAACCAACCGGAACCCCGAACACCCTTCACTTGCCTCTCGCCTTTTCCGTCCGAACTGCCCCCTTTTCCCTGAGAACATGTCGGTCAGATGGGCGCAACAACACACTTTTTTTCCTTTCGAAAAGAAGTTCCTTCAGAGTTGCGGAGGATAGGCCGGATAGGCCTCTCGGATAATAGGCCTATCAGCTGATAGTATCCGGAGACTATCCGGATAGTCTTGGCAAAATCCCTTAATATGCTTATACTTGTAATGCACCTCCCAATATTAAATAAATAAATTTTCTATTAGTATAGATTTATAGAGCTTACAAAGCGCTTTAAAATGGTACCACTTTTATCTAAATATCCTAAGGATAAGTAATATTATATAGATATAAAGCTTACAAGAGCTCTGCGGAATAAGGCTTTAGGGGAGCCGCGCACGGAGCTCTACTAAAGCTCAGCAAAAGCTCTGCACGAAGCTCTGCACGAAGCTCTGTATACGGAGGCTCTACACGAAGCTCTGCGTATAGAGGCTCTGCACGAAGCTTTACGTACGGAGGCTCTACACGAAGCTCTGCACGAAGCTCTGCG
>Ga0307515_10005828_pt1 | contig 24869 bp, 17 predicted proteins | sample 17_EM_MG_FD_194513 | JGI IMG/M metagenome (GOLD analysis project Ga0307515, IMG submission 194513) | Populus trichocarpa ectomycorrhiza microbial communities from riparian zone in the Pacific Northwest, United States - 17_EM | ecosystem: Host-associated > Plants > Roots > Unclassified | place... | reverse complement strand
CAGGCCGATGTTGCCTTCCTGGATCAGGTCGAGGAACTGCAGGCCGCGGTTGGTGTACTTCTTCGCGATCGAGATCACCAGGCGCAGGTTGGCCTCGATCATTTCCTTCTTCGCGTCGCGCGAGGCCTTCTCGCCCTCGTTCATGCGGCGGTTGATGCGCTTCAGGTCATCGACAGGCACCACGGCGCGTGCCTGCAGGTCGATCAGCTTTTGCTGCAGCTCCTGGATGGCGGGCAGACTGCGCGTCATCACCAAGCTGTAGGACTTGCCGGCCAGGGTTTCCTTTTCCGACCACTTCAGGTTCAGGGCGTTGGACGGGAAGGTCTTGATGAAGTGGTCCTGCGGCATGCCGCACTTGTCGACCACGATCTTGCGGATCTCGCGTTCATAGCGGCGCACGTCGTCGACCTGCGAGCGCAGGATGTCGCACAACTTCTCGATCGTCTTGACCGTGAAGCGGACAGTCATCAGGTCTTCGCTGATGGCGTGCTGGGCCTTGTTGTACAACTGCGACTGGTAGCCTTCCTTCTCGAACGCCTTGCGCATCTTGTCGAAGTGGATGCGCAGCTCGCCGAACTTGGTCAGCGCCTGGTTCTTCAGCTCTTCGAGCTTCTTGGTCAGCGCCTTCGAGCCGCCATTGCCGTCGTCGTCGTCTTCCTCGTCGAATTCGTCGAAGTCTTCTTCGGCCACGTAGTCGTCGGCCTCGTCTTCGGCAACGAAGCCATCGACGACTTCGGAGATCTGCATTTCGCCCGCGGCGATGCGGTCGGCCATCGCGAGGATCTCGGCGATCGTCGTCGGCGAGGCAGAGATCGCCAGCATCATGGCCTGCAGGCCACCTTCGATGCGCTTGGCGATCTCGATTTCGCCTTCACGCGTCAGCAGCTCGACCGAGCCCATTTCGCGCATGTACATGCGCACCGGGTCGGTCGTGCGACCGAATTCGGAGTCGACAGTCGACAACGCGGCTTCGGCGGCTTCTTCGGCTTCTTCTTCGGTGGCGGTCGAGGTCGCGCCACCGGCGATCAGCAGCGTGGCGGCATCAGGCGCCTGCTCGTAGACCGCGATGCCCATGTCGTTGAGCATCGAGATGATGGCTTCGAGGATTTCCTCGTTGACCAGCTTCTCGGGCAGGTGGTCGTTGATTTCCTGGTGCGTGAGGTAGCCACGCGTCTTGCCCATCTTGATGAGCGTCTTCAGCTCCTGGCGGCGCTTGGCGACTTCTTCTTCCGTCAGCGCCGTTTCGTCGAGGCCGAATTCACGCATCAGCGCGCGCTCTTTGGCACGCGAAACCTTCATCCGCAGCGGCTTGGCCTTGGGCTTGTCTTCGCCTTCCTCGACCTCGGCCACCTCGGCCGTCTCGACTTCGACTTCGCCTTCCAGGTCGGCTTCGATGTCGGTCAGGTCTTCCTCGACCTCGACCTTCTTGGCCACGGGCTCGACCTTGCCGCCCTTCTTGGCCTTCTTGTTCTCGTCTTCAGCCTGCTTGCCCGCCTTGCCCTTCGCCGCCGCCTTCTTGGGGTCTTCGACTGCCGCACTCGCCTTGGTCGCCGCCTTCGCAGCAGGCTTGGCCGGCGCCGCCCTGGTCGGCTTCGCGGGGGCGCTCTTGGCAGCAGGGGAGGCAGCGGCAGCAGGCTTCTTTGCGGTCATGCAGATTGTCTCAATCTCGATGAGGCTGATCCTTCAATGGCCCGGGGGATTTGCACAACCCCTTTTGCCCGGACACACTGCAAGAGCACGCGGCTCTTGGGCGTGAAACGGCAATTCTGGCGGAACAAATCGCCCACCGGCCACCGAGGACAAAGGCGGCGGCGCGGATCGGGCAGGCAAGTTGTCGTGAACGTCTTGAATTGCAGTCCTGGCGGGGGAGGTGGCCTGTGATTGCCCCGTGTCGCGGGGGGCCTGGTCCGTAGGTGCTGCGGTCACTCTTGCCGCTGAAACATGGATTGTACCTATTATGCACACGCTGTACCGGGCGTCAGCGGTGCTAATCCTGCGGTGCAGTACCCAAGCGAGCCTTGGCATCTTTCCATCGTAATTCGAGTTGCCGGTACTCCGTCAAGGCCTCGCGCCGGGTGGCCGCTTCGGCGATCAGACGCTTCATCTGCTCGCCGAGTTCGCGTACCAGCACGGTGTCCATTGCCCGCCGCAAATCTGCTGGCGTCGCGCCCGGGTCGGCGTCGCCGTCGGCCAGCGTGCGAGCCTCGCCATCGAGGCCCTCGTCGGCTTCCAGCGCTTCGCGGATCACTGCCCAAGGGCGCACGCCATGCTCGGCCAGCTCGCGTTCCAGCCACGCGATGAGGGCGCCGTGCGGCGCTGGCAGCTGGTGCAACAAGTCGTGCTCGTCGGCGGGCAGGTCGTTCCACCAGCCCGGCTGACCGAACAGCATCTGCACGACGCGGTCTTCGGGCCGTTTGGGCGGTTGCCGGCGACCTTGCGGGCGCGGCAAGCCGTCGTCGTTCTCGTCGCGGCGTTTCCAGCGGCTCTTGCGCTCACCGCCGCTGAAGGATCGGCGCGGCTGGGCTTCGCCGGCGCTCTCGCCATCGTCGTCGCGGTCACGGTCGCGACTGCGGGTACCGCCCAGCTGCCACAGGCGCGCCAGCTCCTCAGCCGGCAAGCCGCCGCGAATCGCCAGCTCGCTCAGCAGCTGCAGGCGCAAGGCGCCCTCGGGCAGCGCCTGCCACAGCGGCTTGGCCTGCGACAGCATGCGCGAGCGGCCTTCGGCTGTGGTGAGGTCGCAGTCGGCCGCCGCGTGGTCCAGCAACTGGCGCGACAGCGGCACCGCATTGCGCACGAAGCTTTCGAACGCCTCGGCGCCGTACTCGCGCACATAGCTGTCCGGGTCGTGCTCGGGCGGCAGGAAGAGGAAGCGGAAGCTGCGCGTGTCGGTGGCGTGGGGCAGGGCAGCTTCGAGCGCGCGGCCGGCGGCGCGGCGGCCTGCGGCGTCGCCGTCGAAGCTGAACACCACTTGTTCGGTGAAGCGCAGCAGCTTGTGCACGTGGTCGGCGGTGCAGGCGGTGCCGAGCGTGGCCACGGCGTTGGGAAAGCCCAATTGCGCCAGCGCGACCACGTCCATGTAGCCCTCGGTGACCAGCGCGTAGCCCTTGTTGCGCAGGCCGGCGCGGCATTCGTACAGGCCATACAACTCGCGGCCTTTGACGAAGATCGGCGTTTCCGGCGAGTTCAGATACTTCGGCTCGCCCTTGTCCAGCACCCGGCCGCCGAAGGCGATGGTTTCGCCCTTGACGTTGCGAATCGGGAACATGATCCGGTCGCGGAATCGGTCGTAGCGTTTCTGCTCGGCTTCGCTCTTCCCTTCGTCCAGGCCTTGCACGATGACCATGCCCGACTCGGCCAGCGTCGGGTCGTCGTAGCGCGGGAAGACGCTGGCCAGCGTGCGCCAGCCTTCGGGCGCATAACCCAGGCCAAAGCGCGCAGCAATCTCTCCGGTCAGGCCTCGGCCCTTCAGGTAGCCGACGGCCCGCTGGTTGCCTTTCAGCTGGCGGCGGTAGTGCTCGGCCGCCTTTTCCAGCACATCGATCAAGGTGACTTGCTGCTCGCGCGCCTGCGCGGCCTGGGCTTGTTCCTGCGGGCTGGCCTCGTCTTCGGGCACCACCAGGCCGGTCTCTTGCGCGAGGTCCTTCACCGCCTCGACAAAGTTCATGCCGTGGTGCTCGGTGAGAAAGCGGATCGCGTCGCCGTGCACGCCACAGCCGAAGCAGTGGTAGGTCTGGCGCGACGGGCTGACGATGAAGCTGGGGGACTTTTCGCCGTGGAAGGGGCACAGGCCCTTGTAGTTGATGCCGGCCTTCTTCAACTCGACGTGGCGACCCACGACACCGACCACATCGACGCGGGCCAGCAGTTCCTGGATGAAGCCTGATGGGATCACGGGGTGGGTTCGAGCGAAAGCGGGGTGGAAGGAGGCGGAGGGCAGGGCGGAAACGACATCGGGGCAGCCGAAGCTGCCCCGATGCGGGAAGGCAATCTTCGCACAGCACCGGGCCTGGCCGGCGCCGGCGATGCGCTCAAAAAGCGATCAGATGGCGAAGTCGTCGAGCGACTTGCCGGCGGCCAGCGCCGCTTGCAGCCACTTGGGCTTCAGGCCACGGCCGGTCCAGGATTGGCCGCTGGCGGAGTCTCGATACTTGGCGGCAACCTTTTTGGCACCTTCGGCCTTGGCGGCGACGGGCGCCTTGCCAGCCAGGTCGGCAGCGGTCAGGCCATATTCGGCCATCAAGGCCTTGACCTTGGCAATGGCGTCAGCCTTGGCCGAGCGCTGGGCCTCGGCAATCCTCTTTTCGAGGGTCGCCTTTTGCGCCATTACTTATATCCGACCCGGTCGAGCATTTGCTGGACCTTGATCTGGTTCATTCCGATCACCGAGATGGGCACGGATTCGGCCTTGAAGCTGCCCAGCTTGTCCAGCGCCGGATTCGTCAGTTTCAGGCCAGTCACCGCCGGCCATTCGTTGTTGCCGTTGGCAAAGTACGCTTGGGCGGCGTCGCTGGCGAGGTATTCGAGGAAACGCACCGCCGCGGCCCGGTTCTTGGCATAACGGGCGACCGCGCCGCCGGCGATATTCACATGGGTGCCGGTGGTGGCCTGGTTGGGCATCACGGCGGCAATCTGCTGCACGGCGGCCTTGTCTTCCGCCTTCTCCGAGCGCATCAGCCGGGCCAGGTAGTAGGTGTTGGTCAGCGCGATGGCGCACTCGCCGCTGGCCACCGCCTTGATCTGGTCGGTGTCGCCGCCCATCGGCGGCCGGGCCATGTTGGCCACCAAGCCTTTCAGCCAGGCTTCGGTCTTGACCGGGCCCAGGTGCTCGGTCATGGCGCCGAACAGCGACAGGTTATAGGGGTGCGAACCGGAGCGCGTGCAGAGTTTGCCGCGGTTTTTCGGATCGGCCAGTTCCTCGTAGGTATCCACGTCTTCGCGCGAGACCACCTGCTTGTTGTAAACCACGATGCGGGCGCGGGTCGAGAAACCGAACCACTGCGAGCCTTCGCCTTTGTCCTGGCTGCGCAACTGGGCCGGGATGCGGCTTTCCAGCAAGGGGTCGCGCACCGGCTGGAACAGCCCATCGACTTCGGCGCGCCACAGGCGGGCGGCATCGACCAGCAAAATCACGTCGGCCGGGCTGGCGCTGCCTTCGCTTTTCAACCGGGCCAGGATGCCGGCGTCGTCCGCGTCCACCCGGTTGATCTTGATACCGGTGGCCTTGGTGAAATTGTCGTAAAGCGCTTCGTCGGTCTGGTAGTGGCGTGCCGAATACAGATTCAGCACGTTTTCTTGCGCCTGGGCGGCCAATGGCATGGCGGCCACGGCGGCCATGGATGCGATACGGGCGGCCAAAGCCGCCAAGCGGGGAACCATGCGCATTCGAAACTCCAGACGAGGGTCAGTCAAACAACTGAGCCCAGTCTAGCCGATAAACGCGAATGGTTCGCAATTGCGTTGTTGACGCGGATCAGGCGCTGGGCGGAACGTAGCCTGTCGGCTGGTCGGCGCCGCCGCCAAAGAGGAACTGCTCCATCTGGCGCGCGAGGTATTGGCGGGCCCGCGCATCGGCCAGGTTCAGGCGGTTTTCATTGACCAGCATGGTCTGGTGCTTCTTCCAGAGCTCGAAGGCTTCCTTGCTGATGTTGTCGTAGATGCGCTTGCCGAGTTCGCCGGGGTAGGGCGCGAAGTCGAGGCCGTCGGCTTCTTTCTTCAGGTACGAGCATTGAATGGTGCGGGCCATGACGTGTCTCTCCGGCGATTGCGAATGAAGTGAAGCGGAACGAGCGAAGGGCGGTGTGTTTCAGCCGAGCTTCTTGACCAGCACTTGCGAGCGCCGGTCCCAGTTGTATTTGCGTTTGCGGGCCTCGGGCAGCCAGTCGGGGTCGACCTGGACGAAGCCGCGCTTGATGAACCAGTGCATCGTGCGGGTGGTCAGCACGAAGATCGAGTCGAGCCCCATCGTGCGGGCACGCTGCTCGACACGCTTGAGGATCTTGTCGCCGTCGCCCTGGCCTTGCACCTGCGGCGACACGGTCAGTGCCGCCATTTCACCGGTGCGTGATTCGGGGTAGGGGTAGAGCGCGGCGCAGCCGAAGATCACGCCGTCGTGTTCGATCACGGTGTAGTTGGCGATGTCGCGTTCGATCTCGGTGCGGTCTCGCTTGACCAGCGTGCCGTCGCGCTCGAAGGGCTCGATCAGTTGCAAGATGCCGCCGACGTCGTCGGAGCCGGCTTCGCGCAGGCTTTCGAGCTTCTCGTCGACCACCATGGTGCCGATGCCGTCGTGGGTGAAGACCTCCATCAGCAGCGCGCCATCGGTGGCGAACGGCAGGATGTGCGAGCGCTCGACGCCGCCGTCGCAGGCCTTTACGCAGTGCTTCAGGTAGAAGCCGACATCGGTCGGCTGCATCGGTGGCGGCAGTGAGGCGAGCAGACGCTCGGCGTCGGCCAGCGCCAACTCGGTGTCGATCGGCGTTTCGGGGTTGTTCGGGTCCTCGTGGATGCCCGGCACCTCGGTCAGGAACAGCAGCTTGTCGGCCTGCAGCGCGATCGCCGTTTCGGTGGCCACGTCTTCCATCGACAGGTTGAAGGCCTCGCCGGTGGGTGAGAAGCCGAACGGCGACAGCAGCACCATCGCGCCGATGTCGATCAACCGGCGAATAGAGGCTGAGTCGACCTTGCGCACCACGCCGCTGTGTTGGAAGTCGATGCCGTCGATGATGCCGACCGGCCGCGCGGTGAGGAAGTTGCCCGAGACCACGCGCACGGTCGAGTTGGCCATCGGCGTGTTCGGCAGGCCTTGCGAGAACGCGGCCTCGATCTCGAAGCGGATCTGGCCGGCGGCTTCTTGCGCACAGTCCAGCGCCACGCCATCGGTGATGCGCATGCCGTGCGAGAAGCGCGCGGTCTGGCCCTTGGCTGCGAGCTGCTCATTCACCTGCGGTCGGAAGCCGTGCACCAGGACCAGCCGCACGCCCATCGCATGCAGGATCGCCATGTCTTGCGCAAAGAAGGCCAGCTTGCCGGCGGCGACCAGCTCGCCGGTGATGCCGACGACGAAGGTCTTGCCACGGTAGGCGTGGATGTGCGGCGCCACCGATCGAAACCAGGGCACGAAGGTGTGGGGAAAGACGAGGTCCATGTGGAATGGATTGTGCCGCGGATAATCCGCCCCCTCCATGTCGTCCCCTCGAACAGAACGCCCATCCGGCCAAGACCCGGGACCCAGGCCGCCGCGCGTGAATCGCCCGCCGCGGCCGGTGATCGCCAACCCGGTCCCGCCCATCACCTATCCCGACGCGCTGCCGGTCTCGGCCAGGCGCGACGAGATCGCGCGCGCCATTCAGGACCACCCGGTCGTCATCGTCTGCGGTGAGACGGGCTCGGGCAAGACCACCCAGCTGCCAAAGATCGCGCTGGAGCTGGGCCGTGGCCTGGGCACCGGTGGCACCGGCCTGATCGGCCACACCCAGCCGCGCCGGATTGCCGCCAGCTCGGTGGCCAAGCGCATTGCCGACGAGCTGAAGTCGCCGCTGGGAGAGGTGGTCGGCTACAAGGTCCGCTTCCAGGACCGGCTGCAGCCGGGGGCCTCGGTCAAGCTGATGACCGACGGCATCTTGCTGGCCGAGACGCAGACCGACCCGCTGCTGAAGGCCTACGACACGCTGATCATCGACGAGGCGCACGAGCGCTCGTTGAACATCGACTTCCTGCTCGGCTACCTGAAAGAGGTGCTGGCGCGCCGGCCCGACCTGAAGATCATCGTGACCTCGGCGACGATCGACGCCGATCGCTTTGCCAACCACTTCGCTTCGGCTCGCGGGCCTGCACCGGTGATCCAGGTCAGCGGCCGCACCTTCCCGGTCGAGCAGCGCTGGCGCCCGTTCGAGGAAAGCCGCGAGTTCGACCTGAACGACGCGATCGCCGACGGTGTCGACGAACTTTGGCGCGAAGGCTCGGGCGACATCCTCGTCTTCCTGCCCGGCGAGCGCGAGATCCGCGAAGCGGCGGACCACCTGCGCAAGCACCTGGCGCACCAGCCGCTGCATCGCAACGCCGACATCCTGCCGCTGTTCGCCCGCTTGTCGCAGGCCGAGCAGGACCGCGTCTTCGAGACCGGCGGCGGCAAGCGCATCGTGCTGGCCACCAACGTCGCCGAAACCTCGCTGACGGTGCCTGGCATCCGCTACGTGGTCGACGCGGGCCTGGCGCGCGTCAAGCGCTACAGCTACCGCAACAAGGTCGAGCAGTTGCAGGTCGAGCCGGTCAGCCAGGCTGCAGCCAACCAGCGCGCCGGCCGCTGCGGCCGCGTGGCCAACGGCATCTGCATCCGCCTGTACGACGAGAAGGATTTCGCCAGCCGTCCGCGCTTCACCGATCCCGAAATCCTGCGCTCGTCGCTGGCCGGCGTGATCTTGCGGATGATGGCGCTCCACCTGGGCCTGGTCGAAGACTTTCCGTTCCTCGAGCCGCCGCCGCGCAAGGCGATTGCCGACGGCTATGCGCTGCTGGCCGAGCTGGGCGCTGTCGACGAAGCCAACGAGCTGACGCCGATCGGCAAAGAGCTCGCCAAGCTGCCGCTGGACCCGCGCGTCGGCCGCATGATCCTCGAAGCGCGGGAGCGCCAGTCGCTGACCGAGGTGCTGATCATCGCCAGTGCCTTGAGCGTGCAGGACGTGCGCGACCGCCCGCTCGAGCACCAGCAGGCCGCGGACGAGAAGCACAAGAAGTTCGACGACGAGAAGTCGGAGTTCATGGGCTACCTGAAGCTGTGGAAGTGGATCGAGGAAGGCCGCGGCGTGCACGGCCACGCCGGCGCGAAGGAAGCCAAGACCGACAGCCACAAGCTCAGCAACCGGCAGCAGGAACAACGCCTGCGCGAGAGCTTCGTCAACCCGCGTCGGGTGCGCGAATGGCGCGACATCCATTCGCAGCTGCAGACCGTGGTCGCAGAGCACGGCTGGCGCCTGAACGGCGCACAAGCCACCTACGAGCAGGTGCACCTGGCCATGCTCGCGGGCCTGCTGGGCAACATTGGCCTCAAAGCCGATGACGACGACTGGTACCTCGGCGCACGTGGCATCAAGTTCTGGCGCCACCCGGGCGCGCACCTGAGCAAGAAGCCGGGTCGCTGGCTGATCGCCGCCGAGCTGGTCGACACCACGCGCCTGTTCGGCCGTGGCCTGGCGGCGATCGAGCCGCAGTGGATCGCGCCGATAGCCGGCCATCTGCTGAAGACACAGCTGCTGGAGCCGCACTGGGAAAAGAAGGCTGGCGAGGTGATCGCGCTGGAGCGTGCCACGCTCTACGGCATCGTCATCTACGCCAACCGCCGTGTGAACTACGGCAATGTGGACCCGAGGGCTGCACGCGAGATCTTCATCCGCGAAGGCCTGGTCAACGGCGAGTGGGAGACCCGGCTGCCGTTCCTGGCCCACAACCGCAAGATGATCGCGCAGGTCGAAGAGCTTGAGCACAAGGCGCGCCGGCAAGACGTGCTGGTCGACGACGAGCTGATCTACGCCTACTACGACCAGCAGTTGCCGGCCGATGCGGTCAGCGGCGCCAGCTTCGAGCGTTGGTACCGCGAAGAACTGAAGAAGCAGCCCAAGCTGCTGATGCTCAGCCGCGAAGAGCTGATGCGGCACGAGGCTGCGGGCATCACGACCTCGGCCTTCCCGAAGACCATCCGCCTGGGCGGCGTGGATTGCGCCGCGGCCTACCTGCACCAGCCGGGCGACCCGAAGGACGGTGTCACCATCACCGTGCCGATCTATGCGCTGAACCAGGTCAGCGAAGAGCGCTGCGAATGGCTGGTGCCCGGCATGCTCGAAGGCAAGGTGCTGGCGCTGATCAAGAGCCTGCACCAGCGGCCACGCTCGCGCCTGGTGCCGCTGCCCGACTACGCGGCCGAGTTCTGCGAGTTGACGACCTTTGCCCAGGGGTCGTTCATGGACGCGCTGCTGAAGGCCGTTCGCGAGCGTACCCAACTCGCGGTCCAGCGCAACGACTTCAAGCTCGAGCAGTTGGCTCCTCACCTGTTCATGAACTTCCGCGTCGTCGACGAGCATGGCCGCCAGCTCGGCATGGGCCGGCAGCTGGCCACGCTGAAGGCAGAGTGGGGTGGCCAGGCACGCTCGGCGTTCCAGGCTTTGGCGGCCTTGAAGCGGCCCGACGCACCGCCCCCGGCACCCACACCGTCTGAGACGCCCGCAGCGCCGTCGCGGGGCGTCACCGCCGTGGTCAAGGCGCCACCGCCGCCGGCGCCTGACGCACCAGCCGCGCGCTACACCGCCTGGACCTTTGGCGAGCTGCCCGAGCTGATGGAGATCCGCCAGAAAGGCCAGACGCTGATCGGCTTCCCGGCGCTGATCGACAAAGGCGCGCACGTCGAGATCGAGGTCTTCGACGAGCCTGATGTCGCGGCCGTGCAGCACCGCGCCGGCCTGCGGCGGCTGGTCGCGCTGCAGATCAAGGAGCCGCTGAAGTACCTCGAAAAGAACATCCCCGACCTGCAGAAGATGGCCGTGGCGTACATGCCGCTCGGCAGCATCGAAGAGCTGCGTGACCAGGTCATCGCCATTGCGCTGGACCGTGCCTTCTTGCAAGACCCGCTGCCGCAGAACGCGATGGCGTTCAACAAGCGCATCGACGAAGGCCGCGCGCGGCTGAACCTGATTGCGCAAGAGGTGGCGCGCATGGCCGGCACGGTGCTCGTCGAGTACGCCGCCGCAGTGCGCAAGCTGAAAGACAGCAAGCCGCCGAAGGAAGTGGCCGACGACGTCAACGCGCAGCTGCAGCGCCTGGTGCCCAAACGCTTCGTCGCGCAAAGCCCGTGGACGCAGATGCAGCACTTCCCGCGCTACCTGAAGGGCATCGTGATGCGGCTGGACAAGCTGCGTGCCGACCCCGCGCGCGACGCCCAGCGCCTGGCCGAGTTGCGCCCGATGGAGCAGCGCTACCAGCGCCGCATCGCCGATCTGAAAGGCCAGGCCGACGCACGGATGGAAGAGTTCCGCTGGCTGCTCGAAGAGCTGCGCATCAGCCTGTTTGCGCAGGAGTTGCGCACGCCGCAGCCAGTGTCCGCGAAGAGGTTGGAGAAGGTCTGGGCTCAGCTCACGGGCTGACGATCCGAACCCACAAAGACAAAGGGCCCGACGTTTCCGTTGGGCCCTTTTGCTATCCGGTCAGGCTGCAGCAGCCTGCGCGTTCACTGGATGTGCGCGATGAAGAAGTTGGCCATGCCCGACCAGGCGGTGTCGCCCGAGACGCTTGGCGCGGCTTGGCACTGGCCGGTGCCTTCCGTTTCATAGCGGCGGCAGAGCTGGTAGCCGAAGTCCGGGTAGTGCACGTCGACCTGGCTGGCCGGCACCTGCACCATGTTGAACGGGCGGTCGTATGCAGCGACGAGCCGGCGTCCGGCACCGCGGTGCATTGGGTCATGAACGCGGTGCGATCGCTTTCGATCACGAACGTGTTCGCCATCTCCGTGCAGTTGAAGGTCGTCTGGGCCTGGTAGGTCCAAATGGCCCGCACGGTCGTGCCGGTCAATTTGCCGGTTAGCGCCGTCAGGATGCCCAGGCCACCGCCACGCGATTGGCCGCTGATGAACGTGTTGGACGGGTCCGCATTCAGCGCCACCGCATGGTTGTTGACGAAGGTGTTGATGGCCTTCTGGATGTCGAAACGCGGCGTGGGGCTGCCGGCCACGTAGTTCACGACCGGGTGGCGGAACTCGTAGGAGATGACGATGAAGCCCTGGTCCGTCAGCGGCTTGACGACGCGGTTGTACAGCGAGCCGGCGGTCTTGTCGTAGGCGATGTAGTTGCCGGTGCCGTTCGGGTGGCCGTAGTAGGCGATCGGCCGCGGGCCGCTGAAGCCTTGCGGCGGCATCCAGACATCCATCGCCTGCTTGGCCAGCTTGCGGGTCGTCGGCTCGATCCACGTCGTCGAGCCGTAGGGCACATTGCGGTAGCAGTTGCAGCTGGCGTTGTAGCCGGGGGCCACGGTGCTTTCTGCTTGCATCAACGCTTGCGAAGGGATAGGCGCGAAACCCGCGGCAAACACTGCGGCGGTGGCCCACAACGACTTCGAGATGAGAGGCATGAGTCTTCCTTGGCGTCAGCGCCGGACCCGACGGGCCTCGAAGCGCTAGATCGCGCCCCACTCAGCTCAAAACACCAAGAAGAATCGAGTCAGGCGACAGCCACCTCATCGACGCGAGGTCGATGCGGATAAGGAAGCGGAAAGCCGGAGATGGCCGTGATTCGGCGGCCGTCTTGCAAGATGGTTACATGTCACTGCTGCAGCAGTGCGACGAACTCTTCCGAGTCGAAACCATTGGCCATCAGTTGCCCACGCACGAGCAGTGTCGGCACACCGTAGCTGCCGGTGGCGCGCAGACCAGCTTCACAGCTGGTGTCTTTCTCGACGTTGCATTCGGTGAACGCAAAGCCGTTCTGCCGCAGCCAGCCTTTGGCCTGGGCGCAGTAGGTGCAACTCGTGGTCGTGTACATCACGACTTCTTCTGCCTGCACACCTGCAGCCAGCGTGGGCATGTCACTGTGGTCGATGTTGTCATGTCGCTCGGTCGACATGCGGTAGCCGGCCCATGCGCCATAGGCCAGCACCAGCACCGCAATCCACTTGCCCCATGCGACGCGGCGCTCGGGCACGGCCTGGTAGATCACCGGCCGCGCCACAGGGCGGCGCGCAGCGTTGGCGGCCTCAGCGGCTTTCACATAGGCCACGCCGCAAGCAGGGCACTGCCAATCGGGCGCCGTGGTGTCCACTGGGCGAACGTGCTGGCATTTGGGGCAGATGGTGGGCATGGCGCGAATCGTGTCGGTGCAGGGGCGTGGCTGCGGGTGCAGCCGGCCGATTCTCCCGGCGCCATGGGCCTGATCAGGGCTCGCCTCGGTTCAATCTCGCCCGAGCGCGCAGTTCGTCACAGCCGGATTCACATCTGCTTGAACAAGTGAGCATAGCTCTCTGCCACCAGCAGCGGCTCGGTGCGCTCTTTGAGCTTCAGCTGCAGCCGGCCGCGGAAGTCGCGGCTGGCGCCGGCGATGGCGTTGGCATTGACCAGCGTCGAGCGGTGGATCTGCCAGAACAGCTGCGGGTCCAGTTCTTCGACCAGCTCTTTCAGCGGCTTGCGGATCAGCGCCTCGCCTTCGCGCAATGCCACGCGGGTGTATTTGTTGTCGGCCTGGAAGTACAGCACCTCGTCGACGGTGATCAGCTTCAGCGTCTGGCCGATCGAGGCGTTGATCCAGCGCAGATGCTGGCGTGCTTGCGCCGCGCCCGGCAACGCGGCCAGACGGTCCAGCACCGCACCCAGATCGCTCGGCGCTTCGCCCAGACGCTCTTTGACGCGGCTGATGGCCGTGAACAGGCGCGCCGGCTGCAGCGGCTTCAGCAGGTAGTCGACGGCGCCGTGGTCGAAAGCGGCCACTGCGTGCTCGTCGTAGGCGGTGACGAAGACCACGCGGCTGCGGCCGCTGGCTTGGCGTGCCACCTCCAGGCCCGTGGCGCCGGGCATCTGGATGTCGAGGAACATCACGTCGGGCCGCAACTCGTCGAGCAGGCGCAGCGCCTGCACGCCGTCGGCGGCCTCGCCGACGATGCTCAGCTCGGGCCACAGATTGCCGATCTGCTCGATCAGTTCGGCGCGGAGCGTGGCTTCGTCTTCGGCCACGATGGCGGTGGGGTGCTTCATGAGGGCAGGGTCAGCGTGAATCGGGTGGTGCCGTCGATGTCGTGGCACTTCAGGCTGGCGGCGTCACCGGCCAGCACGCGCAGCCGCTCGCGTTGCGCCGACAGCTCGGCATCGTCGCCGCACAGGCCGGTGGCGGTGATCTGCAAGAAAACCTGCAGCGCGGCCGGGTTGGCCAGCGTGCCGCGCTGGGCCCGCAGCACCACGCGTGGCGGCAGGCCTTCGGGGGCGAGGCGCAGGGCGCGCTGCAGCAGCGGCAGCAGCAGCATCGAGGGCAATGCGGCGCTGCGCAGCATGGGCGGCAACTCGTCGACCAGCTCGACCGGCTGTCGCTGCAGACCCTGTCGCAGCGCGAGGTAGCTGCCCAGCAGCGCCCCTTCGGCATCCAGCGTGGTCACGTTGTGCTCGCGCAGCCGCGGCAAGGCGGCGCGCAGGTGGTGGATCAGCCGCTCGAGCTGCTCGGCGGCGCTGTCGCTCTGACCCTTGGCGTATTGCTGCTGCACGTCGACGAGCACCTCGAACAGGAAGCGCGGTTCGACCTGGGCCTGTATCGCTGCGAGCCGCGCTGCCATCGCCTGGCGGCCCAGCGAGGCCTGCTCGCTCAGCAGCACCTGCAGCTGCGCCTCGGCGAGCCAGCGGCGGCGCAGCATCTCGATCACCGCCAGGGCCAGCCCGCCGGGCAGCAGCGTGGCGAGGAAATCCGCCACGAACTGCTGGACCAGCGACGGCTCGGTCTTGCACTTGGGCATGTTGCACAGCTCTTGGTAGGTGGGCCAGTGCGCGAGGTTGGCCACGCCCCACATCAGCGGCACTGCGCACAGCGTGCCCAGCAGCGCCGCCAGCATCAGGCGCTGGGTGCGCGCGGGGTGCCGCGGGTTGCTGCGGTCGGCAGCCAGCCAGGCCGGCAGCAGCGCCATCGTCGCCAGCACGGGCGACAGCAGCAAGCGCCAGAACAACGACTCGGGCCGGTCGAAGTGCTTCAGCTCGATCAGAGAGGTGAGGTCGACCGCCCCGTACAGCAGGCCCAGCGTGACGAAGCCGCCGAACTCGTACCAGCGCACCGACAGCCAGGCCTGCCACAGGTGGCGCAGGCCGTCGCGCACGCGGGCAGGCATCGAGGGGGCGGCGGCGGGAACAGGTGCCAGCACGCTGCTCATGGCGCACCGTGGGCGGCCGAAGGCACTGCCGGCAAGTCGTCGGCGGCCCCGAAGGCCGCGCTGGTAGGCATGTAGGTGGGCATGTCCGCGCTCGGCTCCAGGGCCGCAGAACTGTCGTGGCGCAGCGGCAGCGTCACTCGGGCGAGCACGCCGCGCGGCTCGGCGGATTCGAGCGAGAGCGAGGCCGCCTGCCCGTACAGCGCCAGCAGGCGGGCACGGGTGTTGGCCAGGCCCACGCCGCTGCCGCCCGCGCCGATGAAGCCGCGCCCGTCATCGCGCACATCGACCACCAGTTGCCCCTCGTTCGTCTGGCGGGCCGTGACCCACAGCCGGCCGCCTTCCGGCAGCGGCGACAACGCGTGCTTGATCGCGTTCTCGACCAGCGTGGCCACCACCATCGGCGGCATCTCGGCGTCGCGCAGCTCCGGCGGCGCCGCGATCTCGAAGCGCAGGCGGTCGCCCATGCGCATCTGCAGGATCACCAGGTAGTGACGCACGCGCTCCAGCTCGTCGCCCAGGCAGGCACGCTGGCGGCGCATGCCGGGCAGGGCCGACTGCAGGTAGGCGATCAGGCTGGTCAGCATGTCGCGGCCGCGGCCGGGGGCCACGTCGTAAAGCCGCTTCACCGTCGCCAGCGTGTTGAACAGAAAGTGCGGCTCGATCTGCGCCTGCAGCGCCGACAACTCGGCCTCCATCTGCTGGGCAGCGAGCACTTCGCGTGCCTGGCGCGCCGCGGCAAGGCGCTCGCGGTCGGCACGGCCGGCCAGCGCCAGGTGCAGCAGGCCGTAGCCGGTGCAGCCCAGCAGCCACCATAGGCTGGTGGTGTAGGCCAGCCACGACCACTCCAGCGGGTCCTTGTAGTCGGGCGCATTGGCGACCGCGTAGCGCAGCCCGGCGCCGATCAGCGTGCCGGCGGCCACGGCCAGCCCGCGCAGTACCCACTGCGCCGTCGGCTGCCAGCTGCGGCCGAACAGCGCGGCCTCGGCCACGCCCGCGCACAGCAGGATCGAGAACGCGCTGATCATCGATTGGCGCGTGTAGTGTGCAATCGCGAAGATCCAATGGAGCGGCTCGGCCGGCTCGGTCTGCCAGCCGATGATGCGCGAGAGCGCGAACACGAATGCCAGGTAGAACACCGCCGCCACGTGCGGCAGGGTGACCACCCGCCGGAAGGCTGCCCAGCGGGTAGCGGGCGCATCGAAGGCGGTGGGGGTTGGCGTCATGGGCGGATTGTGTGCCGCCCCATCGGCATGCGGGGGCCTAGCGCGACGAAGCCGGCCCGTAGCCCGACGAAGCCGGGAGGACCGCGACCGAGGCCGCGGCCCTCCCGCCGGGTTACTTCTTGCAGAACGCCAGCTGGTCCTGCACCGGCAGTGGCGACGAATCACCCGTGGTCAACAGCAGGTTGGCCGACAGTGTGACGATGTACGCGCAGTCGGGCAGGGCGGTGAAGGTCCACCCTCCAGCCGGCGGCGGCGCGCCGTTGATCGCCTGGCCGAACTGGTCCGTCGGGTCCACCGGCACCGGCATGCCGAAGCCATACGGCCCGCCCGGCCCGTTCATGCTGACGCTGACCGAACCCAGGTTCGGGTGCGCTGCAGTGAACAGCAGATCCAGCGCCGCGTTGAGGCCGGCACAACCACCGGCGCGCAACTGCAGCGAGTCGACCGAGCACGCGCACAGCTGGCCCGACACGTCCATCGGCGCCCACGAGCCACCCTTGTGCACGTTGTTGTAGACCGTGTTCTCGATCGCCACGTGGGCGCAGGTGCCCGCGTCTTGCTCGGTGCCGGGCAGGCCGACGGCGCGCACCCGCATGCGCAGTGCGATGTGCCGGTTTTTCGCCAGCGCCGCACCGTGGGCCGTGCTGCTTTCGCCAGCGATCACGTTGACCATGTTCAGCGCGGGCTGCGGCACCAGCAGCGGGGTGATCGCGCGCAGCATGTCGCCGTTGGGCACGAAGAAACCGTTCACATCGAGCGCGTTGCTGAACTGTGGCACCTGGATCCAGCCGCCAACGATCGCCGCGTGGCTCGCGTCCGCCCCCGGGCTCGCTGGGTCGGCGTGCACATAGTGCGTCAGCGTCACCCAACTGCCCAAAATGAAGACCAGGCGCTCGATGCGGCCAATGATCGTGTCGCTGAACTGGGTCGTCGACACCACTGTCCATGGCCCGGTCGGGTTGCCCAGCGCATCGGTGGTGCGGAACTCGAAGCGGTATTCCATCGGCAGCCCGCCCAGCGTCTTCGGCAGCACGCCGTTCAGCCGCACGGTCGAGAAGAACGCGCGGTGGTCACCCACCGTCAGGCCGCTGCCCGGCACAGTGCTTTCGATCTGGCTCGCGTACAGGTAGCTGCCCAGCGCGTCGAAGACGGGCAGGGGCTCGGTCACCGGCGGTGACTCTTTCAAGCACAGGTCGACGCAGAAGCACGGGCCGGCGTTCTCGCGGTCCGGCGCGCGGCCACGCGAAGGCGGCTCGGCAAGCAGCGGCACGCCGCCCAGGGTCTCGACCTTGAAATACAGGTCGGGCCCGCCGGTCAATTCGAGGTTCAACCACGGGAAGATCGTTGGCGTGAAGTCGCTCGCCAGGTAGTCGATGCGGAAGTGGCCGGTGAGGTCGGTCACGCCGTCGCCCAGTGCATCGTCTTGCAGCCAGTCGACATCGAACGCGCGAACCCGCACGCCGCCGATCGGCGCCTGCGTTTCACAGTGGCGCACTTGGCCGCAGATGACCCACGCGCCAAAGCGGCCGCGGATGCTGCACCAGATGCGGTAGGGGATCGTGAAGTCCCACGCGGCAATGCGGTCGTCTTTGATCTCGCGCCACATCGGCTGCACGACCGTCAGCGTGAACTGCATCGGCGGCGGCAGCTTCTCCTGGTTCTTGCGGCGCGGCACGGTGGTGCAGTACAGGTCGAGTTCGAAAGCCTCGCCCTGGTAGTTCGGCGCCTTGCTGAAGTCCAGCGTGTAGGCGCCGTTGGCGTCGATCGTGGCCTCGGCCAGCAAGCGGCCGGCCTTGCCGTCGCGATCGGCGTCCGGCACGCCCTCGAAGGTGTCCTTGGTGCGGGCGACGGCCAGCGCCGCCACGTCGCGGCCCGGTGCCAGGGCGTAGGCCTTGACGACCAGGCCCTCCAGTGGCTCGATGCAGTCGAAGCAGAGAGCGCCTCTCAGCGTGCCCTTGAGGTAGTAAGTCATGGTGTGGATCCCTGTGTGGATGGACTCGGCGAAATGCCGGTGCATCTCGCCCCACGACAAGCAGGCGAACACCGGATACACAAGGTAGGCGCATGGGCGCTGCCGCCCCATCCCCATCGGACGCAGTCAGGACACCTAGAAGAGCCGCCCGGCTAGGGGTGAAAAAGTGGCCGTTCGCGCCATGCGGCAGCCACCGGCCATTCAGCTCGGCGTTGGATCATCAAGCTTGATGACGTGCTGGCCGCGCGGCCGGCGGTCCGTCAGCGCAGCACTTCGAGCGCGCGCTCCATGCCGCCTTGCTCGATCGACAGCATCGCCTGTTCGCGCACCGCGGGCTTGGCGTGGAAGGCGATCGACAGGCCGGCTGCCCCCATCATCGGCAGGTCGTTCGCGCCGTCGCCCACGGCAATCGCCTGGGCCGGCGAAATGCCCATCAGCTCGCACACCTCGAGCAGCACGCGGCGCTTCTCAGCGCCGTCGACGATGTCGCCCCAGGGCCTGTCGACCATGCGGCCGGTGAGCTGGCCGTTGGCCACCTCCAGCACATTGGCGCGGGCAAAGTCCAGCTGCAGCCGCGCGCGTACCTTGTCGCTGAAGAAAGTGAAGCCGCCAGACACCAGCAGCGTCTTCAGCCCCGCCGCGCGGCAGGCCAGCACGAAAGCCTCGACGCCGGGGTTCAGCTTCAAGCGTTGCATGTAGACATCGTGCAGCGCCTGTTCGCTGACGCCGGCCAGCAGCGCCACGCGGCGGCGCAGGCTGTCCTTGTAGTCGGCGATCTCGCCGCGCATCGCGGCCTCGGTGATGGCCGCCACCTCGGCCTTGCGGCCGGCCGCCGCGGCGATCTCGTCGACGCACTCGATGTCGATCAGCGTCGAATCCATGTCGAACGCCACCAGCTTGAAATCGGCCAGCGCCAGCGGCGGCGTGATGCCTCGGGTGAACAGTCCGGGGGCGAATTCGGTGGCGGTCATCGGAAAGTGGGGCCGGGGCGGTCAGCAGAGACGCACAAGTATCGCAGCAGGCCGGGCGCGCTATGGCAGCATGCGCGCCCATGAACGGCATCACCTCCTGGCTGCGGACGCGCGGCACGCACGACAGCGGCAAGGTCGCCATGGTCGAGCTCTTCTTCGACCTGGTTTTCGTGTTCGCGGTGACCCAGCTGTCGCACGCCTTGCTGGGCCGTTTGACCCCGCTCGGCACCCTGCAGGTCGGCGTGATGATGGTGGGCACCTGGTGGGTGTGGATCTACACCTCCTGGGTCACCAACTGGCTGGACCCCGAGCGCCTGCCGGTGCGGCTGGCCTTGTTCGCGTTGATGGGGGCCGGGCTCGTGATGTCGGCCACCATCCCCCAAGCCTTCGGCGAGGCGGGGCTGGCGTTTGCGCTGGCCTACGTGGCGCAGCAGGTCGGCCGCACGGTCTTCGTGCTGTGGGCCGTGCGCGGCGAGCGGCTGGCGATGCGGCGCAACTTCCAGCGCGTGATGTTCTGGCTGCTGCTTGGCTCGGCCTGCTGGCTGGCCGGCGGCCTGGCCGAGCCCGCCCAGCGCCTGGGTTGGTGGGGTTTGGCGCTGGCGGTGGAAACCGCGGCGCCGCTGCTGTTCTTCTGGACGCCCGGCATGGGCCGCTCGGTGCTGGCCGACTGGGACATCGACCCCAACCACATGGCCGAGCGCTGCGCACTGTTCGTGATCATTGCGCTGGGCGAATCGCTGCTGGTCACCGGCGCCACGGTGGCCCATGCCGAATGGTCAGCCCCCATCGCCGCCGGCGCACTGGCCGCCTTCGTCGGCACTCTGGCGATGTGGTGGATCTACTTCGACACCGGCGCCACCCGCGCGCACCACCACATGGCGCATTCGGCGCAGCCCGGGCGGCAGGCGCGCAACGCCTACACCTACATGCACCTGCTGATCGTCGCCGGCATCGTGGTCTGCGCGGTGGCCGACGAACTGGTGCTGGTCCACCCCGACCACGCCGACCTGCCGGCGCTGGTCGCCATCCTCGGCGGGCCGGCGCTCTACCTCGCGGGCACCGCGGCCTTCAAGTGGGCCACCAACACGCGGCGCCTGCCGCCGTTCTCGCACCTCGTCGGCCTGATGCTGCTGGTATTGCTGGCCGTGCCGGCGGCATTGCACATGGCTTCGGCACTGATGCTGGGCGCAGCGACGACCGTGGTGCTGGTGATCGTGGCAGCGTGGGAATATGCGGCGGTGCGCCGGGCTTGAGAGGGCTCTTCGCAAGCCCTTAGGTGAATGTCCCGGCATCCAGCCGCCGGGTCCGGGCGTAGAAGCTGGATGCCGTCTGGACGCCCATCGGCGTCCGTCGTCAGGTCAGAGAGGAGCCCGCCATGTCCGCTGTCCTCGAACGCACCACCACGCCGGTCGAAGCCGATCCGGCCCCCGTTGCCCTGAGTCGCCTGCGTGGCTTTCAGACCGGCGCCCGCGAGCTGGACGACACCGCCTGCACCGTGCACGGCAAGTTGCCAACCTGGTTGCAGGGCCACCTGCTGCTGAACGGCCCGGCGGTCTGGGACCTGCCCCACGGCCACTACGCCCACTGGTTCGACGGCCTGGCGATGCTGCACCGCCTGCGGTTCGCCGACGGCCAGGTGCTCTACCGCAGCCGCTTTGCCGACAGCCAGTCCTACCGGCTGGCCCAGGCTGCCGGCAAGCCCGTGGTGGGCGAATTCGCCACGCCGGACACCGAGCCCTGGCTGTCGCGCATCACGCATTTCAAGCACCCCCGCGGCAGCGACAACCCGGCGGTGGTGATGTCGCGCATCGGCGAGCGCTGGATCGCCTGTACTGAGAGCCCGCACCTGATCGGCTTCGACCCCGAGAGCCTGGCCACCCTGGGCGAGTTGCAGCACGACGACAAGCTGGACATCGCGCTGATGGCCGCGCACGGCATGACCGACTCGCGCGGCGACTACTGGAACGTCGGCGTCGAACTGGGCCCGAAGTGCACCTACCGGCTGTTCCGCATCCGCGCCGGCAGCACCCGGCGCGAATCGGTGGCCGCCATCCAGGTCAAGAAGGCCGGTTACCTGCATGCATTCGCCCGCAGCCCGGGCCATGTGCTGGTGTGGGAAACGGCGCTGCGCGTGCAGCCGCTCGGCTTCCTCTTCACGCGTCGGTCGTATGCAGCCAACTTCCGTTGGGATGCGGCCAGCGGCTCGGCGATCCACGCGATCTCGCTTGCCGATGGCTCGGTGCGGCGCTGGGACATCGCGCCGATGATGTGCTTCCACGCCGTGCAGGCTCATGAAGACGGGGCCGACCTGGTGCTGGACCTGTGCGACTACCCAGACGCGAGCATTTTCGAAGACCTGGCGCTGGACAAGCTGCGTACCGGCCAGCGCCAAAGCTCGGTCGCGCGGCTGGCGCGCTACCGCCTGCGCCCTGGCCGCACCGAGGCTGACGCAGAACCGCTCAGCCGCGGCTTCGAGCTGCCGCAGGTGCACCCGGCGCGGCCGGAAGAGGGCGCCGCCCGCTGGGCCTGGGGGGCAGGCTACGACGTCGACGACCGCGCCCACTTCCTCGACCGCACGGTGCGCATCGATCTGACCACGGGCGAGCGCCGCGAATGGCAGCGCCCGGACGCGGTGCATCTCGAGCCACTGTTCGTGCCGCGCCCCGGCGGTGCCGATGAAGACGACGGCGTGCTGCTCGTTCCCACGCTGGCCGACGGTGACGCAGCGACGATGGTGGCCGTGGTCGATGCCCGCCGCATGGAGTGCCTGGCCACGGTGCAGGCGCCGCAGGTGGTGCCCTTCGGCTTCCACTCGGCCTTCCAGCCGCACTGATCCGCGTCGCTACGTCAACCGGCCGATCCACTCGGCAGCGACGTCGAGCAGGCCTTCCAGTACCTCGGCGTCCTTGCGGCCGCTGCGCGCCGGCACGTGGAACGAGTGGTCGGCCTCGGCCACCAGCTCCAGCGTCGCTCGCGAGCCCAGCTCCTTCGTCACGCCGGTGAGCAGCTCGACCTCGGCCAGCTCATCCCGCGTGCCTTGCAAGAAAAGCATTGGGCACTCGACCTTCGCCAGATGCGCCGCGCGCTCGATCGCCGGCTTGCCGGCCGGATGCAGCGGAAAGCCGAAGAACACCAACCCCTGCACACCCGGCAGTGGCTCATCCGCCTGTGCCTGCGAGGTCATCCGCCCGCCGAACGACTTGCCGCCGGCGAACAGCGGCAGGCCGGGGCAGCGCTGCGCCGCCTCAGCCACCGCCACACGCACCGCGGCATGCGCCACCGCCGGCGTGTCCGGCCGCTTCGAGCCGCGCTCCATGTACGGGAACTGGTAGCGCAGCGTCGCGATGTTGCGCTGGGCGAATCCAGCCGACACCGCCGCCATGAACGAGTGCGCCATGCCCGCGCCCGCGCCATGGGCGAACACGTAGCAGGCACGCGCTTCGGGTGGGGTTTGCAGCAACGCCGAGACGGTTGAGCCGTCAGGCAGGGTGAGGGTCACTTCGTGCGGATGCAGGGCGTCTGGCATGACACGGCCTCGATGAATGGTTCTGGCCACGACCGGCTCGAAGGCCGCGGGCAGCGTCGGATCATCCTAACGCCCAAGCAGCTGGAAGCCTGCCGACAGGGCGATCGCGCCGGGTTAGCACGAGATCGAAGAAGAAAACCCCGCTCCAACGTGCGATATGCGGCATACGCATGGGCCGGGCACCGTCGATCCGGGCCAACAGGCCGTGAAAATGACGCGGACGCGGGATGGCTTGATCCTTGCGCACACTGCAATGCGGGGCGCCACTGACATGCAAACGGATTCCATTGATCGCGTTGCCGAAAAGTTTGAGCTGGCGCAGCGGCACTTCGAACAGGGGCGCCTGATCGCCACCGTCGAGCTGCTCGAACCGATTTCACGCGGCGCGCTGCCATGCACGCTGGTGGCTTCCATTGACCACTTGCACTGCCTGGCGGCCTACCGCCTGGGCCAGCTGAGCGACTGCCTGATGCGGGCACGCTCGTTTTTGCAGCATGTGGATCCGGGCGTCGAATCCACGCTGGACCAGCGTTTCGCCGTCCTCGCCGTCGCGGTGGTGGCTGCGGGCGAATCGGCCCGCTATGAAGAGAGCCTTGAGCATTTGACCGAGCTGCTGGGCCTGGCCTCGCGGCTGGGCGGCCTGTCGCACTACGTGCGTGCGCGGGGCACCGCGGCGTCTGCTTTTTTGCTGCTGGGCGACCCGTGGGCTGCGCAGCGTATCTTGTCTGTTCTGACGAGTGAGTTCGACCGGCCCCACTCAGAGCAGCGCCTCGAAACGACGATGCGCTGCAACCACGCCTCGCTGTGCCTGGAGCTGGCGCGCATGGCGCACGAAGCGGGCGACGACGAGGCCGAGCAATCGGCCATGCAGGACGCCGAGGCCAGCGTGACCCGCGCCATGCGCCAGGCGGTCGGCTTGAAGGACTTGCGCATCGTGACCTATGTGCAGCTCCATCGGGCCGAGCTGAGCCTGCGGCGAGGCGAGATCAAGAAAGCCAGGGTGCAACTCGACGGTGCGGCGAAAGACGCCGAGGCTGCTGGCCTGAATGCGCACTGGCGGCACCTGCAGCTGCTGCGAGCCGAGTTGCTGCTGGCCCAAGGCGACAGCCAACAGGCGCTGGACATGCTGGAAGCGCTTCGACAGGCGGAAGACGCGAACAACGAATTCAGCACCCGCATTCGCCAACGCGAGCTGGAGTACCAGGCGCTTGTCGGGCTCGGACGGGCCGCCGACGCGTTGCAGGCCAGGCTGGCCTACGACAAGCTGCTCGCCTACCGGTCCTTCCGCCAGGCGCGCGCGCAGTCGTCCCTGATGCGAACCCGCCTGGAGCTCGAGCACTTGTTCAAGCGCGGCTCCGAGCGAAAGGCATTCGGCGACGAGCCGACCGGTGGCGGTGCGCCAAGCGCATCGCCAAAGACGGCGGCCGCAGGCTCGCCGAAAGTCCCTGCCCGGGCGTCGCGCCGCTCGGCAAGGTTCGCCTCAACCAGCAGCCGACCGCGCCCTTAAGGCGAGCGGCGCGCCACCGGCCACTCAGGCAGCCTGCGCGTCACCCGCGAACTTCAATCCTCGGCCTGCAGCGTCTTGCGCGCCGCCGTCAGCGTTTGCTTCGCGCCCCAGTAGTCGGCCCACGGGTCGTCTTTGACGAAGCTCAGGTACTCGCGCGCATTGTCGATCGTCCATTGCGCGCTGCTCTTGAGGCCCTGCAATTGATCCCAACTGATCGGCATCGAGACACCCAGCCCCGGCCGTGAGCGGGCCGAAAAGGCCGCCGCCGTGGTGGCCGCATGGCCGTTGCGCAAGTAGTCGACAAAGATCTTGCCGACACGGTTTTTCGGCCCCGGCACGGCGACGAACTTCTGCGGGATCGTGCGGGCCATGTGCTCGACCACTGCTTTCGAAAACGCCTTGACTTCGGCGTAGTCCAGCCGCGGTGCGAGCGGCACCACCACGTGCAGGCCCTTGCCGCCGGATGTCTTCAGCCAGCATTTCAGGCCCAGCGCATCGAGCATCGCGTGCGTCAGCTGCGCCGCCTCTTGCACCTCTTTCCAGCTCACGCCGTCGCCCGGGTCGAGGTCGAAGACGATACGGTCGGGCTTGTCGATGGCCTTGGTCGTCGAATTCCAGGTGTGGAACTCGATCACGTTCATCTGCGCCGCGGCCACCAGCGCCTTGACGTTGTCCACCGCCAGCAGCGCGCCATGTTCCGGCCACAGCGCCGCGTCCAACGCCCGCACACCGGGCATCTTGCTCTCGGGGTGCTTCTGAAAAAACAGCTCGCCGGTAATGCCGTCCGGCGCGCGCA
>Ga0307515_10005826_pt1 | contig 24870 bp, 19 predicted proteins | sample 17_EM_MG_FD_194513 | JGI IMG/M metagenome (GOLD analysis project Ga0307515, IMG submission 194513) | Populus trichocarpa ectomycorrhiza microbial communities from riparian zone in the Pacific Northwest, United States - 17_EM | ecosystem: Host-associated > Plants > Roots > Unclassified | place... | reverse complement strand
GCGCCCATAAGCTCTCAGACGCTTCGCAGAGGATTGCTGGGTCACGTGGAGTTGAGGGTTAGTAAGAAGTTATGCAAAGGGGCGGGCCTGCCAATCATCTACGAAGCGGCTGAGGCACCTGAGATAAGTTAAGGGGCTCGATGGCCCACGCACTGTCACGTGACCTACACACGTCGCCGAGCTCAAAGACTGCACAAGTATCCTCCAACTAACAAAAATTAAAAGGGATATGAGCTAGCACCGGCTGGCCCGTAATATACCTAAGCTAAGCAGTTGGTTACCTGCAACTGCCAAGTTATATTAAATGCGCCCTTCCATCTTCCTACAAGACCTTCCTCTCGCGTTATCTCTCGAGGGCTTCGGTATAGATCTGTCGATCTGGAGAACTCGTGTACTGATTGATCTATGAAAGAAAAGAGACTATATACATGATGTAGGTACAGGACCAGCGGGGGGGTACGTAATAGGGAGTAGGCGATCGAGTCAAGCAGGGGTAGGTGACTGAATCAAGGGGTAGGTAACTGAGTCGGGTGGCAAGACAACCTGATTCAGGTCGACAAGATCTTCTTCTCTATATTCTTTTCTTGGATTTTATAACTCGGGCCGTGGCCGAACGGCGTGGAAATATTCAAAGGTTCCAGCCGCGGTCCTCCGCCAAGTCTCCATTTCACAGCCGATCTTGATTCTGAACTTGGGCGCTTAATTAACCCCTTCTTTTATGTAGCGGTAGACTTGAGGCTAAGGCAGACTCAGAAATGCCCTTATGCGGTTCCTTGCTGTACTAGAGCGTGTTTCCCGGCCGGTACAAAATGTGTATGCACGCTTACGTCGTTTCAGCGATCAGTTTCATTTTCTATCTCTTTGCGGGGCCCTTTCCTATATTAAGTTCATTCCGCTCGAAAATATTTTTGCCAAGCTTTAGCATTCGTTCAGAACCGTGACTGACATCACTGCGTGTAGCTAGTGCGGTACCGGGCTTAAATGCAGCCCTACGGACTCAAACTGCATACCGCAAGGCTACTGTCCCTACGAAACCCAAACGTAAGGAGGGAAGTTCTGGCCAACTAATGCCGTTTGCAATATGAATGGCGGCATATCATGCTATCTACCGGGGGAACTAAAGTGCCTGAGTACATGTGAGTCAAGGCCAACAATATCGTTGCTGGTGAGGGGGACTGATTGATGGCCCCAATTGGCCTAGACCGCCTGGCCCGCACTTCAGCCCTTCACAATCTTTGTCGGGGGAGGGACAAATCGCTGATTCCCCGTAGAAGCCTCACCTCGAATGGGGACAAAGTGAGGTTAACTGCCATAAGACACTTACAACCGGAAACGAGGGCGGCAGCCCCTTTAATTTGGCAATCCCCCCTGCGCCTCCTTGGCGGCAACAGATCACGGCTTCATAAGCATACGTGCTTCCTCCGCCCAATCTCAGAAATCCGGCTCCCTAACAAATCGACGGGAATACAGTGATTTGAGAAAAAGGAAAACCTCGAAAGCCGTCCAAATCGAGTGGCCACCGTTGCAATTGGCGAGTTTTCACCGCGGAAACCGAGGGTTTCATAATGTCAACGACAGCAGGCTGTACGCCGTCTGGAGTCCAGCGCGTTGGCCCACTAACAACTGTCTTCACGCCACCTTCGACATGCCTCCATAACCTCTATGTGCTTGATGGTGGTCTTTTCCCAGACATAGCGTTCTTAGACTTCTTCGCGGAGGATTGCTCTCCGTCATCGGCTTATACCTCACTAGGATCGTTTACGTATGACTATTATTCCCCGGGTATTTGTCCTTTCAAATACACAAGGTCGGGTCTCGCCTTTCTTTTCAGTTCGTTTCGCCCGAAAAATTTCCAATTCTAACCACGAACGAAGTAGTGCCTGCGGTCCAACATGTCTAGAATCGCCGTTATCGCCATTAGAGACCGGTATCAAATGCTGCCCAAGCAGCTACACCTGCGTACAAAACGTCAACTGGTGTGTAAGCATACTCTCAACTCCAACCGTAGCCACCATGACAGAGTTTTCTGTCTCCTCAAGCGCCTTTATGCTCACGCCTTCTCCCACTGTGTCGATCTTTGCGGCCCCTGTCCGAGTCCTCTATCAGAGCTCCGATCTTTCTATCCTTACAACCGCAATGGCAGGGCATGGTTCTGTAACGGGAAACCCTTCACAAGGTTCACCATCATCCAATGGTTCTTTAGCTGCGTCGGGGCTCTCGAAGGATAGAAAGATTGCCGTTGGTGTTGCCGTGCCCCTCGACTCCATTCTCATTATCTTAGCCATATTATACTTCTGTTGGCGGAAAAGGAGGAGGGCCCCCGAAACAGCTTTGCCTCACTTATCGGACGGATGGACAAAGCCTGAACTGGATGGCCAAGGCGTGCAGGTGGCGCCGCGATCTGTCGGATATGGAATGGCAGTTTCCAGCAAGTCACCAAAGACTAAGCTAGACGGCCTAGGGCAGCAGCAGCCGTTCGAACTGGAGGCGAGAGACGTCAATCCTGTCCAATTGTATGAAGTTCCAGGTGATATGCCACTGTCACATGAGCTCTTATGGAGTTCTCGCAAGAGTTTGGGGGTGTCAGGGGGCTAGAACATGGATTATGGAAGTTGTTAGACACCGTGGTTGTAATAGCTTTGTCATTCCTTTATATTGAAAACGCAACTCCAGTTCAAGGCATCCTTTCCCCCCGCTTCCTTCGGGCCAGCTCTGCCGGCTGCTCTCTTCTCGGTAGAGCGCTGAGGCCCTCCTGACATCAACTAAAGGGTTGGGACCTTAATCTTGCATGAAATCGGACCAGCAGGGACAAGGTCGTACCATCCCCTGTTAGATCGTGTACCTTGTCGAAAATTATAACTAGATAAGGCTAAACCTTATTGTCACTGGTCTCTCGCCTTAGGATTGGTTTCACTGATTCGCCTCGACAAGTACTCGCCCTCAAAACTTTAAACCTCCAAGCTTTGACGGCGCTGGGCGCCAAGTTATAAGCCATTCACCGCTCTAAAATCTTCTGGGGCGCCTTTTGACTTATTATCCTCTGCCCAATAGTAGTCTAACCCGAAATGGCATTCATCACCAACCACACGGTATCGCTGGTTCCCAGTAGTTCCCAGCCGACAAACACGCGTCTCAGCCTCGTAACACTCGCCAATAACCACAACGCACTATCCCAAAATATCAGCATAACAGCTCGGATTAAAAATATCACAGTGGAATCCAAGCCTGACGCGCGCGAGATTCACAGCATTGAGATTAATCGACTCGATTATTTATGGCACTACGGCAGCAGCAGATGCATCAATACATCTATGAGGCTCTAGTTGGCAGTGGGAGGAAGTGCTAACGGCTAGTTCTTTTTAGGGTAATATAAATGGGAGAGGGGTTGGAGCGGTTACAGCAACAATAACACTAGAGATAGGATAAAGAAGACGAAGAACGATCGGAACTTGCTGCGTTCTACTATAACCTGGCTCTGTTAATATTCATGGCTTTTCTCCTAGATTTTCCTTTGGCCTTCGCTTTCAGGGCCTCCTCCGACAGCTCTGCAAGTTCCTCTCGCGCCGCCACATCTTCCCATAACTGTTTCCCGACGATATCCGCGAGTGCCAGCACGCGTGTCTGTACCGTGGCACCATCCCGCCGATTCTTCCTAAAGCACAGGAACGACATGTTAGCAACCGCCTCTCAGGGAAGAACAAACAAAGGTGGGGTACAAATGGCAAGGGGACAACTTACCCTTCTCTCCGCGACAGCGATATGAGTTCAGAAAAGGCCCACAGCTTGCCTTGGGCAAGTATTCTTCCGGTCTTTGGGCAGCGCGTGGGCGTCCACTCATCTGCGAGCCGCAAGGTTGATGGAGTTCGGGAGTCTTTACTCTTGGCCACGAGTATCATGCCCTCCTCTTCATACCTTCGGTAGGCGTTCTTAAGAGTCTCTTTGTTTACTGCTTCAAAATACGACAAGTCTCCTTGGTGATAAAGCGTCTTTCCTAGCTATAATGATTTCATTAGCCTTCCTTAGTCTTCTCCGTCCTCTCTTAAGAAATATTCAACAGTTCAGTCCTTTGATACATCATATGAATATTCAAACATACTAGTTGTGCGCGGTCTTGCACTTTCTTTGAGTCCAGCCATATCTCTCCCATCTGGTCAACTAGAGGTGTGAGCATCAAGAGGGACATAGCACCAAGCCAGCTTGCTTCAATGAATGGCCATATCAGGAAGCAGTAGAAGTCGAAGTTCTCTCGACCACATTCTCTTTCAGCATCGCTCAGCTCGACGAATTCGACTTTGTTCGGGTCGTCAGCGTTGCGTGTGACTTTAATTACGTTGTCGCTTTCCAGATCTCGAAGAGTCTTTGCGAGATTGACATCTAGCCCTTCGGTGGGAAAGATGAACTCTCCTCGGAACAACTGACATATATTAGCTACATATATCATCTCCAATCTCATGATGTCGGCCAACCTGCGAGAGAAAATGAACTTGATCATGGAGTTCATTGTAAGATATTCTTTGGTTCTCCGGCCCGCCACCAAGTTTTACCTTAGTATATATAGCGGCAGAGACCAGAGCTTGTAATATGAAGAGGTGTATTGTCATATTGCGGTAGAAGGAGAGCTGGAACCTGAATACTAATCAGTCCTAGCTTTGAGAACGTCCGTGAACATGAACCAGATTGTCGCGGCTGGCTAAGTCAACCAAGCTTACCTGTCCACCGCATAATATGTATCCTCAGGTAATCCTTGGACGAGTCCTACGAGACTAGGCCCAAGGACCTCAAGACCACGTTGGACAACTACACTCGTAGGGAGCCCAGCAAAATGCGCTACTCTACCACCCTGGTTACGGATACGTTCGCTGAGCCACTCAACTCTTCTTATCAGCTCTGACTTGCCAACGCCCCGCCCTCTTAGTGTAAGAAGGACGGTGCCAATTAGCGCCGTAGGCATTACGACAGATACACCGTTGATCTCGGAGAGCACTCTATACCCAAGCGTTCTGAGTAGTCGAACTCGAGCTTCTTTAGACTCTAGTTGCTGTGGCAATTGATTAAATCTTTCTTGCTGCTGGTTGATGAAGCCGCGAAGGCTCCATGGCTCGTGGAACCGGACATCCACACGACCTAATTTTAGCGACAATACTGATGATGCAGAAAGGAAATCCCTCAAATTCTCTTTCGGTTTTGGTTGCCCAAGGAGTTCGCTTATATATGAACTGATTGCTACATCAATATTCAGCTCTACGACTCTTGGAGTGTGTACTTACTCGACCTCGATGACTTTATCATACTGTGTGCTCACAGGACATATTATAGCGTCTCCAACTCGCCCAGATGCTACGCTATCTAAAAGGAAACTAAGGATCCCAAATTTGGGAGGAAGAAGTTTGCCTGTTCTTGACCGACCGCCCTCTGTTTAAATTAGTATATTGCTCCGAAACGAGTATGCCTGAAACATTTGGCGACATACCTACGAAGCATTCAAAATTATAGCCATTTTGTAGTAGTGTATCAATGTATGCCTGGACCAATGTGGTATATAACTGATCGTCTCCAAAACTCCGCCGAATCCACATGGCACCTGGCCTTTGTCAACATGATTCAAATTCAGGTGGGAGTGCCTCGACGAACCTGCATGTTGTAAAAATGACCCAACCAACGGAAAATTGAGATTGTCACCAGCCACCACTGTGGGCAGTGCCAACCCTAGTCTATAACATATTATTTGCAACGAAACGTAATCGACGTGAGACCGGTGACAGGGGAGGAAGATGATGGAATGTTTGTCCCTGGCCGCCTGTTCCGCCACGCCACGGAGGCGGAGGACTTCCTCGCTGGATACGTGAATGCCTAGTCAAGCTGAAAATTAGCAATGTTTCTATAGGTCGATATGCTTCTCAATCAGCGTGTTCTAACGGAAGGCTCTGGGGCTGCTTTCCCCGAACGTAGGGCAGTCTCTAACGCGAACTGACTCGAGACATTCTGCTTTGATACTCCAGAACCAGGGAGGATATCCTCAAGTCTCCAGCCTCTTATCCATAAAGTATCTCTAAGAACTCAACGCATGGCCACACGTGTAGACTATGGTTCCGTCCCTGGTTGCTGGAACGTTTCCAATGGGAGGAAGAGACCCCTTTCACTCACCCTGATGATACGCCCTCGTCAACAACTGCGTCGCCAAATAATACGCGCCGCGAATAAACCTCCGACTCTCCATCTTGCATATCATCTCATCGACCAACTTCTCCGCAACCTCCATCACGCTCTCCCTAATCTCGCCCCTCCTCCTCTCCCTTTCCGCTTCCCCGTCTCCCCCCTGCCCCAACACCCCCTCGTTACTCTCGACCTCGACCCTCCTCCCCGCAAGCTCCTCGACCTTCGCCACCAGCATCGGACTCCGCAGCACCAGCCCCTTCATGCGCTCGCTGAACCCGGCGTAGAAAATCGGCTGCCCGACCACGTTCTCGTAGCTCCGCCAGCCGGATCCGGAAACGTGCAGCGAGATCTCGCGCAGGAAGTCCAGCGGCGCGGTGCGGAAGCGCGCCATCCGCCCCACGAGGTTGCGTTCGGGCGGCGGGGCGTGCGGCAGCTCGGTGTAGCCCGCCGCGTGCAGGTGCATGGCGTCGTCGGCGAGGATGGCGAGGTCCGGGGCGGTAGGGGAGGGCGGAGGCGGTTTGGACGGCATGGTGACGGACGATGGTGGGTCGGTGGATGGCGGTGGTGGGGTGGGCGTGCGGGCTTCGTGGTGTTTTCGTGGAGCCAAACCAGCGTGGATTCTCGAGGTACGTCGGTGGTGGTTAGGGGAGCTAACGGGTTCGATCAGCGCGGCTGGAGCGGCACGGCCATCGCAATCCGAGCTTCTCTTCGAGGAATTGGACGCGTTGAATTACTCTGAGGTTGTTGAAAGTTGGAAATCGAAAGGGGAGAGGGTTAGACGGCTAGGCTCGGGGTCGTTGTTTATGTCGTTCAACCGAGCTTCTCCTGGGGATCAGCATCGTGGGGCAAACCCGTTGGTCGAGCAGTTGTAGCCGAGCACTCTGCGGGGAGAGAAATGGGGCCTCTGCGCGACGCCACAACCTAATTTATTGTAGGCTTTGGGTTTTTAGGTAAGTGCTTTGTTAATTTGGGACGCGACGATGGTGGGTTCATTCAATTGAATTCTATGTCTCTCTGAAGCGTACTAATTTGAGTGTATAGCTATTCCTCTCTGCGTGCAAAGCTTTGATAAACCTTTCACAAGCACCTAGCCGCATCATGTGTTATCGCTTTCACATGTCTGTTCAGGGGTTGGGTTCAAGGGTGGGTAGGATGTGACTTTCTCCATAACAATTACCTTATAAGATGGTAAATTATCGTATTGCTATTTTCCATGTTAAATAATGCTAAGCAAACACTCAGTGTAATTTCGCGAAATCAAGTTGGTCCATTGGATCTTGGGGGTATAATCCGTATTGTCACCCTTCGCCAAGATGGCGCTATCTAACGATCGCAGAATTCGTCAAGATCACAGTTCCACAGCCTCTAGGGTAGGCATACCAGAGAGAAATTTCCTACGCCGTTCTTGATAAGTCCGCATAATCGTGAATAGCATAAAGGAAAAATAGATGCTAGAAACGAATCCTAGACAACGCGCAGATGATTCTCATACGGTTCTCAACACATCCATTCAACCGTAAAAGGAGGAGGGTAAACTAAAATGTAGTAGGAGGCTAAAAATGTGGAGAACCTGCAGAGGATTTTTGCATGCCGTCTTTGCTAAACCCATAAAGCCACAAGAATAATATGATAGAAGGGAGGTGCGTCTAGGCAGCAAGCGAGCTAGGTTGGGAAAGACAGGATGTTCGTGCAGCCGCCCGTCATGCAAAATATAATCATAGTACAGCATCTTGCCCGTTTCAATACTAGCTGACTCCGTTAAGGCAATGGGTATTAAAATTCGAATATCAAAAATTGCAGCCAATGACCGGCTCCATCAATAAGTAAAATGGGTGTGGTGGGAAATCGGATTCGGCGCTACGTAGTACGATTGGTAAGGATGCTGAGGCATCGTGAAATCAGCAGTAGCGAGAAGAGGATTTAGAATCCCAACAGGCGGACGAGATCTGGTGGGAGGTGCAGGAGGTAGTGATGTAGCCGGTAGAGGCTGAAGAGTTACTTGAGGTTGTAACACTTGTTGCTGATATTGCAGGTTCGCGGTGTTCTGCATATTCGTTGCTAGAGTTTGCTGTTGGGGCTGCGGGTCATCATTCCAGCCCCACCTCTCCTTCAGCTCGGTGTTAAGGAATCCAACTCGCCATCCGGTTTCCTGTCGAATTTTGTCGAAGATCTGCAATACCTCTTCTTGCTCTCGGCGAGATGTCAAACATTCAGCGGCAATGGCTAGAGATCGGAGAGCCACACTTGCAACACCCCTATATCCAAGTCAGCAGTTTCCCTTGTTGCTGTGGAATGAGTACATACCGATCCTTGACGTGGGCGGTGATTCCGCATATTTGCTGTGAATGTCGATGTTGCAGTTCTCGCATCTCTTCGACATCTGGTGACATGATTGGATTTATTTGAGCCAAAAGGCACATGGCAGTATGATAGAAGAGCCGCGCCACGATGGTGGTTCTCTTTATCAACCAAACTTCAGGAAATGCTGATCCCGAAATTGTTTGGCCTGGATAGAGATACGCCATTGGGTGCATTGTCCGGGGAATGTTTTCATTCCAGGCATCCGCCCAGTCCTTTAGCCGCTTCCACTCATTATAGCGATTTTGCAATCGTATTTGTTCGTTGCGAGGAGATGATTCTTGGAATCTTGGGATCGAGGCACGAAAGTTCGCAATCTTAGCCACGATGTATACAATCCGGTATGTCCAGATCTCCTCTCTACCAGATTCCGTCTCCCGTGAAAAGTCCATGTCAACACCCCAGTCGTCGGGATCCCAAGCGACCTGCCAGTTAAAGTGGAGACAGCTCAGGAGTTCCATGCCAACATTCAACCAGAAACAAGCAGACCCAATTCCGGTCGACCTTGCGTTCCATCCACACTCCTTGATTAACGCACGGGCACCTGCGATGTGGTTCATCCGCTGGAGAGCTTTTTCGCACATAATCTCGTATACATTTAAAATGACTGCAGTTGTCGCACAAATTACGGTGTCTCGATTTGGATTTTGAAGCGAATTAAGCAGATACCTGGTCGCAGTATCATAGTAGTGCAGCGCTTTGTCCTCGGTATACTTTGGATTGACCAGTGATAAGTGGCGTGCGCCACATGCCAAGAAAGCGTTGAGGAGCATGGGCTCGCCAAGGGCATGAAACGGCAAAAGTCGCGAGAACTGAAATTCTTTAGCAACATTACTCAACGGAAGATGAAATGGATATTTGGTCATACGTGTTTCATCGGGTCCATGCTGTCCATCCAAAGACCCACTTCTTCGACAAATACTTGCATGAACAGGACTTCTTCTTGAGTATCGAGATAATCACGTGCGCCTTCTGCTGGTGTCGTGTTCTGCTCGGGATTGCCATATGAGGAAGAGCCTCCCTGTATATTGGATCCGGAGTATGTCGATTCCGTATGGGAATGTGCATGTTGATGCGATGGCTCTCTATGGGTCTCATAAATGAGATTATGCTGTTCCTCGGGATACGGATCGGGTAGAATTCCCTGTATGGGTGGTAGCGGCTGGTGCGCCACAGATGTTGGAGGTGGCACGTTGGTTGAAAAGTCGAACGAAAGACTATTGTCTATTTGAGCAGTTGGTTCGATTTCCAGGACACCGTACTTGCTCAAACCGCCTTTGTATTCGTTGGCAATCTCTCTAGACTCGTCCAGAAAGCTGACTGTCCATTCCTGGGTGGGTGGCACCACCGGCGGGGCCTGAACTTGCGTATCGATAAAATTGAGTCTGATGCCGCGCTTGCATACACGATTGGACTTGCGACAATTCTGGCAATTTGGGAGTGCTTCGTCACACTTCAAATGCCTCTCTCTGCAAGTCAGACACCCTGTGCGTACTCTCTTTGGCTTGTTAACGGGCTGAACGCCGTCAGCAACCGTGGTATTGCCTCCAGCATCACTGCCTGCCATGCCTGCCCCCTTTTGTCCGCTGACTGTGCTTTTGCGTGACTGTTCAACCCGTTGTCCTTGCTTGAGCTTCTTAACTGGCCGTGGGTTTGATCCTGAGCTGCGGCTCCTCTTTTCTGGAAGACGTAGGATCTGATCGTCGACGAGAGTTAAATCCGAAGCGGTCGAAGGCGATACTCCAGGATCTTGCGCATAGAGGTAAGTAAAGTCCAAAGAGGGCTGGAGAAACCCCGGTTGTTCGATTGTAGCCGCCAGGATGAAGGATTGCCGAAGATTAGGACTAGAGCTCGTTCGGTTTTGTGCACGGTAGGCACGTTGGTTCGAAGCTGTTTGGTCGGACTGAAGGTCGCATCTACGACTGTAGGCGATAATCTGTAGAGGAGTTTGAATGGTGCGCAAGGTAAGTTGCTGCTGTAAGTATACTAATGTGGCGAGTTGTGGTAAGCCGTGCTGCCGGTTGAGACGGGTGCTGAGAGAGCGGCCAAGAAGCTCAAAAAAGCGGAGATTAATGTGAGCAATTAGCCACAGAGTTTTGCTTCAACGGCGAATCGTTATTGCTCAACTGTGGTGCGCAGAGTTGGTCTAGAGTCTTAGCCGTCGACTAGGTTCGGTTGTAAGAGGGGCAACTCGAAGCGGCGCTGTCGATCGGAGGGAGCGAATTACGCTTGTCTTTTGAGAATAGTCCACGGGACTGGGTGGCTGAAGTAATAATGGCAGATGAGGGCCAGAATTGAAGTCGGAGGTACGAGCGGGGGTCAAACAAGGTTGTCTGGATGATGGACGAGGTAGAGAAACGTCAGGCTTTGAGCGAACGCTAACGCCAATCTAAGATGCGATAATGCGGTAAGAGGCGGGCTGGGAGGTCGCTGCGCTGAGAAGAGGGGAGCACAGAGCCTATTCAGACTCTTCCACACGGCTGATCCACCGCGGGGGTTTCTGGAGGGCAGGGAGATGGAGAGTGAGTGCCCTCAGTAGATAACGATTCCAGGTTCCGGGCGGCAGCAGCAGCATGTCATGGGAGGCGATCGCAGCCAAAACGCCTGCAGGCCTGCAAGGGGTTGCCGACAGCGTGATATCAGGGTGAAAATGGAAATCAAAGACCAGCAGCGAGACAGCAGGCAAGAACGGTAAACGGGTCTGCGAGCTGTGGGCGACGCCAAACATATAATTAATTCTATGCTATTTACTAGCTGCTAGCTGCTGTCTGAATTCACAGCACTTGACCTCTCCTCTTTGGGTTGATGCAGCCGTTTTGTTGCACAGTCTGCGGCCGACACAGCCTCTTCTGTATCAACGAGGGGTTGCGCGACAAGGGGATAATAACGGGTCTCGATCAACTCCAAGAATGTCCCAAGAATGTCCAAGCCGGGGGCGTTTTCCGCGGGCTGCCATCTGGCAGGTTTGGGAAGGTTTGGGAGTCCAGCGCCTCTTCAGTTCGGAGCCCATGTCAGCGCGCAGCAGTCCGGCTGTCAGTGGCTGCGGACCCCTGGGCGGACGGTAATGATGCTGGATGACTGGCAGCAGGCGGGCCCCAGCCGGCAAGCGTCGCAGGAGGGGATGCTGCACAGTCGACAAATCTTGTCTTGCTGGGAGAATAAGCTACCCACCTAAAATAGACCAGGCGTCCGACGGCTTAATATACCGGCAAAGATTGCCTCGAGTCGGCTGCCCTTTCCCAGCATGAGGGATCCTACTACTGCATTGACGAGATGGCAGTGTCCGGGCCGCTGGAGTTGATATAGTCGTGGTGGCATCAGCGCAATTATCAAAACACCTGCCCGAAGCTGTATCCTCCATCGCTTGAGGACAACGATGAGGAAGAGTGGAAAAAGCAGAGAAGAATGCGAAGACCCCCCAGCTCGTCGTAAGATACGACCGTCATCGCGCAGAAGTTTGGCCGCTCTATTCTATTCATAGCACATTCAAAAGCAGACACCGCGCTCTTCAGGATAACCATTCATTAAATTAGCCAAAACCGGGACGGCGGGCAGTGCACACTTGTCACGTATCCGTTTCCAGCGCAGCTGCCTTGGGCCTTGGAGAGAGTCCCAGCGCTACGAAAGACTCGCTGAAGGCCCCGACGCCCAAGACTCCTACCGCTGCCGTGTGCCCGTGCAGCCGTGAATCCGCCTGCACGTCCCCATCCGCCCCCAAGTGCCACTCCATGCCGTCGATCTCATCTCGGTCCGGATTGCCTCTCCTGACGACCTCCACCAAGATAATAATTGTGGGAGTGCTTGTGCGCGCGGTGGTGCCCGCGCCGTGCTCATCCCGTCGTGGCCATGGCTTCCGACATACAGTCCTCAACTTTACCGCCAGCTCAGCCCGCCTACGTCTTCCGCGGTCACGCTGCCCATGTGCACAGCGTCCAATTCGTGCGCCAGAACAGTAGGTTGCTAACTGGCGATGCCGATGGCTACATCGTTTTGTGGAATCTTGCTTCAAAACGGCCCGTGGCCGTGTGGCAGGCGCACGATGCAGCAATTCTGGGGTTTGCAGAATGGGAGCCTGACAGGATAATAACGTAAGTATTACACTCTCAATCATTCTCCCACAAATACATAGTTCAGAACCCTTCATCTGGTAACAGAGGCGAGTCATCATGATTTATTCTTGAACTTAACATTCATGCCCCGTCTTCTTCAATCGGACACGTCTCGGTTTGATCTCCGTCTCTGGGCCAAGTTTAGAACATCGCAACAATCTATCTTGGGCTGCGTCGAGAAGTCCCGAGCCTGTGGAGACTGATATATTGCGATTGCCAAATATAGACATGGGCGTGACAATTCTCTTAAAGTCTGGCAACTCCGCGCCTCAGAAGAAGAACGCTTTTCGATCATACCTCCTACAGATGGTGTATCAACACATCGACCCCAGCCATGGCTACTGCACTCCCTTGCGGTGAACACCCTGAACTTTTGTGCCTTCTCCATGTGCCTTGAAAGGCCTGCATGCAAGCCACTGCAGAAGCAAGGCACGATAAACGAGCAAGCAACGGCACACAATGGCGCCACCAACTCTATCCTCGTGGCAGTTCCTGCAACAGAAGACAAGAAGGTTGATATATTCCAAATTCCTAGCGAGCAAAGAATATACACCGTTCCGCGTGTACCGTCAACCAATACAGGTGAGCATACTCTCTTTTAAGCTCTCGCAATTCCAGCGTTTTCCTACCAATTCAAAATTTGCGGTTGAGGAAAATATTGTTATTATACTTTCTTTACAAATTTCTTCTGAAAGGAGCAGAAAAGACGATGCTCGGAAATAGTAGCCACTGTCATTCCAATGGCTAGCATTCAGTCGCTAATTACCCGCAGGCATGGTAATGGTCCTGAAACTCCTATACCACACACCCCAACACCTACTTCTAGTCGCTGGATACGAAAGCGGCCATACGGCAGTTCATCAGCTAGGCTGCACTAAGCCCAGTAGCCCTCAGCCGACGTGGTACAACATTTATCTCAGCCAGCCCCACGCTCAGCCCATCCTTTCCCTAGACGTTTCACCAGATGTAAAGACTTACTTCACATCCTCAGCCGACGCCATCATAGCCGCCCACCACATCCCTAATCCAGTTACTCTAGATCAAGGGACAAACGGCCCGGCAGCGCCGTCTATTACTTCAGTCTCATCCTCAACCACATCCCCCTCAATCCCATCTACCGCCTTCGCAGCAAATCCATCTGCCTCCGCTCTTCCGTCTACACCCGCGCCATCCGTCCTCTCCGCCACTCCGGCCCCCCCCACGGCTTCGAACCTAACATCTATCCCCGCACAACTAAACCCCATCCAGCCTTCCCAACCTTTCAAACTTGCGAATACCAAACACGCGGGCCAGCAATCTTTACGCATCCGTTCCGACTCTCGTATCCTCGCTACCGCCGGCTGGGATGGTCGTGTGCGCGTCTACTCTACGAAAACCTTGACCGAACTCGCAGTGTTGAAATGGCACAGGGTTGGCGTGTACACCGTCGACTTTGCAGACATTTCAGTTGGAGCAGCGCCGAAAGATATATCTATGCATAGAGAAGGAGAGGGGATTGATGCAATCACGACAAAGGGTGCGGGCGTCGGAGATGTGGACAGAGTCGAGGATTTTATGAAGAGGTTGGAGCGGCAGAGGGAGGAAAAGGTACGTGAGAAGCATTGGATTGTGGCCGGGGGAAAGGACGGAAAGGTTTCGCTGTGGGAGATCTATTGAATGGGACTACCAGATGATAGGCATACTTGTAGGATAGAAGGTAAGAAATCGGCACGGGCAACCATTAGGGATGTGCAGCTATTTAGAGAGATTTGTATGATATTTTGGCGTTTTCCAAAACTGCTTTCATACTTCCATCGCTACTCACCATATCGACTACAAGGAGTGCCTCATGACCATATGTGATGCAGCCGTTCTATTACTGCCTCTAGAGAGACACTCTAAATTGCTACGATTTTTCTCTACCTTCGAGCAGTTCAATAACGGACTTTGAACCCTCCTATCCAGACAATCCGCTCCTTTTTAGTATGCTACCTATGTGACGGCGCACAAGTAAATGCTACGGATATAGACAGCGCTCTTGCGAGCAAATGGTATCTCAAATGCTCAACTTTAAATCCTCCCACCTCTACTCACTCAACAGGCTTCAGGATAATATTATCAATCAACCTAACTGCAATCATCCCATCCCCCACCCCGCAATCCTCGCCCTGCTGCGGCTCCTCTACAGGCATCATCTTAATCGCCCCACTCAGAATAGCCCCCCGCTTCTCATCGACCTCCTCAACCTCCTCCATGGTGTCGGGATCAGCGAGCGAAAGATAATCAACCTCGAACCGCGCCCTCCTCCCCGGCGCCAGTTCCTCCTGTTCCGCCGCCACGCGGTCCGCGTGCTCGTTCGCCGGCCACAGGATATCCCCCCTGCTCCTCTTCCCCTTCGCATACTGCTCCTCAGCGCGCCACAGCGCATGCGACAGCACGGTCGCGACAGCGCGCCGCCGGGCGCCCAGATACACATTCCGCGAGCTCATGGCCAGCCCGTCGGCCTCGCGCCGCGTCGCCCCGATCCGCACCTCCGTCCCGAGATGGAAGTCCCGAACCAGCTGGCGGATCACGACGGTCTGCTGGACGTCCTTCTGGCCGAAGTAGACGCGCTCGGGGGTGCAGATGCTGAACAGCTTCATGCACACGGTCGCGACGCCGCGGAAGAAGACGGGCCGCGACGCGCCCTCGAGCAGGCTGCCGACCGGCGTGATCGTCACGAAGCTGCCGCGGCCCGGCAGCGACGAGTCCGGGGGCAGAGTTGGGTACATGGCCTTGGTCGTCGGCGCGAAGACGGCGGAGATCCGCCCCGCGCCGGGCGTGCTGGCGAGCGAGGCGTCGAGGCTCGCTAGCTGCGCCATGTCGGCGTCCCAGGTCTTCGGGTAGGAGTCTAGGTCTTCGTTTAGCCCGAACTGCGTTGGGTTCACGTAGATGCTGATGAAGACGTCGCTGTTTTCTTGCGCGGCTTGCCGCACCAAACTTAGGTGTCCTTCGTGCAGCGCTCCCATGGTGGGCACGAGACCCACGGTGCGGTTGGATAGGAGCAGCGAGCGTCGGTATTGCCGGAGGAGTGGGACGTCTCTAAAGATTTGGGTGGTGGGGGAGGCGGAGGAGGCGCGGTTAGGGGTTGTGGAGAGGTAGCGGCGGGTAGATAGCACTGCAAACTATTAGTATCTGAAGCCAATGGATTGTTTCTGGGGAGCTATACCCCTAAGGCTCCGCAGGGTGTGGAGCTTGGTGGCCATGGTGTTTTGTGGGGATGCAGCTGGCGGGTTTGCTTTAGGCTGCGGGATGGCTTTGGGGTGGAAGAGTGAGGACCGCCTCTCCTCTTAGATGCCTGGAGGAAGATGAGCTGACGGAGAAGGCCATTTCGTGAGCAGAGCGGAGTTTGGTCGTGGTGGTCTTCATTCTTCGCCGAAAAATCCATCACCGGAACACGCTCCAGAGTAATTTATCAGCCATTTAGATTAGGAGTGAGTGAAGGCACAACACCTCATGCATACCATCTCTTGAAAAATATTTCCCACCTCTAGGCCAGAGCCATTATTCTCAGGTTTAAACTCATAAAAAGCTCCCCAAATAGAACTAGTTCTGGTCCCAAAAGCTCAGCCGCCGCCTAGGGTTCGCCAGCTGGAGGTGGCTGATACCACTGTGGCTAAGTCCGTTTTTTTCTTTAAATGCATGTCTTCCAACTAGTGCAATGCACTTGGCATTTCTTTTCATTTCATTTCCTTCCTGACTTCTGTAGGTGCCATTAGAGTTATGGACGCAACGATTGAAGCAGCCAAAGGATGGCTCAAGCAATGCTTAAATGAGCACGAGTCGTGCCGGAAGAAGGCTCATCTAGCGACGATGTGGGCACACGGCTCCATCCATATCGTCAGAAACCTCGGTCACGATGATCGAATGCCGCGACGACTTCTGACATTCGACGCCGATTCCGTCAAACTTGTGGAAATCGGGAAGACCACCGAAGAGATCAAATATTTCGCATTGTCACATCGGTGGGGCCCACATGAGACCTTCAAGACCACCGAGGCTACCATTGACGATTTTAAAAGCGGTTTCCCCATTTTCAATTTACCAAAAACTTTTCGTGATGCTGTCGAAGTAACAAGAGCTTGTGGATACAAACACTTATGGATCGATTCTATATGTATTATCCAGGATAATCCCAATGATTGGAAAGAAGAATCTCCCCGGATGGCCATCGTTTACGGAAATGCGGTTTGCACAATCATGGCTATGGATGCCGAAGACAGCGACAGCGGCTTGTTCTGTCACAGCACATTTAAAGAATCAGGTCGGCACAGTTCTGGCACCCTCAATTCACGCGCATGGGTAGTGCAAGAACGCATGATATCTTCAAGGACGCTAGCATACACCGAGAACAGCGTACACTGGGAGTGTCGAGAATACGATGCGACACAGAAAGAACCAAACTTAGTTAAGAGGCTGTTAAAAGACGACAGTGACAAACTACCAACACATCCAAAGGACATCTTTGGGTTCTTAAGGGACTTCCGTATCAATGGAGAGAGCGAAGATTCTGCTTCAGACCTGCGTGAATTTATGGACTTCGATGATGGTCTAATTGGGGAAAAAGACTCCTACGAACCCTTCCTAAAAACCTGGTGGCAGTTCCTCGAGCTTTATACCCCCTGTAACCTCTCGCATGAAGCTGACAAATTCCTCGCTATGAATGGAGTGGCAGCTGTTACGCAGCGTCACACGAGACTACGAAACACATGGGGCCTTTGGCGGAACTTCCTGGAACACGAACTCCTATGGTCAATCGATCCTCAAGGGCCGCCATCAAGCCGACCGAAGCATTGGCGGGCTCCATTCTGGAGTTGGGCCAGTACTGACGGTGGCAAGGTTGTCAACAATTACTACAAACGCTTACCAGCCCTACCTCAGCTGATGATTAAGCCTGAAATCCAGGTTCCTGTCAACACTAGCTTCGATGAAAGATTACCCATTCCCGCATGGACCTTTATGAACTACGGCATGGTGCTAAAAGGCGATCTCCGAACGGCAGACCTCACCGTCACACTTGACGAGGGAGAAAATAGAATCTATACAATCAAGCTGGAAAGCACGGGTCGCTGGTCTGAATCGGAAGAGCACGAGTTCCGGCCTGATGCGCCTATGCAACTTCGCACCACCTCTGTCCAGTGCTTCCTCGTTTTGCATTACGACAAGGGGGGGTTAGGCGGCGACTATTACGTCGATGTTCGCCTTGTTCTCCTATCAGTTGGCGGACCAGAAGATGACAGGATCATGAAAAGGGTTGGGTATCTCGAGACACGGTATAAGGAGCAGCGTGATTGGGACGGTATTTATGAAGACTTATGGTGGAAGCATGTCGAGTTTCGATAATTCTATCAATGTACTAAATTGGAAGCCATGTTGGTCAACTCCCCCGTGGACCCCGAAGAGAAACAGTGCAGCTGGGGCGAATGAGAAATCAGCAGTAAAGTCGAGATTGGACCCCCACCATCTTCACTATTACAGTTCGCGAACACTTTCGCACTATGTTCGCAAAGGATTTATCAGATCACCGAATAGATATAGCGCGGAATATAGATGAGAGGGTCTATGGGGAAGAATTTATGGAGCTCGATCGCTGAGAAAGATATCTACAAGGTAGCCCGTGCATTAGTCCGTCCCGAGTCTCAAGAGCTGCCCGCCTACCCCCAGGATTGGATGAGCGAGGCTGAATCTCACCTGAAGAGAGCCACGCAACAGCTAACTCTGAAATCTTAATTACGACCAACCTTAGCATCAGAGTTAGATTCACCTACTACACATTTTTAAATTATTAGAGTTAAAAACGGCACTCAGTATAGAGATGCATTAGCAAAATTAACCATAGCAGGGTGCTGTATTATCCGGTGCGTACCCTATTTCTTTCTATATATCTTTGGTTGCTTTGTTTCGCCTCTGACTAGATGCAGGTTTTGGCTCTATGCATTGATATGCTCATGTCTGCCTCGTGCTTACTTGTTCGGTTAGCGTGCATACATCCGCATCCCGGGCAGGGTGGGGCATAATCTAATCGATAACGATTGATACGATACGCGAGATCATATCATATCATATTATATTGATTGATTTTTTTGATCCGCCACTAAATAAGCCAGTAATCTACTATTATCCTTAGCTTCCCTACTAATTAGGTATCTTCTCTCTACCCTCTATTTATACTTTTCTTTATATAAGATACTATAAAATAAAATAAAAAGAGTAAAAAAGAGAGGAGATTAAAATTAGTAACTTTTATCTATTCCTTAATATCCTCTAGTTCTACAATCTAATCCTTACCCTCTAGTGCTCCCGCTGCCGCTATTATAGGCTAAGAATTTTTATTATACGATAAACACTAAGCTCTATAATCCCGCCACTTGCAATTTCTATAGCACCTACTATAGAACCCTAAGAGACTCCGACACTTAGTAAAGGGGTAAGGGCCTATTAAACGACGTAGAGTTGCCGTATAGGCCTTATAGGGCTAGCGTTAATTAGCTCTCTACCTTATATAAGTAATATAGGTTACTTATAATTATATTTAGAGATCTATAGCTCTAAATTAGAATTGCATTTATATATAAGGGCCTCCCCGTCCATACCTGCTTCTTTAATACCCCTCCTACCTAAGCCTCTATATTAATTGCCGGTAAAGCTTTTACCCTCTTCTGCTTATCCTAAGAGTAGTTAGTTATATAGGTATATTATATAGAGAGGAGAGTTTACTTATAGTATGGTAATGTTGCTAAAGAATCTCTTATATAGTAGGACGGGAAGTGTACCAGACAATTGTATTTCCCGATTCTCGATAAAGGACGACGTTGGTGGGATTTAAACTTATAATCTATTAAGTTTAAAGTTAGTATATGTTTACCTATGCCACCTACGCGCCTTTAGTGGTTACCTTTTACCTAAAATTATTTTATTTATATATTTTATACCCCTCCCTTAGTGTTGTATAATATATCTCTTATATATTTTTCTTTATACGACTACTATATTTCTTTTAAAAATCCACTCCATCTTCTTAAGGTTCTATAATCTAAGCTATATTCTCTCCTATAATACCATACAACGCCCTCCTAAAAATACTCTCTCTGGTTCGTTACTTATGGCTAGAATTAAAAGTACCTCTCTTGTAAAGAGTAAAAGCCACAGCTAGCGCTTTATTTGTTGTTTTTAAGACCACCACTAAAGTGGAGAAACTTTAATTTTGTACAGTATTTTAGAGTAATAGTTATTGTACTTATCCTGGCTTGCTAGTTAAGTAACCTTTTTATTTAATTTATTTATAATTTAATTGTACTTATTAAGTTCCTTATACTTATCTTATAATAGCTTATTATATAATACTGCTTAAAGAGAGGTAATAGGCTTTTCTAATTCTTGGTATGTTTCCTAGAGCCGTTAGACCTTTAAAAGTATTATTTTCTACTATTTCTTCTTCTAAAATGTCTTAATATACTTTATATAACGATTTAGGTAAAGAATAAGTGCAGTGGCGTAAAGAGGGGAGTTATCTATTCTCTGGTAGTACTTATTAAACTTCGCCTATATATTCTTTACTTAAAGTAAGAGAGCTTTATTTAATTTAAAGAGTGCCTATTATATAATATTAGCTTTAGCTTAAATAAAGTACTTAAAAGAAGAGTTATATAAGAGAATTCTCTATATGTTTAATAAGTACATCTATTATAAAGAGTACTCGATTAAGTATTATATAATTCCCTTATATCTCTAATATTGCACGGTAAAATAGCTTTAGAAAGGTATAAATTGTATAAAGAAGCTTTTAGTCTTATAGCGAGATATAATCCTCCTTAAGCGTATTAAAGTTGCTTTTAATATAGTTATTAATTCCTAACTTATACTTAAGTGAAACGCTTAGTATTTAATACTAGCTATTCTATCTTATATAATTATTAAGTAGAACTCGTCTTCTAACTAAAGTCTTAAACTCCTTTATACGATTAGCTAAGGTATAGAAGTATATTATAATATTATAAAGCTTACTAAGTGGGCTTATTGCTTAGAAGGCCTAGTTCTGCTTAATCTCTTTTTTATAACTTCGCTCCTTTCTACTTACGTTATTTCTTTTATATAACTTAATAGCCTTAAGTTTAAGAGTATCTTTAAAGAGAAAGGCCTGGACGGTAAGATTAATAGTATACCCCTAGCAGCGGATACGTTGTTAGATAGGATTCTAGGTAATATCCTTATTATTAGTAAGATATTTATAGATCGTATAATAGAGAGTATTATTTATTATAGAATTATCTGTAATAATAGCTTTAAGCTTTTATATAATCCTATACTCCTCTAAAACTAGGAGAAGAATATTCTATTATTTAGCTCTATTATAACTAGGCACCGTATAAAGGGTAAAAAGAGCTTTTATCTGGTTTTTCTGGCTATTAATAAAGTAGGCGCAAACCGTAAGAAGAAGGTAGTTATTTAGAGACGTCTAGATATTAATAAAAAGATAAATACTTATTAACGTTAATGTCGGTATACTCGCTTTATCAACGTGCACGAATATCACTTGTAGTGGTACGTATGCGGTGTTAAAGTTAGTAGTTAATTATTGTCTAGAAGTCAGGGGTTGCTCCAAGTCAGATTAGCTAGTCTCGCCTCGTAGTCTTGTAACTACATCACGTAATTAACGTTCCGACACTAGAGTAACTCTAAAAAGAAGGCTAATCTACACTCTAAAGTTAAGTCTACTTCTAGACTATTTATAGTATATATGCAATAACTAGCTCTTCCGTCTATAATACGCAATAGCTCTACCTTTAATCCTAGAGCGCGTCGCCTGTTAGATTCTACCATATCGTTAAACTAGCTAATTAGGATTTTCCATCCCCGGGATAAAAAATCGCTATTGGCTCGCCTGCTACTAGCGCCTTAGTGGCTGGCTCTGTATAGTATAAGTCCGTACCTACTAAAGCCAAACCCGTTCGTTTAACCCACCCTACAGCCCGTAATTTAACTTAATTTATGTTAATAAGTTATAATAATACCATATAAGGCTTACCCTTTGTTATAGCGTCCGTAGGGTTAGTGTCTCCATTAATCTACTTAACTTCGGTAATCTGTCTTCGTTCGTAAGCTTGGCGAAGGCATATTATATTAATTATTAAGCGTTTCTCTTACGTAGTTCCTAGTTAGACGAGACAATCGTATAAGGACTTTGAATTAGTATAAAGAATGAGTGGCAAGTTAACCTATAGGACCTTATCTAGCGTAGATTTAATTATAGCGCCTATGTTAAAACCGTGCGCTATACCGTACAGCTCTAAGGCTAATACACTCCTAGTAACTCTTTTGCACTTAATTAAGGACTAGTAGACGATATTTGCCTTATTTAAGGCGTCTGCTAGTATAAGTACGTAGCCAATTTGCGAAGATAGGTCCTTATTATTGGCGAAGGAAGCGTCCGTAAATACTAGGAGTTATAAGGTATTAGCGTCTAGCTTAACAAACTTTAGGCCTCTATTTACGTTCTTAATCTGCCAGCTTAATCGCTTATTAAAACTCTTTATATTATCTTTAACTAGGTTAACTACCTAGGCAGTAAAGGATAGGTTATATAAGGCCTCTGGCTGACAGACTAAGGCGATATAGGCTCCTTTAGCGCGTTAAGTGATATACTAGTCCTTTAGCGTAAGTAGGCCACGCGTAACTCCTCTAGAGCTAGTGCTATTTACTAGCGTAGTATTAACCACACTAAGGTTCTCACACTGGCGCTTTTACGTCAGCGTAATATTCCTATCTTACGTTAATTAAATGAGTCCTCTGTTAAACTTAATTAGTATATTAGCGGTCAGTTGCTCTCGCTTCTTAGCTATAAATTCGGCCTTATATAGTTCGCTTTATTTAGCCTCTATAAAGGTGTTATCTGCGAGGAACAGTATATTGTTAGTCTATAGGCCAACAATTCTAAAAGGCTTGTCGCTGTAAAGTAAGCAAGGGTTATACGTGGACTGGTCTATTCGTAGCTAATTAATGTAGTATAAATAGTAGGTCTTAAACTAGTGGTTTCTAGCTTTAGGTACTCTATAAAGTAGCTTTATAACCTTTAGAACGGAGTCCGTATTAATTCCTAATTGTTTATTTAGCTTATATAGTAGTCGTATATAGAACTCGCGGTTTAGGTTCATAGTAGACTGGATATAGGCTTGTAAGATGTCTCGGAGGTAGAGTTATATCTATAGTAGCATAGCGGCGATACAGAGAATTAGCCGCTAACTAACTCGTTAAATCATTAGTAACTAAGTAAGGACTAGCTCTTTCTCTAAGTTATTATAGGCCTATATAATAAGTCGTAATTTCTTAAAGGCTTTATCAGTTCCCTTATTCTTAATCTTATTAACAAACCGTAAATTAAAGAGTCTAACCCCCTTTAGTATATCGTGTAGCTTAATAATCTTAAAGACGCCTTTCTTAAGTAGGCCTATAACCTCCTTTTATTATAAAGCGCTGAATTAGGTGTTACTATCGTTCTATAAGTAAATAGTAGTGTTAGCCATATCTACGGTATTATTGTCCTGTAAGTAAATAGCGATATTAGCGATATCCGCGATATCAGCGATATCCGCAATATTACCCGTGAAAGCGCCTATATCTATTATAGCATCCGTAATAGCTGTGTCTGCAACAGCCGTAAGCAATAGGTATTTATAGGGGCGGCCTCTACCTCGCTTTAGCGGTAGCTATAGTTTAGCCTTAGGTAGCAATTAAGGTTCAGCTAGTAAAGGTACTAGTTTATCTAATTTAACAGACTCTCGTGGTTTGACTAGGTCTTATAGGTCCAGTAAATAGGGTTTTATATCCGTAGAGCGGAAGGTTATAGGTCTATTTAGTAGCTTTACGGTATAGGTCTTACTGTTAACGGCAAGCAGTATATATAGTCCGTCCCAATAACCACTTTAGCCAGTATTACCTTCTCTCCAGACTAAGACAGGCGAATTGGGTGGGAGGCTATAAATAGCATTAGTTCGTGATCCGTTTCGCATATTAAGAGCGTCAGCAATCTATTATTTAGCTTATAGCTTCTAAATTTCCACTATTACTTTCTTAATGGCCGTAGCTTGCTATATAACTAAAGGTAATAGCGCGTCTAATTTAACCATTTGGGGGTAGGCTCTAAAGACTAGAAGTATAGGGACTAGGCCTTCTAGGCTAGCCGTATTATTAATAGCTTTAAAGGCCATTTATAGGGCTATCTCCTTGCTAATTTTAGGGATTTCAGTTATAATAATTTAGTAGGCTTGTTATAGCGGACCATAGTAGCGTTCTACCATTCTAATAGAATTGTGTAATTTAACTAGAACTAACTTTATAGTTGCTCCTATAGTAGCAGCATAGTGCTTAAACTTCTTACTAACAAAGTTCTTCCCAGCGTCTATAGTGATTAAGTTTAGTAGTCCTAAATAGCTGTTAATCTAGCACATTTAAAGAATATCCTAAGTGTACTTAGCGCTGATGTCTTATAGCTATCTACCAGCTTAAAATTAAGTTACTTTATTAACTATATATAGTAGGGGGGAGCCGCTAATATATATAATGTCGACGATAATATCATAATTAAAATTAACGTTGTCTTATAAGGTAAAGCGAAATCTACCTAGAGATCTGCTATACTTCTAGCAGTAGTAGTAGAGTCTGGTTAACTCTTTAATAGCAGATCTATTAGTGTTATGGCCGTAGCCAGCCTTATTAAAAAGCTTTTACAGTTTATTAACTAACAGGTAACTAAATCGACGGTATAAACGTCGTAGTTCTATATTAGTTAAGTAGCAAGGGTTTATATTAAAAGACTTAACTAAATAAGACTATAAGGAGAAGCTCTATAAAAGAAATGGGTGGCCGAATCGTCTAACTACTGGCACCCTTTTAGTGCGAGTAATAATAACGTCCTTTAGGTTATCGTATTTAATATAAAGTCTATCTATATCTACTAGGCAAAGTAGGAAAGAAGTATCTACTTTAACAATATGGAATTGTACCTTGCCTATAGGGCTGTTAATGTTTATAGTTTCAATAGACGTAAAGGCTCCAATCCTAAATTAGATAGTTACTTAGCCCTTAGTTAACGTATTAAGGCTTATAGACTTATCTACGGCCTGTAAAGCTTAGAATTGGCCGTAGCCAGCCGTAGACTTATACGAAGTACCTATATTAATTATAATTCCTATAAAGACCATTAAGGTATATCGTGGCGCTGTGGTTATGGCTA
>Ga0307515_10005825_pt1 | contig 24870 bp, 26 predicted proteins | sample 17_EM_MG_FD_194513 | JGI IMG/M metagenome (GOLD analysis project Ga0307515, IMG submission 194513) | Populus trichocarpa ectomycorrhiza microbial communities from riparian zone in the Pacific Northwest, United States - 17_EM | ecosystem: Host-associated > Plants > Roots > Unclassified | place... | reverse complement strand
CTGCATCCTGGGTGAAGAAGAGGTCCTAGATCAACATCACAGGAGAATCGAGTCTATAGAAATGTCTTACTACTCAAAAGCCCTTGCAGTATTCGAGAATCGGTCGTTTCCGATTCTACAATCGCTCGCCATCATCGGCTGGTACCCCGACACTTTTGTCCGCTGGAGTACTTGGCACGCCATGCCAGAACTTCGTTCCCTTCGGGCTAGCCGCATTTATGTGGATACCGTACCATCGAACACTTTCCCTCCATTGAGGGATCTCGCCCTCTACATAGTCGAAGCATGCGACTCTATCATCCGGTACTCCTACCATTCGCTCACATCACTCATGTTAGGTTGTATTTCATTGCAGGACACCTCGGAATTCCTGGAATTTCCATCCCTCAGATTTCTATCCCTCTTTCAAATGGAGAATGTCAAACAACGGATGAATGTACCCGCTCTGACCACGTACCACGAATCAGGGAGAGTAGAAGAAGAGTCATTCCCCATGCCGTTGCCCTTTCTCATCGAGTATGGAGTCTACAAACTCAAGCGGAGTCCACTCCCCAATGTCACGAGGCTACATCAGCATTACCCAAATATTTCCCGACTTTCAGTTCGTTCTTACCCATTTGATATCAAGTGGTTTCTCTATTCGCTTTGTGACCAGCCAACTGTCCTGCCCATGCTGAGAATATTTGCTGTGGAATCCGTATATGATTCCACGAAATATAGCAGGGGAGATATAAACAGTATGATGAATGATGTTTGTGTGCGGAATATGGCTAGCAGTGTGAAGATGGAGCTTTGTTTTGATGGAAAGATCCGAGTTCCTCTGTACTTCGGATATGTAAGTGCTTACATTAACGAAGGTTGAAGTGAGCTGACATCTACCCTCAGAACCGGGATGAGCCCGTTTGAGGACATTTCATTTATTCTCAGTTTGTGGCTGTCTTGTTGAACCCATGCATAAAAGTTCGACATATGTATATAGTTTCTCCAGCTATTGCTTCCTTCTCAGTCCCGAACATCTACTAGTGAAAAGGGACAAAAATGTTTAGTTATGTATAATGCAATCAGTGTCATGGGAAACATACAGTTTGGATCAAGTCTCCGAAGTAGCGCAACAATAATATTGCTGAAGGACTCACATATCCCCACCCCGAACAACACGCCTTTCACAAACACTGGCTGGATTACACACCCCTCGCCTTCAACAACCAGTGAGTTGACTTGGATGCTTCCGGGCCATTGAGAGGGTCGAAGTGGCGGTTCTATCTACCGTCTTGGTGACCTCATCACTGTGGTGCTGGGTGTACGAGACTCAGGGCCAGTTGATTGGCACCAGGTGAGGTCGCACTCACAGTAATCATAGGACTTTCAATGCAGAGAATTCTGGAAGCCCCTTTGAGCATATATATTCTCTCCAAATGCATTATCATCTCCAGGATGTCGACACAAAGGCCCAAAAGCGACAGTTGTGCCCGAACCCTTCCCAGAGTTAAAGGGTCGAGTGTGAGTGGAGAATCGCCTTGTTAAAGCACTATATTGAATTCTGAAATTGCGGAAATGCTGCGAACTACATCGGGCTGGCTGTGTGGGATAATAGAGAGGCACCTGGTGGGGTAAGGTAGGTCATTCATTGACCATTATATAAAGTTTTCTGGGTTTTTGAGGGTAGGCTGTGGAACCCGGGCGCACTTTATTTATATTTATTTGGACCATACCAGACCGGGCCTTGTGCCGTGGATTGAGCCCACTTCAATGGAAGTGTTTTCTCTTTGTTATACCGGGTTCACTTCACTTCCATGACACTCTTGGTCACTTGCAATGTTGATGCTTGATCCTCTCTCCGTTCAGGACGCGATGATCTTGCGCCTGTGCCTGGCGTCTGTCTTCAACTCCCTTTCCTCATTTGACACGCCCGGCTTGACGCGGTATATCAATGCCCCTACCTTGTTACCTTTCATGGGACAATGTACGCGAGTCAATCTCGGCTGCTGCACCTTCCTTGCTAGCAAAATACAGTGTGTATAGTCTACTTCAGTGGTCCAGACCACAAAGCGGCATCGTACTGTCCATAGTTTATTAAGGATATTCATACAGTCAGGTGCACATCTCCCCCCACGACTTCTTATGAGAGTGTATGTGAATTTTCATTTGAAGAGCGCTTTACCGGAAATTAAAACTCTTCGTAGTATTCCGCTCTACGATGAGATTACTTATATAATAAACAATGAGCGAGCTATGCGGAAATTGCCAAAGTACGAGGCCTGGTCTGCAAGCCTGCATATGGAAGCTCGGTTGCCAGAATACAAACAAGAGCCAAAGACATTAGAAAACGACAGATCGACGCCATAGTAACCTACCGCGTTAACAATTAAGATGGAAACACCAACGCTATAGCCATGAACAACCGAATATAGCCACCCGGCGATTTGGATAGTTAATATATACTCCGGCATACAACGGAGAAGGAACGCGCACCTTTCCACCACCCGTTGTCCCAGGAGCCTCGACTGCAGCGAGTCGCTCCAACAGCTCACCCACACCTCCCACAGAGGTCATTACACCCTCTCCACCGAGATCAACCAATCGCCCTACCAACCTCATGCCCACCTTCTGCGCTACCCCGTCGCTCACATCGAGCACTCCGCCACGAACCACAATGTCCACGACCTCGGCCTTCTGCACGACAGGTAGATACGGCGCAAGGACAAGCAGAATGCAAGCATTTGTAGCGCCGTCTTCACTTTGCCCTCCTTTTCCTTGGGCCGGATCGGTTGGGGTTGGCTCAGAGCCCGGCAAGGGTGGTGTTAAGGTGCCCCAACACACTCGGATACGCGCCTGCCAACTCACTTTCCCCCGCTACACCTGCCCATATACCAATGACCTCCCCGACTTGCGCACGCTCACCGCGCTCGACGCTCGCAAAGACGTCGAACAATACCGCGAGCCAGTTCTTCGCCTATCCTCTTAGGTAGCTAAGGTCCTCCTTCCTCTCATCCCTTTTGCTCTCATTTTCATCCCCCTGGTTTTGGACTTGTGTTTTGGGCTCGACGACGCTCCTCAACGCGCGTAAGATCGGTGGGCGGAGTGTGGGGTTGGCATAGATATCCTTCGCGAGCCGTTCGCCCAGCTCACGTCCGAACGCGTTGGAAAGGTCGGGCGGGTTGGAGCAATACGCAGGTAGGGTATACCAGCACTGATCCGCGGGGACCGACCAGACTTTTGTAATGCTGGGGTTCGAACCCCGTCCAGTGGCGAGGTTGTTGAGCTGGTCGATCAGGGGCAGGAAGGTTCGGGTGAAGTGCACGAGGGGGGTTGGATACGAACGCAGCGAGGCTAGGATGGGGAGACGAAATGTACGGGGTGTGGCGTTCGTGTTGGATTTCTTCTCCCTATCTTCCAATCAATAACTCCAGCTGACCCACTCAAACAGGGCAAATATGACAGCCTACTTCTCTTCGGGAACCAAGTTCAAAGGTACTAGACTTAACAGTCCGTCGACCCCCGCCGCTCGTGCAAATGCAGAGAAAACAGCATCTGCGCCCTCGCGATACTGAAACCCCTTTTTCACGTGCAGCTCGTCGACCTTCCTCATTTCCAAAATATTCCTGCGCACTTGACTTCTTCACCGCATCGCTCCACGGCACCGCAAATACCACGATGAGACCTTCCAGAATGCGGAGAACGCTCCCCAGAGTGGGGGCGTACACGAGGGATGTCAGGCCGGCTTCGAGGGTTGGAAAAGGGTTGTGGGTGGTTGCGGGAGAAGGGGCTTGACGCATTGGGTGAGCTGAATGAGGGTTTGCTCTGCGCTTTTACGAATTTCTGGGGTCGATTCTCCAAGGGAGGCTTGGCCCAGGGTGCTGAGCCGGTACGACGCAAGTTGGACGTCTTGCTTTGATGGAGGGTTTGCGGCAATCGCTTCTAATTCAGAATTTGCCGTCTCTCGTCTCTCGTGCTTCGTCCGATCCCAAGGAGAGTAAAGGCATGAGGAGGTCGTACGCGGCTTGGGAGAGGTACGGATGCGAGCTTTGGGAGGAACGATAAGTGGGTCGTGAAGGTTTTTTCCCGCGCGATGCATTGAGGGACGAGCAACTATAGAGATGCAAGAAGATGGATGAGCGTATCTGGCTTGGCCGTCTGCGTCTGGAGCACCGCACATGCCCACTCGCCGACACGAATTTACCATGGATGCGCCTGCAGCGGGGTGGAGGATTTGACATGATATCGCGGACGGTCTCTGCAGCCTTGCGGCGAACTTTGGGGCGGGGGTCGATGGTATATTCGACAGTGGTGCTGAATGCGTTGCGGAGAGCGAGGGCGTCGAGTGAGTGGGAATCGAGGGAGATGAAATTGTGACAAGGGACCGGAGGGAAGGCGCGTGAGGACTTGTATGCGGGAGAAGGGATACGAGGATAGGGAGGAGAGTGGAGGACAGGGATCGGAGGAGAGCAGGGGGGATGAATGGGTTGACAATGGTGTTGCTGGGAGGACGTCACCGTCGTTGAGGGACGTCTCGTTGCGGGTGAGAGTGCCTTGAAGGGTTGTAACGAGTGCTGCAAAGTAGGCAGAGGCCGTGGGGGTTGCAGACGAGGATGAGTTTACAGAAATTCCAGAAATTCGAGGTGTTGACTGGATCGTTGATTCGAGTGCAACCAGCAGTTGGGCAGGCTTCTTTTGGTGAGCCAGGTTTGATGAGGTGTGTGGACGTATTTTCTACAATGCTACTTGCATTTCAGGCGACCCCATCAGAAGGTTCGCCCTCGCGCGCAGTCAAGGCTCGACTTGCTCAGGCTTGATCTGCGCCAAGATGGCCTCGACGGTGGCCGCTGTCTCGATTGACCCAAGTGGACCGGTTTCATTCTTCAAACGCAAATTGGTCAGAAACAAGAACAAGAGCAACTTGTTTGTCACTATTTGGTCTCAATACTTTGGCACCTTTTTGTTTCGCCCTATGATGAGATAAGTGATTGCTCATTGCTCATGTTGGTACACCCCCCAATCCAGTGGGTCATACGCAAAAAAAGGGCAAAAAAAAGGGCATGCAACCGCTCGTTTGTTGGTTTATTTGTTAAATTTCTCAGTAGAAGAGTCCTCGTAACTCGAAAACGGATGTGTCAGGAATGGCCTCCGTCGTGCGTATCAAACCTCCGCCATCCATCACCACCTCCAGCCTCAGCCGCCACCTCCGTCGTAGCCAGGCGCAACCGCGCATTGTTATGAAACTATCTGAAGCCTGTTAGGGGCCTCCGCCACCGCCTCCGTTCCCTACTCCCGAACTCCCGACCGCCCCTCGTCTTTCTGCTATCCGATCATCCGTATCTAGAACCCTTCTTTGGTAGGCCTGCTACGTTTGAAACGAAAATCTCTAGTGGGTCGAGCGACTGGATACCTGTTCGACGTGTAAGAAGTCGCATGATTTACAAGGTCCCAGGAGGGAATTCACATACTATACATTATACGTCACCAGCCATGCGTGTGGGTACGTCGGTCTGTGCATATGGGCAGGGAAGAAAGGCACCGAAATGAATATAATCGCACATAACCACAAGTAGCCAGTTTCATCAAGTCTTGTAAAGAGGCCCAGGAAGCAGTACACCAGTTCCTTACTCAAAGCCTGGCGCCCCTCTACTAGCACGTTTCTTTAATTCCGCTACGTCATTACTTCCACAATCCTTTGCGCACCCCCTACCAAACTTCTTCCCAACACTCGAATCCTTCCCTAACTGCAGGAAGGGAAAAGGAAGACTAGACTGAGGGATTCCCTGACCTAGAAGCGTGCATTGCCGCTACGCTTCCCAGCCGGGAAGTTGAAGGAATCATCAACTCCATCTACCACCAGCCGACTGCTCTCGCAAAACCAGCTACACTCAGGCTCCGCCTTTGAATCGATCCCGACACACGCAAAATGGAACCACCCCGTCTCGTCGCGATCATGTATCCACAGTTGTAGTTTATCGTCGTCTGGATCGATCACCTTCGCTGCTGCCAAAGCTTTGCAGGCGAGGAGCCTTCGCCTACTATTCTTGGAGAGTGCAGATAGGTTCGTTGAACTTGAAGCTAATCACCCCCCCCGTTCTGTTGGAAAAACTGACAGCTGACAGGTGTATATCAAATTGAAAATCACCGGTAGGTCATCTGACAGGACGTGAGGCAAATGATCCAATGTGAAATGGGTTGGGGTTTGACAGATCTGGTTGCCAACCATTCGAGGTGTGATGGGATTCAAGCATAAACATGACATTCAAACTCCGCCCAGTCTTAGAGCTTACCTCAACCATATGACCAGCAGACACGAAAGGCAAGACGCGTCAACCACTATGCTGCGATAGGATTCTGTAAGTACTGCAGTGGCTTGATACCAAGGAGTTGGAAAAGTCTAGGAAATGTGGGTGAGTAGCCGTTTGCGCGTTTTGCCGCCTTGAATTATTCTAGTAAAAATCTGGCGCTAACCGCAATGATACGCAGGAGCTAGCTTTGCATGGAATGACAAGGAGAAGAGCATACAAGGCAGGTCTGGAAGATTCAGAGGGTCTGGAGGCGAGGGTCAGTGAACGAGAACCTATGTGTTGGGTTGGAAACGTACTTGGCATAAGATGTAGGATGTAGGACGCTTATGTGTCTAATCCAAGTATACGATGCATGAAGACTTGCCTGCAAAGCACCAGCCGGTCACCTCACGAGCGGCCTCAAAAGCCCTAGCAGCTCTCACTGTCTCCGACACCATTTTATACATAATAATTTTATTTATAATTATAAAATATATACATTATTATATTCACTACGTTCCCTTTCAAACGGCTGGCCACACCCCAAATTCAAACGTGGCCTCAGTAGCCTCAAACCGTTGGCCATTTCCAATATTTTTATACATAATAAACTATTGTTTATTATAATTAAATAAATTATTATCCCTTATTATCACTTATAAAACTAATTATATGACTAAAGTTCGCGTCAACACCCCAAGCCCCAATCCCATCATGCCGTCACACACCTCGATTGGTTGGTAACTGGATCTGTCAACCAGCCCTGTCGATCTGTCAAACCCCAACCCGTTTCACATTGGATCATTTGCTTCGAGTCCTGTCAGATGACTTACCGGTGATTTTCAATTTGATATACACCTGTCAGCTGTCAGTTTTTCCAATGGGGGGGGGGGTGATTAGCTTCAAGTGTTCGTTGAGTTCGAGTGCGACAGATGAGGATCGCGGCACGCTGGCAGTGGAGGCGTAGATGCGTTCAAATGTGTGCTCGGTAGAGCCAACAGCTTGGCTGGTGTACGTACAGGTGACTAAGCATTGTGACGCCATCGAAAAAATGAACACGACCAAACATAGTGAGCCTTTGTTTACCACTTGCACATCAGGGTCTTTTTACACATCGGTGGTAAATTTGGGTAGTATTTCACGATACCGCAGAAGGACGAGTCGTTCATATCCAAAAAATGCCCTATATCTGCCTCCGTCTTCCAATCATTAATCTGCTGACCACCTGCTGTGGCATTCTCAGTAATATTGTATGTCGACCAGCACTGTGCGCCGAACCGGAAAGACGCCCCACCTCTACACCACGTGGATCGCAATAACGTCAAGTTAGGACGTGGACCGGCCCCGGACTTGGAAATACTGCGCATTCGATAAACGATTTGAACAGAGGATGGATCCAAAACTGTCAGGAACACTCCTTCCATGCAATCAGTACTATTTCGACAACCAGTTTCAACATGTGAGTGCCCGCAGACCTTCAGATCTAGACTCAGCATATTGGGATTTGGGATGGGGACCAAACGGACTGCAGATGAGGACAATAAATAAGACTCAGGTTTAGTTCAATTGTTTTGCATACTCTCTACGCTAGTCCCATAACCTAAGCATAAATATTCAACCTTCCACTGTCAGTACAGTTTGCCCCACATCATGGGTTTTACCTTTGTGGACGCTTTGAAACGTTACACATAATTTGCTTTAAACCGCTGGCGCTCTGGGGAGGTCCTGTGTGTTCAGGAAATCAGCCTATCATATGGACCATCCATCCACTTGATTGGAGCTTTGGAAATTTCATGGCAAATTACAGGTGCTGAGTGAGCATGACTCAATGTTACGTCTTTGTCTTTGTCGTTGTTTGGTCCCTGTTCTGTATATGTAAGCAGCACGAGGTGTTTGCTCATATTTATATCACGCTTCATCCTCACCTTTTTGTGCGGTAATGCGGTCTTCGACAACAGGTCCACATTGGTCTGCAAAGTCGTCCATGTCCTCCTGTCTTCGGGTCCATCATGTGCCGTGCTGTATACTCTTACAAAGGAGAAAGGGTCATATCAGAAATCATATGCACATTTCATTATAAATGGAGGAGATCCTGCTATCTGGAAATACGTGACATTGGGAGAAGACGATGAAGAAACCGCAACCTAGCACGAGTACCAGCAGCCAATATAGCAGACAACAAGCACAGAGTCAAGAATAAAGAATGGTTAGGGCCGTGCAGTGTTATAAATTTGGGTCCAAGACTTTCCAAACGCAAACTCGTCAAAATGAAGAGAAACTGACCGAATAACGGATGTGCGAGGGATTGTGAGGAGAGCAGGTGAATGTAAGCGTGCACGACAGTCATGGGGTACCCAATAGAGTAAGCCGCCACCCGGGTCTTTGACCCAACCCTCTTGGTCTGGCCGTTCAGCCTCAATGTACGACGTGAACCGGGGAGAAATTTGTGGAAATGAGTCCCATAGGTGAAAGGCCACGTCATTGGATCCAGAAATGATATGCCCCGCATCGAGAGAATGCGCAACGGATGTCATAGGGTGAGTGGACCCCTCCAAGGGCTTGCCGACTGCAGAGCCAGTCTCAGCATTCCAGATTCGAATTGTCTTGTCATATGATCCAGAGATGATGTGCTGCCCCTCGGGAGAGTAAGCAACTGAGGACACTGTGCCAGGGTGCCCCTCCAAAGGCTTGCCGACTGCAGAGCCAGTCTCAGCATTCCAGATTCGAATTGTCTTGTCATATGATCCAGAGATGATGTGCTGCCCATCGGGAGAGTAAGCAACTGATAACACCATGTCAGTGTGCCCCTCCAAAAGCTTGCCGACTGCAGAGCCAGTCTCAGCATTCCAGATTCGAATTGTGTTGTCATATGACCCAGAGATAATGTGCTGCCCATCGGGAGAGTAAGCAACTGAGCACACCACGCCAGTGTGCCCCTTCAAAGGCTTTCCGACTGCAGAGCCAGTCTCAGCATTCCATATTCGAATTGTCTTGTCAGATGATCCAGAGATGATGTACTGCCCATCGGGAGGGTAAGCAACTGAGCACACCCAGTCAGTGTGCCCCTCCAAAGGCTTGCTGACTGCAGAGCCAGTCTCAGCATTCCAGATTCGAATTGTCTTGTCAGTTGATCCAGAGATGATGTGCTGCCCATCGGGAGAGTAAGCAACTGAGAACACCACGCCAGTGTGCCCCTTCAAAGGCTTGCCGACTGCAGAGCCAGTCTCGGCATTCCAGATTCGAATTGTGCTGTCAGATGATCCAGAGATGATGTGCTGCCCATTGGGAGAGTAAGCAACTGAGCACACACGGTCAGTGTGCCCCTCCAAAGGCCTGCCGACTGCAGAGCCAGTCTCGGCATTCCAGATTCGAATTGTCTTGTCTTCAGATCCAGAGATGACGTGCTGCCCATCGGGAGAGTAAGCAACTGAGAACAACACGCCAGTGTGCCCATTCAAAGGCTTGCCGACTGCAGAGCCAGTCTCAGCATTCCATATTCGAATTGTGCTGTCAGATGATCCAGAGATGATGTGCTGCCCATCGGGAGAGTAAGCAACTGACCACACCCAGTCAGTGTGCCCCTCCAAAGGCTTGCCAACTGCAGAGCCAGTCTCAGCATTCCAGATTCGAATTGTCTTGTCTTCAGATCCAGAGATGATGTGCTGCCCATCGGGAGAGTAAGCAACTGAGAACACCCAGCTAGTGTGCCCCTTCAAAGGCTTGCCAACTGCAGAGCCAGTCTCAGCATTCCAGATTCGAATTGTCTTGTCAGATGATCCAGAGATGATGTGCTGCCCATCGGGAGAGTAAGCAACTGACCACACCCAGTCAGTGTGCCCCTCCAAAGGCTTGCCAACTGCAGAGCCAGTCTCAGCATTCCAGATTCGAATTGTCTTGTCAGTTGATCCAGAGATGATGTGCTGCCCATCGGGAGAGTAAGCAACTGAGCGCACCCCGCCAGTGTGCCCCTTCAAAGGCTTGCTGAGTGCAGAGCCAGTCTCAGCATTCCAGATTCGAATTGTGCTGTCAGATGATCCAGAGATGATGTGCTGCCCATCGGGAGAGTAAGCAACTGACCACACCCAGTCAGTGTGCCCCTTCAAAGGCTTGCCGACTGCAGAGCCAGTCTCGGCATTCCAGATTCGAATTGTCTTGTCTTCAGATCCAGAGACGATGTGCTGCCCATCGGGGGAGTAAGCAACTGACCGCACCACGCCAGTGTGCCCCTCCAAAGGCTGGCCAACTGCATCGCCAGTCTCGGCATCCCAGATCCGAATCGTCTCGTCACCCGACCCAGTGGCAATGTAGCACCCGTTGGGAGAATAGCTTATGCTATACACCTGTCTCTTGTGTCCAATCCATTCCAATGGCGGCTCTGGCCATGACAACAGTTTTCCGCTTTGCATCTGGATGCCTCTAGTGAAATATGTGCTAAAGGTCGTTGATAAAGGTGACTTTGAGGGCAGGAATGGTCCCGCTGAAATATAGGTGTGCGGGGTGCTGATAGAGATGGGAATGCGGAAGACGTTCATGAAACGACAAACATCCTGAATTCTTTCTAACAGTCTCTCGTCCATATCCTAGATCCAATTAGAAGCTCTTTCGAATGCCAAGCCGGAGCTCTACTCACTTTGAACAATTTCGATGTCAGCTCTCGAAGCCTCGGAACCCCAATTCTCAACAGTCCCATAATGCTCAATACTTCAACCCAAAATAGTGCATACGGTCCTTCAAAGAATTTCCTCAACACGTCCCACACACGCTTCTCGCCAGCGCCGGGAGTAAAGCAAAGATGATTTGTCCAATACAGAGAACTATACTGCAAAGCGTCGGAAATATTTTCTTTGATTCGCGATGCGAGTCCTTTCACATCGGCATTTGCGTGCCGGGAATCTTCGAGCCCGCAGATGTTGAAACGGAGCTGTTCGATCATCTTCTCGAGGCAGGCGATACCCAGTTCAACATTTGTGTCTCGGAGACTAACCTGATAGTCGCCCTGACAGCTATCGCTCACAAAGAAGTCCGAAATAGACAAATGCCGCACACGAATCCCTCCACTGGCTCCTTGGTCTCGATAGAACATAGAGCCTAGATCGTCTACCCACATTTTCACCAGGTCAGGCTTCGCCCCCGCCAGCTCTGCAATCGTCTTTTCGCACAGTGGACGGTACGGTGCCGTTATCAGAAGCACTCCAACCACTCGCCGAAATTTGGTACTGGTGGGTACTCTCCGCGCATTTACGATACTAGCGTAAAGCCCGTACAGAGACGCCAAGCCCGGACTGGCTGAACCGTGCAAGGTCCTCGTTAACAGCTCAGTGGCGTCTTCGCAGTCCACAAGGGCACGTGCAAGAGTTTCGATGAAGATGAACAGACCTTCTGCCCGGGAGATAAGCTTATCAAAGAGCGATGGTTCTGGCCAAGGAGATTGAAGGCCCCGCGTCGAAACCACGTTATCGAATCGCTGTTTGGCGAAGATTCGTAGGTCGGAGGTGGTATTTTCATCTGCGGTCAAATCATATCGCAAATGCGGCAATTGGGTGTGACGATCAAAGAAACGTTGGATATCGACTTCTTGTCTACTCGTGATGATAACCTTGAGCCACGGAGCGCATGTGGTCGCGTCTATCAGGGCCTGAAGGACGCCTGGACGACTCTCAGGGCTGCCGCACTCATCAAGTGCGTCAATCACAAAGATGAGAGTCTTCTTTGGGAGCCGAGGAAGCTTTCGGATGAATTCAAGGAAGAGAGTAGGTCGCATTGATTCTGGTGTTATGTTTGGGTTGTTACGAAGAAATTCTGCGACAATACGTCGAAACGGGGGGAAGAGTATCGCGAGCTTGCGGATGAGAGTCGGAATGATATGCCTGGGTTCTCTCAATTCCTGGTCGTCCCTCCGGCAGAAGAATGCTCCAGCGAGCTGCTCTTTATCGTCAAGGCTCGCGCAGATCGAATGTGCTAACGACGTTTTGCCGATGCCAGGTAATCCATAGATCCAGTATGTATTTCCACCATCTGTCTGACCCAATCCATTGGCCACCCAAGCTACGATTTTTTCGAGGAGGGATTTACGGGTATCTTCCATACAGCAGAGATTCCGGTCATAGCTGGTCTTGACATCTTTGAGACGACTAAGCAAAATGTGGTGCTCTACATGGAACTATTGAGAAGGATCTATCGAGAGATGGAGAGAATGAGTGCTCACCAGTCTCCATGGTCCGGCGGAGAGCTTCAACGTTTACTGCACGGTCGAAGTCTTCTATGACCGTCGTCAACTCACTGTCTATTTCCTTGATCTTCTCCTGGTAGGCCGGCCCGCCCGCCGTTCTCGCTGCAATTATTAGTACTTGGCAAAGTCATCAGGTGACGACCTACCATATGTGACGTAGTCGTACGAAACCTTCGCGACTCTGTGCATCACCTCATACATTCGCGGGATGATCTCCTCCAAGAGATCCGTCTCTTCGCAGACTATTTTGTCCACGACTATCTTGTCCGCGAAATGCAAAATGCGCTTCAATCGGTCCAGAAGGACGGATGGTATCTGGTCGTACTCGTTTTGTACCTTCAAGAGCTAAATCATCAAGCGTTATCTCTGCTGCCTGATACGCCAGTAGCGAACACGAACCTCAAACGTAACCTTGGCAACACCAATGACAGCCTTTGTGATTGGATTCAACTACAAGGTGTCAATGTTCCGCTAGTCTCTTCATGGAATAACGGACCTCTGCGAACACAGCGCCATATTTAATTGTGTTCTCCACAGCCCTCTCGGTCGATCCACTCATCAGTGGGGAGTAACCCTTCAAAGAATCTTCAAGTTCATTGAGCGAGGAGCGCAGAGATTCCCGCTATGCGAAGAGTGTTAGCGGGGCAGGACGGGCAGTTGCAAAGAGACGAACAATGGTGATCGCAGAGAATTGTAATTCTAGAGACCAATGATACTGATGGTGCTTTCCATCGAAAATAATGACCTCTGCGCATCGCCATTAGATACGAGCGGACGGTCGGTGATCATGACTGACTCGGTACCGTGAATACGTGCTTGATGGTACTCCTATAGTCATTGAACAGCGCTTGAAGGTCGATCGGCTCGCTCGGCCGTCGAACTTTGGTCCAAAATGAATGACCGCTCCTCATTTCGATCTCAGCACGCATCTCGGATTTCGGGGAAATACCTCTACACGTGCACAGCCATCGGTGAGTGTGCGTAGTGGGAAATGAGGGACATACGGGCGTTGGGCTGGTGTCCAGGTTCGGTTGTCTTGCGTCTGCAATCCTAGCTCCTGATTGTCTATAAACAACCTAAGCGCATAGTCCCGATGTAGGGTATCTTGGAGTGTGATATCTGCATGTTGCCCGAAATCAGCGGGGATGGACCAAACTGAAGCGAAGCGTCGCACTGTCTAGAACGAGGCTTAGATGGATCGTCAGCCACCATGATAACGCCGCGCGGTATAGCCATCGCTCACAGGTTCTCTGTCCTGGGTAGTTGAGTCGCCATGTTGTTTGATCACTTTGTGGTCTGGGAGAAGGAAGAGAACGTGGGATCGGTGCGGACATGCGGTTGATCAGCACGTGACACGGCTTAACCTTGACCACGACTCGATTTTGGCCCAAAATTCACCATCATCCCCGTCGCTCCTTAAAAACATATCTTCATTTCTTTGTCCATCATACTATTTTTCGCCGTTGTAATGGCATCACCGCAGCCTCGTCATGGTGAGTTACGGCCACGCTACTACAAACACAGGCCCGGACGCTGACCAAAATTGCGTTGGGCTTCATGCACCCGCTATTCCGTTTCCTACGTACCGAAAGAATCTTTCGGTCTGCTTTCTCAAGCTGTGCAATCCGCAGCGACGCTATCAGACGACGAAACCTTGCAACTCATCGAGGGCGCTTCAGACGAATCACAGGACGCCGGAGACTAGGATTCGGACGAGTATCACCCCTCCTTGGCCATTTATACACCTCTTGCACCCGACAATCCACATCCATCGACGGTGGCTGTCAGCGCCCCCCCGAAAGAGACGTCGAGGATGCCCTCCAAAAGGTGCGTACTGAGTCTTAGAGTGCGTTTAATAGTGCTGACGTTGTTTCTATCCCCCCAGAACGACTCTGTCCCCGTCGCAAGCCCTTTCGATTACGCAATGCCCGTTGCAATGACCCCGACCGTCCAGACTAGCTCAAATGCATCTCCACGGTCAAGGACACCATCTATAACCAATACGACCTCGAAACGACTCAAAAAGATGACATCATCGGCCAGGTATGCACTCGATCCTTTTCCCTTCACTTTTTCACATTGTACATATCATTATTACTATGTATATAGACACTCTGCTTGCTGTCTAGTCTAATGGATGCATGACATAACTTCGCTTAGATCCAACCACCAACCACAAATACCACAACGTCCGCAAATCCTACCCTCCACACCGACACCTCCATCGACGACGACCCGGCCACCGCCTCATCTCCCATTCGCCCGTGCATCAAATCACAGACCACGACTTCTCACCCTCGGTGATCTGGAGCCTTGGATAGACGAGCACTACCTCGCCCAGGTTTTGCAGCCTCGCACACCCTAGTCCTCCCGCCGTGGCCAACGCCCCACTCAATTCTTCTTCCAAATTCTAACAGCCCTGTCGACAACGCCATCGGGTACAGCATCGCCCCCAGCGACTTTGCTGGCGATGTCACCAACGCTGACCTCATGAATGTCTTCCACAATCCCAATCTCAGTCTACGTGACGATTTCCCCGTCCCCCAATTAAATCCGCGCACTCACAGGGATGCACGGCCTCTACTGCAGCTGTATGTGATGTTTTCAGTTTGCAAAATGTGTCCTCTCTGACTTTCCGGTATCTCACCCCAGTGCGCTTGTCGGATGCTACGGCGAAGAGCAAGGCTGCAACTGCTGACGAGGAAGAGTCCCCGACACAGTGCGCAAGGCCGGCAATATCCCAGTTGTCGCCCCCTGACGATCCAACGACTTTGTAGCGTCACAAGCACAGTCGCTGTTTCTCAGATCTCTACCGCAACGAGTTGCCTCCAAGCCTCATCGCCCGCTTCGCGCCGCTGTCCAACACCATGGTCCAGTATGATCAGCACCGTCCGCAAGGCCCTCATCCGAATAAACCTGGCATCTTGCCTCCCCTGGGTTTTCCCGCTCACCCACCAAAACTCGCGCGCTCGTACCGTGGTTGAGCACTGCTCAGTTGGGGCTCCAGACCCGAGTACCCCTTCGGACTAACGGTGTGTATCAACCCCCCTGCCGCCGCAACTTTGATCAACGGTTTGCTAGGTCTTGGCTCACCACTCATCTCCGAGGACACCCTGAGAACATTCTTTGCGCCATTTGGTCCAATTCACTACGTATGTGGTTCATCTCATCTCTTGTACATCTCTCTATTGTCCCTAATACATACGTCTCCCTAGGTCAAAGTCCCTCCCAGTAAATCATGCGGTTTCGTCCAATTCGTCCGAAAGGCCGACGCAGAGCGCGCTATTGTGGCAGTAAGGCCCGCCTGAGTTGGGCCCAGCAGTGCGTATCTTTACTACTCCTGATACTGGTGTTTACCCAACCGCTAGATGTTCATTTCTAGATCGTTCTACGCCGCCCCAACGCCGCCCCTCTGGCTGTGTCTGCAACCCCGCAGTTGCCTCAAAGCCCTAATCGTGGACCTTCCGGCAGCCGCTACCCACCGAGTATCGCCACTCCAGCCCTTGGAGGACCCCTGACCAACGATCAAATCAACCACATCATTGGACGCCTTCAGGGTACCACTCTCAACGATGGTGGTGGTCTAAGCCCGAACAGAGGAGCAGCTCGTCCACTGCGGCCTATCCCGCCAGCTGTGGGTCCTGGCCGCCACCACCCAACGCCCACGGGACACGTTATTCCCACAGCATTGGAGGTGGATACATGTACAATGGAGGAGGGGCGTACGGACACTGCGGGATGTATTCGCCCCCACCGCCCCTTGGGGACGAGTTCGGACTACGATGGCAGATACGGTGGGCACCCTGCGCAGGGCTACAGAGGCGGGATGGGGATGGGTCATTTCGCATATGGAGGCGCTGGGGCCGGGCTGGGCTGGGCCGTCTTCTGTCCTCGGCGGCCAGCTACGGCGGCAGAGTCCAACTCTTCCATTCCCTCTGCCCCATACGGAGGTGGATAGGGTGGAGGAGGCGGTGGTTATGATGACTTACCCCTCGGTCGTCGTCCTGGTGGTGCTGCCTACGCGGATTTGGCGTGTTACGACGGCATGGACCGCTTTGGGAATGGGTATGAGCAACAGGGGTGCCGCGCCTGGTGGAGCGCTCGGTGTTGGAGGATTCGATTTCGACGACGCAAGCACAATTACCCGCTGCGCCCGATACCCTTCGTGGAGACTCGCCCTACAGCCTCCCCAGCGTTGGCAGTGGTAACGGTGCGATCGGAAGTGGTGCAGGTGGAGGACCCGATTGTCCCCATTTGGCTGTGGGAGGTTCCTCGGGCGTTGATGGGTTCCTTGGGTTGTTCTCCTTCGGCGTTGGTGGAGGTGCGAGCGATGCGAGCCGTGCTCCCGGCGCGACTGCTACTGCGACTAGTTGTGCTGGAGTGTATGCGTCGAGGTATACCTAAGCAAATTGGGGATGGAATTGAGCTTGTGTAGTAGCGGTTTATGCAAGCCTCTTTCGACTCGACACACAACCCCGTCCCTCGTACATATCACCCGCAACAAATATCAACACAACAACGGCCGCCTGTGGAAGTCGCGCGGCTCCTCGACATTCTACAATAATCCTTCTTGCGCTCGAGTCAACAACCCAACACTACGACCTTCAGCGCCGTCTACCCTCCTCCCCCTCTCCCCATGGCACAATGCCGTGGACATACTGAAACAAGAGCAACCAACCCGCTCCTCGCCGTTCGCGCCTGCTTACTCCCTCTCACCTTACCACCCCGAGACTCTCGTCTCCCTGGCCCTCAACCAACTGTGTCACATAAGGCTCTTCTCATTTGCTCTCCGTGTTTTCTCGATGAAATAGTCCAACCGACTTAGTGTATTTTCGTTCGCCTCGTCTAGTCCGGTATGGCAGCAAGGAAGCTCGCGGTGCGGTCTGGTGGCGGTGCGGTTTGAAACCGCCAAAAAAACCGTGGCGGTTGGCGATTGCACCGCGCGGTTTCTCACGTTTAGAGTCAGTTAATTTTGTTCATATCTACATGCCATGTCTGAATATGTGTTGTCCCAAGTCTGTCATTGGTGTATACAAGCCTCGGTGATGTTCCTGCGTGTGTTGGATGTCACAGGTCAAGATGCGAGAAAAACCGCGAACAAGATTTTGTGGGTGTGATGCTGTTTCTAGATGCCCTCGACTTCACCATCATGATATTCACACTCAATTCGTCTTTGATTTATACAACGGTTTAGGATTTACCTCGCGGTAGCAGTGACATTCCCTCGTTGTCATAAAGTTTGTCCTCAACCACAAAAAAAAAGCGAGAGCATTTTGAATCGTTGGCTTCGCTGAGGTCAACAATAACACCAAATGCGTTTATGATTGTGAGAAGTCGCGTCAGCGCACGGCGCTCTGCTGTACGCGGTGGTTGTGCGCGCTTGGTACACTGTCTTACGAAGGACCTCAGGTGGTCGAACGCATGCTACGTTTATGGGTGGAATAAAGCCCTCGTTATATGGACAACCTCGGCCCTCGACGCACCCTCACCTTTTTGAACACCAGGACGAGCTAACTCCTGGCATCCAGGCCCAGGAGTATGCACAACGGCGGCAAAAACTTATGGAAAGTCTACCAGATGGTAGTGCAGTGCTGGTTATTGCCGGAAAGACAAAGTACATGAGTAAAAGTGAGCTCTCCGAACAACTGTCCTATGCACAACAAATTGACACCGTTTTTCTGTGCCCACAGCTATCTTGTGAGCACTCACTTACAGCTAGGATGCACCATTGAGCCTACCGTTTAGTTACAAATTTCGACAATCGTCAGATTTCTGGTATTTAACTGGTTTTCAGGAGGCGAATGCGGCAGATTTGATAGGTGCGAGTCTACCTGGCATTTGTGTCAATTGGCCGTTGATCCTTGTAAGTAGAGAAAGTGCCTTCGATACCGAAGGGTTATCGCATGGTGCTCCTTGGGAGGGTGCACGAACCGGCACAAAGGGGCTGTACTTCGGAGCTGATGATGTCAGTATTCTCGTCGTCCCCTTCATCCTGACTCATTCGCAAGCTAGGCATATCCATACAACAATCAGGTCGTTGCTCAGTCGCTATTCCCTCATCTATCTTGATTCGGCATTCACAACTGTGCCAAAACCAAAAAGCCTATTCAATTTCCTCAAGGACGAGAGTGTGAAGGAAACCGATGACGATCTGAACTTCGATTTTCTTCCCAGCCGTAGGCGAAGGCAACTTGCGCCGGAAGTCGCAAAGCTCCGTCGAATCAAGAGCAAAGCAGAAATTGAACCCATCAAACAGGCGGCGGATATCTCTGCCACCGCACACGCCAAGGTGCGGCGCAACCCTTTTTGATCCGGCGCGCTGGATCTTTTGGGAAGCACCCTAACTGTGCTACAGGCTATGCAGTTTACGAAACCCAGTCGAAAGGAATTCGACTTGCAAGCCCATTTCGAATATCAATGTGCGCTGCAAGGTTGCGAACGGCCGGCCTACGTTCCTGTGGTAGCTTCAGGGTGAGCCCAAGTGGCAGGGTGACGAATATCCGAGCTTACTCTTGTGATTCTAGTCCGAACGCTCTCATCATTCACTACACGGCGAACGATCATGTCCTACGGAACGGCGAGCTAGTGCTAATGGATGCTGGTGGGGAATATCAGTTCGCCCTTCTCCGTTATAGATAGAACAAGGTTTTGATTTTATTACCTATTTAGCGGGTATGCGTCCGATATCTGTAAGTTTCGTTTCTTTGACAAGGTTGCTCTATCATCCCACTCATTTCGTTATCACAGCCCGGACATGGCCGGTATCAGGGGTATTCACACCAGCCCAAAAGGCTCTCTACCAAGCGGTGCTCAATGTCCAGAAAACTTGTATCCCGCTATGCACCGAACGCGCGCGGGTGAGTCTCCATGATCTGCACCAACGATCTTCAAGTCTTGTATCGCAAGAGTTGGCAGCATTAGGTTTCAAGCTACGATATGGCGACATGGATAGGTTGCTCTACCCACATTTTCTGACTCACCCAGTGGGCATTGGTACGTGTTATTCCGATACGATCCTCAAAGTTACATTGCTTTTGCTTATTGGATTTCCATTAGACGTTCATGAATCGGAGAATGAAAGGTCGCAAAAGTACGTTCAGTTCGTGATCCTAGACACCGGGCTGATGCGTGAAGTGCAGGCTGAGCAGTGGGATGGTAATTACCATTGATCCGGGAATATATGTTCCCCCGGACTCTTCTTTTCCTAAAGAATTTCATAATATTGGTATACGGATACAAGTAAGAGAACTTTGGCTCCTTTCTGTCGATTGTTCATGTCTTCAATCTTTTTCAGGACGAAGTGCTCGTCCAGAGCGACCATGCAGTGATCCTTAGTATCAACGTTCCCAAAGAGGTGTGACTTTTTTGCGTTGGTCTCAAGATATTGTGAAACTGACTCGATCTTTAGATTGTGGACGTAGAAGCAACTTGCCAGCGCCTTGCGTGGTGGTCTGTATCTTATCTCTTACTATTCTCTCGCCCTTACATACGACAACATTCGGAATAAAGCTCGACTGAAAGGGGTCGGTGCGTTGAGGAAACCACTTCGACTTGTGATATATATAAATATTTATTTATTTACGACTGGATTGTAGCTGCCGCTTCATTTAGGGTGCCGTTCCTCTTCTCAGATTCGATTCGATGATATTTGATGTGAGAAGCGCCATGCTTAATTGCGACACTTAGACTCTTCCAGTTTTTAGTACTATCCAACGATGTCCTCAGGCCGACTGGAGTGGCTCGCGCGGCAGAGTGTCTCCATCGGTCGGGGTTGGTTCGGAGCCCAGCAAGGGAGGTGTTAAGGTGCCCCAACACACTCCGATACGTGCCTGCCAACTCACTTTCCCCCACTACACCTGCCCATACACCTCCCCGACTTGCGCACGCTCACCGCGCTCGACGCTCGCAAAGACGTTGAACAATGCCGCGAGCCAGTTCTCCGCCTGTCCTCTCAGGTACCTAAGGTTCTCCTTGCTCTCTTCCTTTTTGCTCTCGTTTTCCTCCCCTGGTTTTGGACTTGTCATGTGCACCACTGCAACGCGAAACTCGATATCACGGGTTCTAGGAGTAGGAGTGATGCGCCAGGTCGTGCATACTGTAATGGCGAGGACAGCAAATTGGTCGGGTGCAGATACCACGGCGTCTTATGGACTAAGTCGATTGTTTGGACTGGTGAAAGAGCGGAACTCAACGTAATTGGTCGATGCAGAGACGTTCACATCTAGAACAGAGGTTGGACAAGGCACCAGCACGAAACAAAGCTGATGGATCGTGAACCGAACCACCACACCACAACCGCGGCACTTGACCACGTTGTAATAATACCAACGTTGACTCATCCGTCCACCTCAGCGATGTATACTGTCGAATATTCTATACAATATGTCAACCCTCGCATGGTCGGCATCCTCTCCACTCAACGACGGGCTGTCGGTGCCTCTGGAAAGCCCCAGTGTAATCTCCATACATGGTAGCATGACATTACAGGGGCTCTATGCTGAAATTCGTAACCCTTGGTGACACCTCGGTCGGTAAATCCTCATTGTTGGCTCGACTTGCCGACCAACGCTTTTCGACCAACCCAAATGCCACTGCTAGTGCATGCTCGTCCATCCATACGCATCCTATGGTGTCTTCAATGTCCTTAGTTACTGGGAATGGGAGGATGGACGACGCTCGGTTTCTTGATAGCTCGGTGTGGAATCTGGAAGCAAATTGATATCCATTCCGGGCGAAGGAAGACAAGACTGTCAAACTACAATGTGCGTGTTCGATCTCCACCTCGACTGTTCATTTCTAGCCGTGGGCCGGTCGTTGTTTCCTTACGAATATCCAATCTGACTGTATTGACAGCACTCTAGGCCGAGATATAGCAGGAACGGAGTACTTCCACTCAATCACGCGCTCGTACTATCGTGGAGCAGCCGGCGCTCTCATCATTTACGACGTAACCTCACGCGCGTCCTTCCTGCAGGCAAAAGAATGGCGCAATGACCTCCGTGCACACGCCGACCCGAAATTCCTCGTAGCGAACAAGGTTGACTTGGTTCCCGAAGATTGGGGGGAGTGCGAGCGCCTGCGCCTGCGGCGCGAAGGCGAGCACTCTGGTGGCTTTCAGCACTGGAGAAGGATCGGAAGCGATTAGCTTATGGGATTGGCATAGGAGGATGGGCCACCGCTGTGTGACGACGATTATCGACATGGTGAACCGCGCCGTGGTTGTGTTTGGCTGGGTGCAAAGCTGGGCGCCCACGCATTGGAACTCACCCACGGCGCCCATGTCTGTCGAATCAATCAGTCGTTGCCAACACGGTTTCATACCAGTGGACGATGACTTGTGTGTGAGTTGGAGAGCAACGTCTGATGCACCTGTGGAGTTCGAGAAGTGAGCTACCACGATGCTGAATGGAAAAGGAGGGCGATTAGAACCATCATGTTCGGTAACGCGAAGGAACTGCTAGCAGGAAGGATGGAAGGATTCTGTGAGCAGCAGGGCTTCGGATTATCTCGTCCTGCACTCACCGTCATCGAATAGAGTCGCGCAACGGCTCGTCGGTGTGGCCACCAACAGCATCCGTGCCATGCATCGCGACTCGAACCTCCCGCCACACTTCTGGGTTGAAGCAATGGCAACATTTCAGGACGGCAACGAAGACGAACGAGGGGACAACGCCATATGAACGTTTTTATGGCACGAACCGGACGTATGACACATACGTAGCTTCAGATGTGTAGTGAGGGTTACACTACCCAAGGAGGCGCTGCGGAAGCTGGACGATTGGGGAGTGGGGTGCAAGTATGGGGGTGGTTAAGCGTCTGGATCCCACATATTAGAGTTAGCGAGAGTTAGGACGTCACACTTTATGAGGAGACCGCTTCCGTGCTGCCTGACAATGGGTCCACCGCGGAGGTGCAAGATGTAAACCTGCCGAGATTGACCCAACCACGCAGGCGACCGACCCCACACCTACGAAGGACAACACAGAGGGTATCAGGAACAGTGACAATGAGAGGTCAGCGCCGCCGCCGGAAGGTAAACTTGCATCTCGTGTACTCACCCTCGCGCACTTAAACCCCTTCCGTCACTGACTGAAGGCCTCGCTGACCATATCCCAGCCAGTCGGAGGAATCAGGGCGACGAATTCCCTCAGGACGTGGGGCAAGTCCATACTCTTCCATCGCATTTTACTCGACCCAGCCTCGTGCGCCGCGCTGGAGGGCGGCGTGCACTCCTTGCCTTTGGGGAATTTGAGAAGACCGGTCCAGCGTTCAGGCCTACGCCGTCGGCCCCTGATCCTCAGACAATTCAAGACGCGCGCGACGCAACCAAATGGCGAGCCGCCATGAACATTGAAATCGAAAATATGCGTCACTTATTCGTCTTCACAGCGGTCCCACGTCCTCTCAACACGACTATCATCACGCTACGTTGGGTTTTCAACTGGAACTTCGAGAATGGCTCACTCGTCAAGCACAGGGCACGCCTAGTAAGACGAGGATTCACCCAGGTCTTCGGTGTCGACTATCAGGAAGCCCACCTATGTGCCTCGGTGATGCGACTCGAATATTTTTTCGAGTTCTTGCCTCGATCGCCGCGCTATCCGTCCTAAATATCCGTTCATTTGACGTATCAGCTGCGCGTCTGCACGGGGACGTTGACGGAGAGATCTACATGGAGTGACTCTCGGAATACGCAGACAGTGGTTCTGTTCTGGAAGGGGATGGGACGCGTCCTAGGGCAGAAACACATGTGTATTTAATAAATACCAATTATATACAAATAATAAGAGTTTATACGAGTTCCCGCAGATTCGCATGGCCGGCGGGGGTGCTCGTCGCTGAGGAGGGGAGGAGGGAGGACGATGACAAGGCGAGAGCTTGTATCTCCAACCTGGCGGACCAATCACAGAGCCGCCAAACGGAGGCACCCAACTTTGGACTCTATCCACTCTCAACCTTGTACTCAGACTGCCGCGTAAATCCACATGAGTTGAGAATGTAGTGATAGACGAGAATGGGGGGTACAACTCGACATATTTCGTTCGGTTGCCATATATCGTAGGTGCCTCGTCGATGCAAAGTTAGAAACAACGGGCGGCTTGCGCTCTCTCGCTTCTCCTACACACCAGGCACAATTTGCGTTGGGCCACTATCCGCTTGCAGTTCTCAGGTTATTATTTTTTATCATCCTCAAGCTCACAAGGATGTGAATTGAAAGGGGTGGTATGGAATGTACGCACATAATCAGCGGTTTCATACACATAGCTAGACACAGATAATACCTAATAGATTAATAAACGCGGTACGAGTGACGAAGCTATCCTCTCCCAGTAAAAGATATTTTCGGAGCACCTGTACCCCCTTTACGAGCCCTCTTCTTCCCACCTGTCCAGGCGAGACGTATGCATATGGTTCCATACCGTTCCTCTTGACATCGCCACCTGCACGCTACAAATGTGTCAACAAGTAACTTGACCTTCCCATTCGGACAACGCGTAAAGCCATGAACGGACGTTAAGCCCTCCTTGGACAAGTTACTATCCATGTATTCAGGCTTAGCCTTCGACTCCTGAGGTCCTTCCTCGTCAGAGTTTGTCGCCATCGATAATCATCCGACCCGTTTCTGCGTCCGTCTTGAACCTGGACGCCTCTTGACCGGGTTTGTGGTGCCTCTTGGCTTGAAGAGCTAGGAGCGGTCGAAGTTAGATCTAATGACAAAGTCGTGCAAAGAGTAGGGGTGCTCACAAATGAGTCCGTGTGCACCAACACCCTCGAGTAGATCCATCGGATCGTTACTATCCGGACGCAGACGAGCAGCGCTATTCGATCTCTTCAGTGCACTCTTTAGGGGCCGCTTAGGCTGGTCGTTCCCTTGAGCTCCCTCGTCCTCCGAATCGATATCCCTCTCGCTTCCATAAATGACTTCCTCAAAGGCATCCTCCCCTTTGCGTTCGGTCGATTCCTGTTATATCAATGGATAAGTTGAATTAGGTGCGAGTGCGGATGGAACGCACTTCCTCATCGCTCTCTCCTGCAACGGCCTTCTTTCGCTTCGGCGTTCTTCTCGTCGTTTCTTAGGATTTTGCACCCGCCCTCCATATCAGCTGTATACTGTATGATGTCGTCATATCCAAAGCATCGAATCATGCGCTCAAGAATATGTCGGATCTTGACCCAAGTCAAGAAAGACGGCTGAAACCGAGGACAGCCTTGACAACTTCACGATTTCTTGCAGTGAGAAGGCGATTGACGGCATTGAGAATCGAAGTGAGGTACTCTGTCGAGAGATCATCTGCACCAGGCAGTAGTTAGATTCTACGTTCATCGAGCGAACATGACGTAGCGCACTCTCGAAAAGTACCCGAGAAAGCGCCATCA
>Ga0307515_10005824_pt1 | contig 24871 bp, 10 predicted proteins | sample 17_EM_MG_FD_194513 | JGI IMG/M metagenome (GOLD analysis project Ga0307515, IMG submission 194513) | Populus trichocarpa ectomycorrhiza microbial communities from riparian zone in the Pacific Northwest, United States - 17_EM | ecosystem: Host-associated > Plants > Roots > Unclassified | place... | reverse complement strand
GGAACTTAAAAAATATTTATAGACTATAAATAAGAATAGAACATAGAAGTAGACCTAAAGACTATTACTAAAACTTAAAGAATAAAACAGAACTAAAAGAATAGAAAAGAATAATAAGATCCACAAAATATATACAGACTAGAACCCCTGTAGAATCCTATTAAAAGTTACCCTAATAACTATATCACCATACTAAGAACTATAGCGGCCGGTAAAGCAGCCGTAGAACCCTTAAATACCTCCAATAGTAAAACAGCAACTAACTTAAACTCCTAGGTAGAGCTTGTAGTAGCTAATGCTAAAATTAAATAACTTTAAGAGCTACTTAAAGCTAGAGAACCCCTTATACCTAGTAAAAAGTTATTAGATACCTAGAGACTTACTATAGTCCTTAAGGCCTTAGCCTAATATACAGTATTAGTATTATTGCGGTCCGCGAAGGTTATAGACCCCCTATTACTTACAGACGGAACCGACCCTATATTTAACAATTAGAAGCTTTAATTGCAGGATAAGCTTAAAGTTAATATAGACCACTTCCCTACCACTTAGGCTAAAATGGCCTACGTCTTTAGCCGTACTGGCGGGGACGTATAAACGCACCTACGTCCGTAGTATGTATAGGACTTAGTAGAGCCCTTCCTCTCTAAAGAAGAGATAATCGTTTACCTGTCTTCTATTTATAAGGACCCCTTTAAAGTATAGAATGCTTGACTTAATTATAAAAGCCTAAACATGAAAATAACAGAGACCTTCTTAGCCTTTTAGACCCGCTTTCTACACCTAGCTAGCCAGGCTTAAATTCCCTAGGAAGATTTAATACTAGACCTATTTAATAAGCTTACCCTAGACTTGCAGCGAGCTATATTACTAGTTTTTACTACTATATAGACGCTAAAGGAACTTATAGACTAGTGCTTAGCTATTAACTAAGGCCTCTGCTGAATTAAGGCACGCGCCGAACGGTATAAAGCTAGAAACCCTTTAAATTAGACTATAAGTAATATAAGAACGGCCCGCAATGCCCTAGTACAATTAGCAACCCCTACAGCACCACCTATACAGCCCGCCGCTAATTTAGTAGCTAGCCGTACGGCTAGCCGTACTATAGGTCTAGTAAATACTCGGCCTATATATAGCAACCCCTATATATAGGCCCTTAGTAATTAAGGAGCTTACTTCTCTTATAGTTAGAAAAGCTACTATATAAAGGATTATCTAATAAACGTAAAAGCGGACGAGGTCCTATTAATCCAAAAGGATAGCGTAGAGTTAGAAAAAGAGGAACCCTAAAGGAAGACTCCTCTCTAAGGTTAAAAGGGATTAATATATTAGATGTTAATCTAGATTGGCTAGTTAGTAGAAGAAGCTATACTATCCCTTATACTTTATTCCGTAATAGATACTAAGTTTTAACCTCTGCTTTAGCTAACTCTAAAGTAAATACCTTTGCCTTAATAGACACCTAGTATACTGTAAAGCTAGCTGACTTTCTAAATATACCTATTAAAGAACTACCTAAACTAATACCTATCCGTGGGTATAACGGGCGGATAGGACTACCTATTATAACTATCTTATGGATTTACCTCCGTGTTAATGGACGAAGGTAATATAACGCCCCCTTCCTTATTACGGACCTAGGTAGCCACAATATAATCTTAGGGCGAAAATGGCTAGCCTATTTAGGCTTATAGCTTAATATACGGAGTAGACGGCTTACCTAGCCTAAAACCCTACCCCTAACCCCTTCCTTTATAAAAGAAATTAGTATTATAATAGAAAACCTTATACGGCCCTAGATTAATACTATTTACTAGGCCGATGCTATGCGTAGGGACTAGGCCTTTAAGAAAGATATATAGCTTAATTCGCAACGGATCCGTATACTACGTCGCCTCTAAACTACCTATATTACGCCACCCGCATTAAAGACCTAGGAAGTTAGTAGTAACCCAGAAAAACCCCCTATAGAGAGCTTAGGCCCTATATAGCTACAAAGAATAATAAGGGATATTGGACGTTATACTAAACTAATAGATTGGAGGGATAACCTATAGAAGATGGAATAAGAGCTAAGAAAGATTATAAACCCTAGACCGTAAAATACGGTCCGGAAAACGGCTGTAAGGAAACTAGCGGACCTTCCACTAGTTAATATCTGCTATATTAATGCCGTAGGATTCTACTAGAACTTGGTTTAGCCTAATACCATTGCCTTTATAACGAGCTTATATGAAATTAATTAAATAATTAAGGAAAAGGGAAATAAGCTTAGCGGATAAAAAAGTAAGCTTATAGATAAGGAACTAGTAGAATAAAAGCTGCCCTATTAATACCAGAAATTTAAGGATGTATTCTCTAAAGTAGCGTCTAATATACTTCCACCTCACTAACTATATAACTATAAGATTAAGATTAAGCAGGGTAAAGAAAACACCCTTAGCTTTAGCCCCCTTTATAAGCAGTCTATTACCAAATTGCAGGCTATAAAGTAGTATCTTATTAATAACCTAAATAAGGGCTTTATTAAGCCTAGCTAAGCCCCTTTTATCTTGCCTATTCTCTTTATTAAAAAGCTAAATAGAGGACTCCGCTTCTGCATTAACTACTATAAGCTAAATAATATAACCCGCAAGGATTACTATCCGCTGCCCCTACTTAATAAGACTTTAGCCTAAATAAGTAGAGCTAAGGTCTTTATAAAGCTTAATATTCGCTAGGCCTTCTACTAAATTAGGATAAACCCTGGGTCTAAAGATCTTACTACGTTTTAGACCTATTACGGAACGTATAAATATAAAGTACTCCCTTTTAAACTGACTAATAGACTAACTACGTATTAGCGGTATATAAATAATATACTCTTTAACTACCTTAACGATTTCTATATGGCCTATTTAGATAATATTATAATCTACTCTAAAAACAAGCTAGAATATAAGGAGTACGTCTATAAAGTCCTATAACGGCTCCGCGAGGCTGGCCTCTAGGTTAATATTACGAAGTTAGAGTTTAGTATTAAATATATAAAGTACCTAGGTTTTATTATTAGTATAAACGGAATTAAAACCGACCTAGAGAAGACGGCCGTAATTAACTAGTGGGTACCCCTATGGACCGTAAAGGGGGTATAATTATTTTTAGGGTTTTGTAACTTCTACTAACGCTTTATTAAGAACTACAGTAGGATTGCCTGGCCTCTTAACTATCTTACTAGAAAAGACCAGCCCTTTTACTTTAACGCTATATATAGGCAGGCCTTTAATAAGCTTAAGAAACGGCTGGTATCGGCTCCCTTACTTGCCTATTTTAACCCAGAACGGCCCTTAATACTAAAAACTAATGCCTTAGATGGCGTAATAGCTAGTATTTTTTCCTAGAAGTAACTGGACGGAGAATGGCACCCTATTGTATACTATTTAAAGACTATAATAGATGCCGAGCTAAATTACTATATCTATAATAAAAAAATGCTAGCTATTATCTCTAGCTTTTAGCACTGGCGTGTATAGCTAAAGGGGACCCCTAAGCCGATTAAGGTAGTTTTAGATTATAAGGCCCTAGAATACTTTATAATAACTAAGGCCCTTACGGCCCAGTAGGCACGTTAGGCAGATACCCTATCTTAGTTTAACTTCTTAATTATATATAGACTAGGCGCTATAAACTATACGGACGCTCTTATAAGGCGTAAGTAAGACCTAAATAACTAGACGGCTGTAAAGATCTTATTATAGACCTAGACACTACTATAACTAGAACACCTTAACCCCTAAATATAGGCAGAACTAAGTACGGACTCTATTACAGCACTGACCTAACGCGTTGTTATGGCTTGTATACGCGTATGCATGAGCACGGACCTGACCCCTAAGTGACGTGTATATATACTACCTCACCTCCTATATAGATCCTCATATGATATCGTTTGTTAATTATATACAGTCACTTTGTATATTGTACCTTAACAGTCCGCACGTACTATAATAGTATATTGTGTCATCTTATACGCCCCTAGTAGGGCTTTATTTCCACTATTCTAAAGCTACATTCTAAAGCTACAACCCTACCCTAGGCGGGATTCTTACCTCTGTTCTACGTTAACGCCGACCCAATAAAGTCTCTATATCTATTCGAGAACCAATCTCTCCGTCTTCTCTTTAAGTTTCTAAGCTGGTAGTAGGGAGACACCCTATAGGCTATAGTTTCTCTTTTTAGTCTCTAAGTTTCCTAGGCCGGTAGTAGGGAGATACCCTATAGGCTATAGTTTCTCTATCTTAGTCTCCAAGTCTCTATATCTAGCTATACTTTTACTTTATATCCTAAGTTTCTAAAGCCGGCTATAGGGAGATACCCTATGGGCTATATTCCTCGTGTTTTAATTATAGTGTAAGACTATAGGTTACAATCTTATCTCCACCTCTATCTTCGTCTTTAAATTTATATAGATACTACTTTAAGTTTACCGCGACAAGAATCTATACGTTAACCTTAATCTCCGCACTCTAAGCTTATTAAACCTATACCTTAACCTTAATCTCCGTAACTTTAAGCCTTTTAAAAGTTAATATCCGTAATATACCCCGTAGTTATAATTTTTTTTTATCTCCCCTATTTTACCCCTTTACCTTTAGCTTTATTTAGTACTTAAGATAAGCACTAGCGGAAAGCAATATAGTAGGGATATAGGTAGAAGGGTCCGAGGACTATAAGGACGAGGACCTTTAAGGACTAGAAGGACAAGAACCTTTAAAAACTGGAAGGATAAGGATATATATCTATTTTTTTTACCTCTATATTTTTACTGCTGTCACTTAGCTTATAAAAGCTCGCCTTATTAGGGAGGGATATACTATTACAGCACTAACCTATTGCGTTATTATAGCTTTTATACGCGTATATATAAGCACGGACCTGACCCCTAAGTAATATATATATATACCGCCTTACCTCCTATATAGATCCTTATATAATATCGTTTGTCAATTATATACAGTCACCTCGTACATCGTACCTTAATAGTCCGCACGTACTGTAATAGACTCCTTAGGCGCTAAGATATATCCTATTAACTCCTTTAAACTTAACCTTATTAATAAACTACTATAGGCTAACCAAACGACCCCCTCTCTATAGGAATACTGTAAAAAGGCAAAGAACGTTACTAGCCTATAGTCCCTTAAAAACGGACTACTTAAGCACTAGGAACGGCTAGTAGTAGCTAAGGAATAGAACTTACGGACCTAGCTTATTGCCGAGGCTTATACCTAGGTCTCTACGGCCTACCCTAGAAAAAATAAGACCTATAAAATTATTGGTGACCGCTACTACTAGCCCGGAATAGTTATAGATATTAACTGTTATATATAGAACTGCAACAGCTGCTATAAATTTATAATCCTACGAGATAAGACCCTAGGACTATTAAAACCACTCCTAATACTAGAACGCCCCTAGTAATATATCTCTATAGACTTCTATAAGCTACCTCTAGACCGTAACGGATATAATATAGTTATAATTCTAATTAACCGCTTTAGTAAGCGCCCGTTCTTAATCCTATATTATAAGAATATTAATGCTAAAGAAGCGGCCCGACTATATATCTACTACGTCTACTAAATCTATGGACTACTAGATACTATTATATTTAATTACAGGCCGTAATTTATATTAGCTTTCTAGAATGAGTTTACCCGGATTTTAGGCATTAAGCTAAAGCTTTCTATTATATACTACCCCTAGATAGATAGTTAGACGGAAATTATAAATTAATACTTAGATTAGAGACTTTGGCCCTTTATTAACTACTTCTAAGATAACTAGGTTAAACTACTACCCCTAATAAACTATACCTAAGCGACCCTACCCTATAACTTCACAGGATTTGCCCCTATTTAACTAGAAATGGGTTACTTACCCTATATAAGCTTTGACTAGGAAAGACTAAAAGGACCCTAGACCGAACGCGAAAAACTATCTTATAAGGAAGCACGGCAGTACGCTAAGCGCTTAAAAGAAGCCTAGACGGTAGCCCGTATAAATCTAGAAAAGGCCTAGAAATTAATATAATAATAGGCGAATAAGTATAGGCGAGAGCCTGACTTTACCGTAGGAGATATGGTTTAGGTTATAATAAAGAACTAGAAGACGGAACGGCCTAGCTATAAGCTAGACTATTAGATAGCGGGACCGTATAAGGTCCTTAAGAAGATAGGTAACTTATATAAAGTAAAGCTCCCGGATTTAATTAAGGTTTACCCTATTTTCTCACTAGATAAGCTATAAAAAGCTGTAAATAACCTATTGCCTAGATAAAAGAACGAACCTCCCCTACCAATTTAAGTTAATAGCGACAATAAATAGGAAATTAAAGAAGTACTGGCCTATAAACTAGTAAGGAAAACGCTAAAGTACCGCATTAGTTAGAAAGGCTATAACCTAGATCCTACCTGGTACCCTATATAGAACTTTATTAGCAGTCCCTATAAGCTTTAAGAATTCTATAACCGCTACCCTAATAAACTAGGACCCCTAAAGTACCTAGACGAGTGGATAGAGTACTAGTATAGTAAAGATAATAAGCTACCGGAAGAATATAAAGATAAGAATGCCCTATAAGTATAATACGGACTACAAAGCCTAAGGGCAGGCTTTTGTGGAGGGGGGGGTAATATTACGGCACTGGCAGAACTTGGCAGAACTTCGCGGTTACGTGACTAGAGGACCGCATAAAAGAACCCTACTTCGACCGGCGCTGCTCTTCTTCTCCTTTCCTTTCTCTAGCTTTAGATCCTCGTTTATAGACTACCAATCGTACAGGCTTGCGCGTCCCTCTTGCCGTGCTCGTGCCTCGATTGACTGAGTCGCTAACATAGTAGTTAAGGGGCTTATAGATGCGCCGCCCTCCCTTTTAGGTAATGCCTCGCTAATATTTTCCCCTTTAAAGGTTTTAGAAGATTTAAGGTTCTATAGCTAAGCTAGTAACTTATTATCTATTAGACTTTTATCTTCCCTATTAATAGGGTATAAATCTTCTATATAAGGCACTCTTAGTCGTTTAGAAGCCTTACTAGGACCTATACTACTGCTAATATAAGGTCCGTAATACTATTACCTTTTTTCACGTTACTAAAAGCTATAAGATTTTAGGTAATATTAGCTATTATAAGCTTTGCAGTGTGTGGAATTAAACGAGCAACTTTATTGTAAATCTATGGAAATTAAGTGGTATAAATACATAAAAGTAGACCGAGTTGGTGAGCGAGTCAAGGGCTAGGCAGCTAAAATAAGGTGGTACGCTGGTGAGACAAATGACGTTTTAACATGGTACCGGTAGTCGGTTACAGCTATATATATAGCGATAATTACGGCTTAACTAATAAGATATGTCGCTTAATTTCTATAGCCCTTTAGGAAAAAGGGCTCTTTTATTAGGACCTAGTTTACTACTAAATTTAATATAGTAGCTATATTATTAACCTTACCCTCTAAGCCTTACTCTACCTTAAAGATAAAGAGGTAATTAATAAAGCTTAGCTTAATAAAAACTTAGTAATTAATAAGAAGCTTATATAAAAGATAAAGAAAGTATAGGCTGTAGGCTAAAGAGAGATTGGTATATTTTATAGAGTTTATAACCTTATTATATATATTCGCGTATTAGATACTTACTAGAATAAGTTTAAAACCTTAGCCAGGCGATTTTTTCCTTTAGATAATAATACTTAGTAGAACTTGTAATATACTATACTTAAAGCTATTAAGAGTAAGTAAGTTTAAATAGTAATTAATATATACTATTAGAATTGGTATAAGGAAGTAAAAGATAACTGCCTCTTACTAGAGGATTAGAATATTACCAGTAAGATATATGCCTTTTTAAAGCCGTTTTATAAGGTTATAATAATAAACTAAGGTAACTTCTTATTAATTAACCAGATGCTATATACTATAGATATACTTATTAAACACTATAAGCGGTTAAAGATAAGCCTTTTAATTATAATTAAGGCTCTACTAATTAGTAGATTAATAGAATTAATATTACTTAAATTAACGCCTTTTCTGTAAGAGTACATATATTAGATCCCGCCGCGCTTGCGAACAATATCGCAAGCACTCCGTGTCTTTTTGGCCGAATGGCGACGTTGGGGCGGGAAACGTTACATTTTCTCTACTATTATTATAAGCTAGTATACCTTTAATAAATACTATAAGCTTACTAATAATACTTCTGCCTACGCCACCCTAATTATTCTTTACCTATTACGTTAGAAAACCTATATTAAAAGGCACTAGAATAAAAAGTGGTATAAGAAATTATTTATAGTAATAAGGAAGCTTTAGGAGGAGTTATATATACATTATAAAGTTAAACTAAAAGTTACCTCTACTAATTACTCTATTAAGCTTTTAAAACTAAACTCTTTATATATATACTTAATGTTACTAGTAGCGTAGAGGATAACGTAATCGGTAAGTATCCTGGCTACGTAAGTATTCTAGCCACCCTACCAAAAATCGCGAAATATGTGACGCGTTACTTAACCACAAATAATTATATTTAGTATAGCTATCTACTAGCTATTTATTTGACGTCTAGGGCACGTATATATATTATGTTCTGTTAATTTATATATACTACACTTACGTATTACCTATTACGGTCGCTTAGCTACTGCCTCTATTACTCCCTTTTAGGCAGCTTATATATAAGAAGCCCCTTCTACTCCTAATAGAATACCCCCCCTAGCTATATACGTGCGCCGCTATGCCTTTTTCTTTTTTTGGCGCTAGTTCTCTATATATAGCTTCTTATTTTCGCTTATAAGTAGTATAGCGCTTAATATTACTATTTTGTACCCCTTAATAAGTTAGCTAAGGGCTTATTCTATTAGACTTAGTAGGCTATATATACGCTATTTAAGATAACGCTTTAGTAGGGCCGTTTACTATTATAGTTTAGCAATATTATAGGGTGTCTTAGCTATCTAGGATGTATTTAATTACTAATATTAGGGTAACGGCGTCTAATATTTGGTATATAGCTATACTAATACGTAATTAGGGCTATATAGAACTAGGCTAGTAGTAGCGAATCCTACCTATATATTATTCTAATATAGTGCTGTTTACCTAGCCTGCTTATATAGTGGTAGAAATTCGCGTTTATTAATATAATTAATACCGTAGCTTATAATCTATTAAACGAGGCATCTATATAATTGCTTAAGGACTAAAAAACAGCCTATATTTAGTGGGTATCTTTATTAAGAATTCTATATTATATCTTTATATCTTAAACGCGTTTAAACTAGGCCCAAATAAGTATAGGATCCTTATATTTAGCACGCTAGTAGTTATACTTACAATTATATTTAGACTATAGGTTATTATAGCGCTTAATAAAATTATATGCCTATTTTTTATTAACTAGTTATAAAGTAGCTAACCTAGTATATTAGGCAGCTAGGAGACTAGCCATCTACTATACAGTAGTAATCCTAGGTAGTATACCGCGTTAATCTATTAATAGAATCCACTGCTTAAGACTCTCTTCTTATACTAATATAAGATAGTAATTTAGTCCAATAGAATCGCGTTTTAGTTTAATACCTTTAACGTATAGCTGGGCTGTGCTCTAGGGCATATTATACGTGCTAGTGGCGGCTCGGAAACTTAAGAATTGGCCCTACTTGTAGGCTTAGATAGCTAGATTAGGTCTACCCTCTTAAAAAAGGGCTTCTTGTTGTCGTGGCGTGGCCATTGAGGTAGTAGTTGAGTAACGCGTCACGTATTTCGAGATTTTTGGTGGGGTGGCCAGGATACTTGCGTGGCCAGGATACTTACCGATCACGTTAAGTATAAAGACTTTATTAAATTAAAGCCTGTTTTAATTTAAGGTACAACGCTAGAGTAGTAGCTTAATTTAACTCGCAGAGCTAACTATCTACAACTCTTTTAAATGGTAATTAATATATTATCTATACCGTTAATGTCGGTAGAGGTCAAGCGAATTTTTTTAGATGTACGGCGAACAATCTTATAGGACCGTATATTACTAGGGAGTACCAATACTAAACGTCTAGAGTGCTTAAAGAGTTGGCTACTAAGTTATATTACGGCTAGAGGGAGGCTTATAGCGCCAAATGTGGTATAAGAGGCTTCGGAGGCCTTAGCGGAATCTAGAGAGTAGGCAACATCTACTACACTACGCCAAGGATCGCGAAGGTAACAATAGCAGTAAGAGAGCAGTCGCGAGAGAGCAGCTATTTTGGAGCTCTACTAGGCTCCGGGGGGGAGGGGGGGCCTACTTTTAATTAAAACACCATGCATACTATGTACTATATTATTCAATATCAATATCAATACGGCCTCATACTGATATTGAATATTGATAAGAGCACTGTTGTCAAGTTGGCTCTATGGCAAATATCAACATCCAGAAGTATCCGAATTAGTTTATAGAAGTATTAAAAATGAATACCTACGACACAACCCTAACGAGAAATTGTTCAAGACCCGTTTCATAACTCTGAAGAGCAGGAACTTACCTTTGTACCAATACAAGCTCGGGGAGCTCTTTCGTGTCGAATTCTCCTCGGCACATTGGACACGTATAGTTGATCCACTGAAACTATAATATTTGGCATTTTGCCGCAGAGAAGCTTGGGAAACTTGGTGGCGTAGTCTACTGTTTGGAAACACATCACAATACCTTTGGGCGCGGGGCTCGACAACAAAGCTGCTTCATTTGAATGTCCGCAGAAACGATCCTGCCTTGTCCATGGCTTGGTCGACCGGAAAACATAAATTCATACCCTCATTATCTCTGGAACCTCGAATCAAAGAAGCGGCCACTGTCAGTATGCTCGACCAAAAAACCCAAGTATACTTGTATCAGCCACACGAGGGGCCGTTGGAGAATAGGAAGTTCCATCGCGATGTCCGGCGTGCCGTGGATGGTTCCACAAACCACTCGCTCTGATGTGGAGCAACTGCTAGAAGCACCGCACCATCAGCGACACCATTTTGTCACCGAATGGTCTAGGTAGATCTGTTCTGCATTCCGCAAGACGACCGGCGCCCAGAAATGCTTGCAATTACTTGTCACAAGATTGCTCAACAGGCCTCGATATTCAGCAAGCCACACGCCTGCATTGCGTGGCTAAAACAGCCTCATGCATGCTAGCCTAGTGGAGGACAATCTTGCCCTTACGACAGCATCATTAAGGCGATATGAGGAGTGGCCTCCAGGCCGCAGGCAACTCACCGCTCTTCGAGCAAAGACTCGTCTCTATCCAGGTTTCGAGCCATCAAGGATAGATCTTCTCGTTCAGGTCAATCCCCGCACCTGCACTTCGGGGCGTCGAGGCAGAGTTCAGGCTCTAATGTGCAGCCTTGGCGTGACGGACTGGTTCTTGGTGGACAATTTTGATTGCAGTGATGATGATCTAGTGCTCGGCATGTATCCACTACGGCATGTAACAGAGGCGGCTCGAGAAATGGGCGCTCAGTTCTACCACGACCGACGTGAGTCCCCATTGGCAGGATATTCCCATTATCCTGGAGCAGGAGCCGAATGGAACAATGCTTCCGTTTCGCAGATTCGACCCAGCGGGTACCGCAATGCAACTTGCTGCTACAACTTGCCTATGAGTGACCAGCCCATAATAACCTCATAGCTCATTGAGCAGGACTGCAGCGAGAGGATCAGGCAGGCAGCGATTCTATCACCGCCATTGGGCAAGCACATCCTTCCCGAACGGGTCGAAGTCTTGCTTAGATGCCAGCTTGGAGAGAGGTACAGCCAGCCCGGCACCATGGCGCTTTCCGAGTGGATGGACCCGCAGAGTCAAAGTTATGATACCTATCTCAGCGATGAGGTGGGTCTTCATCAACCAAGGCCTCATCCTGCAGGGCCCGAAGACTTCTGCACCCCCGCAAAAGCCTATCAAGTTAGGCTCCTACACAGTGGAGCCGGAGTGGGAATTGCATGAGCTCCTGCCCCTTCAACCCGTGGACTGGGTAGTGTGGCAGATGCATGGCCAGCGAAGTATGAACTAGCACCTGAATGAGAAGAGATTGTTTGGCTAGCTAAGTTTGCAATGTGTCCTTCAAGGCTTTAACTGGATATGGTAAGATACTCGGAGTGCCATCTAACAGGGGGAACAATTTGGGCGACTACTACAACTCGCATTGCCGATGCACGCAAAAAGGCAATGCGGTTTCATCATCGAGTGTCGGACAAGATATTTCCAAATGCGGGAGGGACTCACAATGCATCTTCATGACTTGCCAAACCTCTCCCTAGCGTTCCTATCACAAGGGCAGGGTGTAAGATAGAGTAGAATAGGCTATGATTTTCTTGCTTGGTGCGATTTCAGGCGGTTGGTTTGTACCGTTGGTCTAAGGATATCTTTCCTTTTCACGAGCGAGCGCTGGCTGGTATTTTTTTTATCTCCAAATAGAGTTTAAGAACCTAGAAAGCTTCGGTAGTTATCGCTGAGCTCGAGAGCCGCTTTTTGGGACAAGAGGGTATGACATCCTGTTTTAGATGGTGGGTGTGAGGTGAGTTGATTTTGAGGTGGGTCCGAGGCGTGTTTAAGCGTGGGTCATCCCTGGAGCATGGCCGGTTGAAAATGCCATTATATGGAGGGAGGCTAGTCATTGGAGGTTTCATTATACATCTAGTGCTTTTTGCTGAAACGACTGTGGGTCAATCGCGCCATTGCGAAAATCGCAGCAACGCGCCTGTTCAGGAAAGTGCTGTGTAACACAGACGAGTTGGTATGACAGTTGTCAAGACCTATATTTGCGGATATTTCGCTCCGTGTTGGCTGCGAGGGGCTAATGTCAGCGCACTCTATTTCCGGACGTAGGACGCGGCGTACAACAGGTGATGCTGTGCGACGGGGTAGTACCAACGCTGTGGACGAGGAGGCTGCTGCTGCTGGAGGATTGAGGTAGAGCTGACTGCGGCGTAGTTCAAAGGACAGCTATGGAGAGTTACGCGCAATTGACAGGTCTAGCTGAAAGTCAGTTCATGTGGCAAGCTGTCCAGAAATCAATGGGAATTGCGAGTCACAACGTCGCACAGCACTATCAGAACAGAACGAGTTTTTGATTCCGCTCACTCGAAATAGACATTGGTAGAATTTGCAGTAGAGTGTATACCACCCGCCACTCCGAAGAATCGGAAGTTGCACGTAAATAGTTAAAAAATATCGAATCTCAAAGCCTCGCCCCATTTTCCCAAGGGCCCGTTGATCCAATTCGGAGCAGCAGCAGTTTCCCATAAAAACACACAGTAACCAGAAATTACAAGAACAACAAAACTCCCCACACAGGCAAAAAACTCTGCCTACGAAAGGCACGTCTTGATCGCCGCCGCGTTTCCTAAACCTCCACAGCCACCGCTGTCCGCGCCGTTGTACTGGCCATAGGTGGCGCCGGGCTGGCTGCCGTTGGCGCAGTTCTTGAGCGAGTAGCCTGTCAGGCAGCTGTCGCCGCTGTCGCACACGAAGACGCACGTATCCATGTTGGTGGTGCAGCTCGGGCCGACAGCCTCGATGGAGTGACCGCTCATGTGGACCTCGCGCGAGACGTCCAGGACGCCGGTCGGACCGTACGTGTGCTCGATCCAGCTGTTACAGATTTGGCCGTTCACGAGCTCCGTATCTGAGTAGATGGCCGCGCAGGCGCCTGAGTTGCCGTTCGCGAAGCTGAGCGTTGTCTTGCCACCTGATGGGAGAGAGACGGTGATCAGCGGTACGACGGCGTTGACCCAGCTGCCCTCGCTGCCCCAGCACACGAGGATGAGGTCCTCGCCAGAGGCGTTGCTGAATTCATTGGTGTAGGAACCGTCTTTGCCGATCCAGGCGGCGCCATTATTGGTCTTCGAGTTGATACCAATGGCCTTCAGGCCGAGCGCGAGCGCCTTGGCTTCGTCCTCTGCGGAGAGGACCTCAGAGACAACGTAGTCGCTGGTGCTGGCAGCTTTGGAGGACGTGGTGGGCGTGGCAGATGAAACGACGGCGGCGGTGGGAGTGCTGGTGTAGACGGCTTGATCGGCCACAACGGAGATGAGAGTTGTGGACGGCGTAGGAGCAGCTACGGCGGGCGTAGACGTCGACGTCTGACCTGAGGCGTAGTTCACTGTAGCCCAGTTGACGACTTTAGTCCAGTCGATTGTCGACCAGTCAACGTCGCGCTTGCCGACATCTCTGGAGTCAATTAGCAACGCACTTTAAATTTATAGTCACGAGCATCTTAGGTAGGGCTTGGTAGGGTGTGATAGGAAGGAGAAGACATACACTTCGTTCGTGCCTTGAGCTTCAGCATTACGGCGAGCGTGGAAGTTGGCATGGCGGATGGCGCCAGCAGCGGCCTGGCCGATGGCGAGGGTGCCCAGCACCAGAGCAGAGGATGAGCAGCGCATATCGAATCGCTCTGTTGATATTAGGAAATGGAGGATAGGTGTGTAGAAGCAAGAGTCGTCAAAGTCGTTGGCTTGTATACACGTGGGCAGCAGCAGATAGATTCCCAAAGCGTGTGGCGGTTTAAAGACAAGAGGGAGAGAGTTGATTTTTAGAAGTAGAGAGCGACCAGAAGCAAGGTAGCGCTATTCACGTAAAGGAGTGAACGTGAATATGTACCGATAAGTGAAGGACAGGAAGAGGGCGAGTGCACGCGGCGGTGTGATAACTAGACAGAAAGCCTCAACGATGGTGGAAGAGAGAAAAGAGAAAAGGGAAGAGAGGTGGATGGGCTAGTGGTACTCCACGGACAATCCCCTGGGCGGGCAACGAAACAAGGCATCTCGATTGCTCGATGTGGCCCCATCAACTGCAAATTAACCCTTGCCAATTGGCGGCCTTAGCCTCGATAATCCTCGACAAAGCTCGACAATCATAGTTCACTCATCAAACTGTCTGACGAATAACGACGGGGCTCGTGCTCGGGGGAGCGAACACGCCCATGCTGATTGGTGTACCTGCGCCAGGAACCCGCTATGGCCTGCCTGGGTCCCTGCCATCCGGCGTTTCAAAGGCTGGAACTCCCCGGTGCCATTTAGGCTCGAGTGCTTGCCCAAAATATCCTAGTTGCACCGCCCAGCACGTGTTGTGCTGTCCATCTGCCGTGGCGCCTCAGGACGGATGCAGACTTCATCATTTAAACTTGCAGTGCCGTCGGAGACTTGTTGTCTCTGAAAGGTGCCCGCTGTCCACGGTTCCTGCAGTTGGTTCAGCGTCCCTAGGCTCTACGCCCCGGGTCGAGCCGTCCGGCACAGGTGGAACCTGTTTCTCTAAGTGCTGTACGCGCAATCGGGCGACTAGAGCGGAGTCCGGACGTGCAGCGGCCATCGTTTTCACTGCGCCTCATTGGCTTATGGCCCGCGAGTTTTGAACCGAAACGAAAAAGTCCTCCATCTTGCCAAGACAGCTGCCCGAAAGGGGGAAAAACGGAAACTCCGAGTCTAACCAGGAACCGCGCAAATCTTTTCTTCAACTCTGGAATCTCTCCATATTACTTTGCCCACTGGTTCTTGGTACTTGAAAATCTTACATCGCTGGAACAAACACTGAAAACACAAAACCTGCCAAGCTGTCTGCAAAAGCTGTCACCCAGATTCCCGCCCAAGTGTTGCTAAATTCACGACACCATCAGGCCAGCCGAAGAAAAAGAAGTTGGAAAGTCTGTGACGCCAGCACGACATCCACATGCAAGCCAGTAACATCGCGATGCAGTTGAGGCATTATCAACATTAGCCCTAACGCAAGGCTACGCGAGCCATCGATAAGACTCCACTGTACCAACTAACAGCAATCTGATCCTCGATTGGTAAGGAAAGCTCCTTAGGCAAGGCCCATTCCTAGCTCCGCTCCACCCGTCAGCGTTGCTCGCATGGAGACTCTGCAGATCTGCAAGCCATTGAACTCTGCGCTGCATTTGCTGCTCTGGGGAACAAGGCTGGGGAGCCGAAAAAGGCTTGGGAGATGGGATGGAGGAACGCAACGGGCCGTGAGTTGTTGGGTAAACCAGTGCGCTTTCTTCATCCGTCGATATTGCTTCAGCTTGGCTTGCCGCTTGCTGTGAGCTGTAAGTCTTACCTAAGCCGCTCACCATGCACTCTCCAGAAAGCTGCACACATGTTGTCAGTCAGTATTGTGATTTGTTGCAAGAGCTGAGTTGAGAGGGGACGGCGACATGCAGGTTGTGTGCCTTATAGTAGGGCGACACCTGCATAGGGAACTTAGACATTGTCGGCGATTTTTACTGTTCAACATATCTCGTCTCATGAAGCCCTCTTTAATTTTTTAGCCACCAGTTTCAATTCCTTAGATTAATTACTCCACCAAAATTTCTTCTTTATCCTCAGATTTAAATAGACCGAAGTATATCTTGCCCTCTATTGGTTGAGATAAGAGAGATCTATTTCTTGAAATAGCATCGGCAGTTTCGAATATGTTTCGATACTCACATTCCTTCCATGCTCACGACTTCGTATACCCGAGCCAAGATTGCGCACTAGCTCTCCTAAGTTTACTCGTCGGTGCAACAGAACATCCATTCCCACTAAACAACTGTTACCAGGAAAATATACACTCGCAACCTCGGAGATTTTCCGATACTTCTCAAAGCAACGAATCAATTTCCTAGCCAGAAGCGGTTGAAGACAAGAATCACGCAACAGACGGAAGCAATAAAATATATCAAGGTCTCTAAGTTACACATCACTTATCCTCAGGCAAGCATGCTAACGCTCAGAAAATTCACCGAGCCTCTCCAGCTTCAGTTCTATATTATGCCTTCCAGAATTTTATCATCCGACAATTGTGCATCACTCTCCTGGCCTGTATGTTGCTGGTATCTTGCAATCTAATGAAGCGTGCTTGTCATACTCTCAGTCCTGCGGATTTTGCTTTCCCTCTCCGTCGACACCCTCAGGTTTGACTGAGAGACCTTCATATGTAAGGCGGGTAGGATGGTGTGAGATGTCTTGAGGCTCAGAATTGCTCTCCGCTGAATCCGATATCCAGTTTTGATGGGTTTCTTCTAATGTTTCGACTACTTATGTCAGTACGCTACTAACCGCGAGGTGTGACATGCCACATTACCTCGCAGTGTTTCCACTACAGAAAGCTCATGGGTGCTAGCTTGCTGGCTATTTGGTATATCGGTATTCCGATGTCTTCCGTGGTTGAAGTGCAGGTATGCTACAACAAGTGAAGCTGCTGCCAAAATAATCGTAAAGATGCTGAAGGTGAGGTTTTGCAGGTTGGAGTTAGTGGGCGAGTCGATTGGTGATGATGACCTGGTGATCGAAGAACTAATGCTAGAGGTTGTGATTGCAGTTGATGTAATGGTAATTAATGAGCGGGCGGATGTGGTGGTCTCTAAATGCTGGGAAATAGAAGAAGTAATTAATATGACAAGGGTGTGGCTGGTGTTTGGGAGGACAGGCATCGTGATATAAGGCTATGATATTACTTCCAGGTGTTCTAGTTGCATCAAGGGCCTATGATATTATGAATTGCCAAGTGGAACGGCTGTTCAGGAGAAAGTCTTTGCTTGTTCTTGTTATACATGACGCCGCTTGCGTGACCTTGATAAATTAGATCCTGAAGAGGCATACCATACCCGTAATACCTCAAACATTTTCCGTAAGACGAGAAATTTCCAAGGCCATATGAGGCATGGAGAGGACAGCTACAGAGATGTTGTGGCGACTTTCCTAGAAGATGGATATAATTGGAACATGTTAGAGGCATACCGCATAAAAGTTGATATACTTGAGTCACGATTGGCCAGTGGACATCGATAGTTTATCCGTGGGTGTTTTGATCTGCAAGATGTTAGCAGCTGTAGAGCTCATGGTAACGATAGATGTGCATGAACTCGTAATGTCTAAAATCCAATAGATCTTGACAGTGCAGTGATTATTGTGCTTGATAACATTCACTTTCACAGAATCTCCACGTGATTGGATCCTTCTTGCATGATCAGAGGCATATCGGGCCAGTATATCAATGCCTGACACATCCGCGATAGGTTTAGCCGCGAAGTTGTGGTGAGTAACACGGCCTTACGATTCGTTGGCCACGAGGCACACCACCACCAAGTTATGTTGGGTCAAGGCAGGTAGCTGTGCGTGAAAAATAACAAAAAGACTGGTGAATGTCTCCACCTATGAGACGACTATTCTCGAGGCCTTTCTGGTGGTATGCCTCTTTCTAACCTGAAGCGGCAGATAAGGAGTCATTTTCCATGGTATTTGCATCCGCCATGTGCATACCTCAAGGCGTTCTTTAAGTGCAAGTGGGCGTTGTTGTCCACCGGATCTGCACGATCCCTGAAGGCTGCGAAATGGTGGTTGGCTTCCTGCACCATCAACTCGGCGCCAGCTCAGCCCCACATGGTATGCCTCTTGTCTCCGCTAAGCATAAAACACCCAACGCTCGACTCTCTTCAACAGTGCCCCTCGTTCATTATCTACATCGATTAATCTTAGGGATATTCCCAGAGCCACGCCTTTACGGCGCTCGGCGAAGGGGTTGTCTTTCCGCCTACCTTCTACCGCCTACCCTACCACTTATATCTATTAGAAACGCCTCTGCGCGAAGGCTTCAAGTCTTCGCGCACCACCAATTCCGAGCGATTTCCGGGACCATAGTTTAGACAACAACTTTGGTGATCAACTCACAGAATATGTCAACCCCTTCGAGGTCGAATTCAAATTGAATCCCATCCATTGGCCAACGCGGCCTCATGTTCCTGATCATCATGCAAATACTTCAACAACTGGACTAAGAAACACACCGGTCCAAATCACCCCCGGTACTTATAGCAATTCTTCTTCTTCGCCGCCAGATATATTCACAGTACCTTCGCCTGAAGACCAGCCTTCCTTAGGCGGGTCTCTGGAGTCCTTCGACAGCACGCCGTCACTAGATCTATATGCGCTGTCTCAATATACACCGCCAGACGAGATAAGATCGCTTGAAGACAGTCACAACTCACCAGTGCTGTCCTCAAATCTTCAGCCGGACGTCAGCCTTTCGCCTAGACCACCAACGCACAATGAGCCAAGCCCAACCTACCACTGCTCCGAATGCGACAAAGTGTTTGATAAATTCTATTTGCGAAAGTGAGGATAATTTTAGCTTTTCTTATATTAACGAAGAGCACTGACATGTCTAACAGTAAACATAACAACCGGAAGCATAAAAGGCGTTACCCCTGCGAGGTACCAGGCTGTCAACAAACCCCGTTCGCTCTTAAGGCCGACCTCGAGAGGCATAAGAACAGCCTTCATCGTGAACTGTTTCGTTCTCGCCTGTTTCCGTGTACGTTCCCGTCTTGTCTATATGCGCTTAAACCCTTCTCACGCAAAGATCACCTCACGCGACATCTCCAAAATAAACATAATTGAGACTTGCCGGCTCGTAATGGACTCCACTATTCCTTCTGCAGAGATGCGATTTACTAGCGAGGAGGAACAAATCGACAATCTTGCTATAAATATCCCGAAACTTTACCCGACTCAAGCATCGCCTCGTTACGGATGCTTATGTTTGCATCATCAGAACATGATAACTAATGAAACCTAGGACTGGCAGGATGTGGCATGCGGCAGGGTTCCAGGCAACTACCTTTTGGTGATCTTTTTTTGATCTTTTTTTACCGGCTTGACTATCGCAACATGGCCCGCAACCAATACGAATGAGGATATAGTTACGCTGCTGTATGAGAATGGAAGGGCACAGAGGCTCACCAGGGAAATTTCAATACATTCGTTGCAATTTGCTAGCTGCGGCCTCTGTGCCCTTCCATTCTCATATATTAGCGTAACTATACCCTCATCCGTATTGGTTGCGGGAGGCGTAACTATCTCCTCATTCGTACTGATTACGGGAATCATAACTATATGATTTATTACCGTTTCCTGGTGAGCCCTGTGCCCTTCCATTCCCATACAGTAGCGCAGCTATGCGTTCATTTGTATTGGTCGCTGCTCCGGCAGCACGTCGCAAGGTTTATGGAACCTCATAATCCGCGAACCGACAAACTTGCCAACCCTCCGCCACCTCATTCTTCCATCCAAGGTTTATGGGTTTCGAGTTAGATTGCCTTTGCTGTATTCCGGTCAAACCATGGCTCCCGTAATTTCCTTGCGTTATGTTTCAATTTTACTAGCTATCTCTGTCTGTTTGTTTGTACTCTGGTACTTTTTTCGGCTTTCTGACTTCGTTTATCTTTTTTTCCTCGACTTTGTTCGAGCTAACGGCTGTTCTATCCTAACGAAAGTACCCTTCTCCTTGTCGGCTGCTAGAGTTATAAGCGGGTCCATGTATCATTTAGAGGCTTTCATGTTTTGGTTGGGTGAGCGACCAAACAAGAGTGGTAGTGATATGATTACATGGGGCTCTCATACTTTAGATAGTGCTCTTCAGGTTACCCTATCTTCCCTATTCAAACCGTTAAGGAAATGCGCAATTCTCTACTGCTAATCCGTGATGCTTAGTTATAGGAAGTTGGGTAAGTAAGTATAGGCGACGATTAGGTGTAGCCCTCTGCATTCTCTTCAGTATGAAAAGGCGTGAGGGGTGAAGCCTGCGGTGGTTAGAAGGGAAATATCATAAGGAGGGGTGGTAGTTTCTGCCGGAATTTTAATGAAGTCTGCGAAACGAGCCCCGATGTATCGCATTAATACAACTTCAGCTGTCAGCCATACTACAAAAATCTCGCGGTATTCGTGGTCCAATAAGCTACATGTTCTTATTCGCACTGCGACCAACCATTACGCTATTATTTGCTTTTCAACAGCTACCCCTCTTCACATGTTGTCAGGTGTACTTACGTTAGGCTGAACAGCTAAGGCTGAACAGCCAAGGCCTTTCAGAGTTGTGGCGGCAGCACGAGGTTAATCGTGGTTGGATGTACACCGCCGTGGCGCATCCGGTTAGAGGCGCGTGTCGATCTTGGTAATCAAACGGCAGAATTTATACCTTTTGAAGTAATAAGCACGGCCATTTTAACGTGTTTTTACCTACTTTTGGGTGCAGATGTACGCATTTTGGTTAGCGTGATCAACACACGCTTTCAACAGGATGCGCCAAGACGGTGTAAGCGTGTCTAGGCATCTGGGCTGAGCTGAGATCAACAAGCGGGAAACATCGAGCTGAACACCCTAACCATACCCCACTATGGCGTTCATCATGTATAAAGGCTGGGTATTTCTCTATTTTCCTTGTGTTCTTGTTTTATCCTTTCATTCCTCAAGAAAGTCCATATTTCCTTTTTGAAATTTCGCGGTTAGTGTTAGTGGTATTACCCTTGAAAGAATGGCAGCCTCGCAGCCTACGAAGAGGTTGATTGTATGTTGTGATGGTAAGGCTGGATCTTTTCATCTTCATTTTCTCGTTCCATCTTGTAGAGCCACGGTCTCTATTCAAGTCTTCCTATTTCCATACGATGTGCATTGTCTTCTATATATTTCTTTAATACCATCAAGACAACGGAGCTTACCAAATCACAGGTACATGGCTGGACAGCAACAATGGCGTCGATGTCCCCTTGGATCCGCTGGAACTCTTGTCCAGGGAGCTGACAGGCAAAATAACACTGCAAACGCCATCAAATGTGACCCGGATCTGCCGCGCTGTGAAACAACTTGACACCAGCGGAGGCGGTGCTGTCCAGCAAATCACGTACTACCAAAGCGGCATCGGCAGTCAGAATACCGAGGACAGGCTTGTAGGTGGTGCGACTGGCTTTGGCCTTGCAGAACATATCCGCGAAGCGTATCAATTCATTACGGCCAACTACAACCCTGCTGCCCATGACGAGATTTATCTGATCGGGTTTTCCCGCGGTGCATTTACTGCTCGTAGCATTGCTTCTTTTATCAACGATATCGGCCTTCTGACAACGGCCGGCATGATGCATTTCTACACCATCTTCACTGACTGGGAGAACCAGCAGAAGAAGGATTATAAACCCCCAATTGCAGATGATCCATTCCCAGCGCCGCGGCCCAACATCTTCACAGATAAAGCTAGATATGTAGAGAAGTTGGTATCTCTAAAAATGACGACGCCTAATGTAAAGATCAAGGCGGTGGCGGTTTGGGATACTGTGGGTATGTCAGCTTTTTTCTCTAACCACCTTCCACCGCTGAAGCAGCCGGGAATTGACACCCCAATCAGGTTCTCTGGGTTTGCCCCGCCTCGGCATATTCAATTCAATGAACCAGGAATCCATCGACTACGCATTCGTTGACACCTCCGTCCCTCCTATGATCGAGCACGCCATCCACGCAGTCGCCTTGGACGAAGACAGGAAACCTTTCATGCCCACGGTCTGGGAGCTGCCGCAGCCTCAACCCGGCCAGACCTTAACCCAGGTGTGGTTTGCTGGCGCGCACGCCGACGTCGGCGGCAGCTACGACGACACCCGCGCCGCGGATATCACGCTTGCATGGATGATCAGCCAGCTCGAGAATTACATTAGTTTCGACCACACGGCGTTGAAGCGGGAACTATTCAAGCCGGAGGGAAAAGAGCCGCCTGTGCCTTGGAGCTGCGGTAAGTACCTCTGACGCCTCGCCCAAGGACAGTATGCTGACTTTTTCAGGCCCTATCCACAATGAATTGAAAGGCATCTTCGGTAAAGCCGGTGGCGGCCAGCTGATCCGCTCACCGCACGAATATGTGCGCTACAACCACGATACCGGGCTTCCGTACGAACCCAAGCAGCCGCTCCAGCAGACGTACGAGAAGGTGCACTCGTCTGTGCGGCTGCGCTGGGGCCTCAAGGGCAAGAACCCCAGCGGCGGCGAGTATAAGAGCAGTGCGCTGGACAAGTGGCAAGTGAGGGGAACGGCAGCGCAGCCGCTGCAGGATGGAACCACAGTGTCGCTGCAGCAGATCCAGCAGGGGCAGAAGAACATTCAGTGGCGGAAGCCGGCGCCGGGAGGCGGCTATATGGTTATGCAGGAAGATTTGCTGAGTCCATTGGAATGGGAGTTGATGAATAACTTTGTGCCTAGCTTGGAGGCGAAGTTCTTGAGTGTTGCGCCTTCAGCTGCGGCTCCATGACTATCCGCTCAGCTAGAAGGAGTTTGGAACTTTTGGGATTTTTTGAAAGGTCTAAAACTTTGGCAATGGTTCAAGTAACCGGAGCCCTCGCATTATCAATAATATGCTGTACAATGAGACATATTTTAGCGTAGTGTTATCACTGGCTCTCTGGGTTGACGCCAAGTATATCCCTTTTGACGCCGGCGTCCTGGATCTGAGGAAAGCAGTCTGGCCGTATAACAGCCAACCTCAGAGCTATAAATCGATCCTAAACCTAGCATGGTCAGCAAAGAAAGCAGCACAATATATGGTGCAAACAGGCCTCCTAGGGCAGTTTCTGGAGGCCAGGAACAGACCAACTGAGTCTCTCTCAGTGGCAGACACGTCATACGCGACGTTGGCGGAAGACGGACAGTATCAAGGTGAAAATGTTTATCGGTAGATTGCGAGCACCGCGACTTCTACCAACAACATCACACTTCTCCATTTTTGAGCCATACGGCTTTTGCTTTCTTGTATGGCTTATTTAATAGAGAACTTGTTGTTCATTCGGTCTATCATATTACGACGGTCTCATCCCATCGTTGTTGCGTTAGATCGTCTTACCGCCGCATCTACAACCACCCCCCTTTTTCGCTTTTTACGCGTTAAACGCATTAGAAGTATTAAGGTCTGGTTTATATCTTGCTTTTCGCTCAAGTGAGTATTCGGCTTCACAATGCGCGTCTCGCTGTCGTCACAATGCGTGGCGTCTTGCTGTCGTCGTCGCGTTAGGTCGTCTTACCCTATTCCTACAAGCAGTCTTTACCTAATTTTTCCCCTACCTAGCGGCGACTAGGAGGGTTTTTTGAATAGGTTTTACATTAAACGCTCTCCCCTACCCTCTGCCTTCGCTAGCTACGCTCCCCTACCTTTCACTAGCGCTTCTCTTAGCCTTCGGGCCCCTTCCACACAATACACAATATTTGGGTATAGGTCTGTTCCTACTACGCTTTGCTTTATGGGAACAGCTCTTCCTAGGTTATACTTAGCTTTCTCTACTTTACCTACCCTACCTGTAGCTGCAGGCCTAGCGCTAGCTGTGCTTGCAGAGATAGCCTCCTTTATACCTATACCTCCAAATATTAATATTATTATACGGCTTCTTCTTCTTCTTCAGATAGTAACGAGTAAAATAAGATAAATGAAAATATTTATCGGTAGATTGCGAGCACCGCAACTTCTACCAACAACATTAAACTTCTCCATTTTTAAGCCATACGGCTTTTGCTTTCCTACCCACCATCCCTATATATACACCTATATAGAGCTTCGCATATCTAGGTATAAAGGAGGTAATAATGCTAGGTTATACCTGGCTGGGTCATACTTGGCTTTCTCTGCTTCACCCACCCTACCTATAGCTGCAGGCCTGGCGCTGGCTGTGCTTGCAGAGATAGCCTCCTTTGTGCCTATACCTCCAAATATTGATATTGTTGTACGGCTTCTTCTTCTTCTTCAGATGGTGACGAGCAAAAACGAGATAAACAAGAACTCTAGGCCCGTAAAATAGGCCCGGCTCCAATATACGGTACGGAACGGAGGTAATTTAGGTACTCACTACTTTTTGATTATTTGATTTCGATCATCTCCCTTGCACGGGAACTTACCCTGCTTGCATATATCCTTGTACAGTAAAACCTCGTTATACCGTTCAGCTCGGTAGTAGGGGGTTTGAACGTTATGCCGTATAGAAACGTTATATTGCGAGCTCACTTATTAATCGCTGCAAGGGGCTAAAT